>JAABUS010004173.1_pt1 | contig 21451 bp, 15 predicted proteins | sample 5560161 | NCBI WGS metagenome assembly JAABUS01 (sample SAMN10711885, study PRJNA513376) | rock metagenome | isolation source: Antarctica rocks | place: Antarctica: Victoria Land, Trio Nunatak nord | collected 2016-01-04
GCTGGACGGCCTGGGGGCGGTGGGCGACCGGCCGCGCCCCACCAACAAGCATGTGCTCCGCGCCGAGTCGCCGCACGTCGTGCGGGCCGGACTGATCGACGCCGTGCTGCGCGCGCCCGAGGGGAACCCGTCATGACCGCGTCCTCCCTTGGGACACAGTGCGATTTGGCGCTCATCGGTGCGCGGGTGATCGACCCGGAAACCGCATTGGACGCGGTGCGCGCGGTCGGGATCACCGACGGCACAATCGTGTCGGTCGGCGAGACCGCCCCTCCGGCGCGGGTCACCTGGAACGTCGCCGGCACCGTCCTGGCCCCCGGGTTCATCGACCTGCACAGCCACGCCCAGACTGTTACCGGGCTGCGGTTGCAGGCGCTCGACGGGGTCACCACAGCGCTGGAGCTGGAGGCCGGAGTCCTCCCGGTGGCCGCCTCCTACGCCGCAGCGGAGGCCGAGGGCCGGCCGGTCAACTTCGGGTTCTCCGCCGGCTGGGTCCACGCCCGGATGCAGGTCCTCGACGGCGTGGAACTGCATCCGGACAGCCGTGGCGGATTGGCTGCCTTCGCCGCCCACCAGCGCCACCCGAGGTGGCGCGGGCCGGCCGACGACCGGGAGGTGGCCAGGATCCTCGGCACCCTCGAGGAGGCGGTCGGCGAAGGCGCGCTGGGAATCGGCGTCCTGGTCGGCTACGCCCCCGATAGCGGGCGGGCCGAATACTTCCGATTGGCCGCGCTCGCGCAGCGGCTGGGGGTGCCGACCTTCACCCACACCCGTTACATCTCCACCGAGGAGCCGAACACCTCTCTGGAGGGTGCGCTGGAGGTGATCGCGGCCGCCGCCGGAACCGGCGCGCACATGCACATGTGCCACGTGAACAGCACTTCGAACCGGATGATCGACGAGGTCGCCGACGCCGTGACCGCTGCCCGCGCGCAGGGCGTGCAGGTGACCACCGAGGCGTATCCGTACGGCGCGGGCTCCACGGTGATCGGCGCCGCGTTCCTCGCGCCGGAAGTGTTGCACCGGATGGGCATCACTCCGCGATCCCTCACCTACCTGGCCACCCGCGAGCGGATCTCCGATGCCGACCGGCTGCGGGAACTGCGGGCGACCGACCCGGGCGGGCTGGTCGTCGTGCACTTTCTCGACGAGCAGGAGCCGGCGGAACTCGCCATCCTGGAGCGGTCGTTCCTGCTCGCCGAGACCGCGATCGCCACCGACGCCATGGCCCCGATCGAGCCCGGCGGCGCGGTCGCAGCCGACCGGTGGCCGCTGCCGACCGGACTGGTCGCCCATCCCAGGACGGCGGGGTCCTACGCCCGGACACTGCGCTGGCTGGTCCGGGAGCGGGGCCTGCTCACACTGACCGAGGCCATCCGCCGCTCGTCGCTCCTGCCGGCACAGATCCTCACCGCCGCAGTCCCGGCCATGCGGCGCAAGGGACGGGTCCAGGTAGGTGCCGACGCAGACCTCGTGGTCTTCGACCCCGCCACGGTGACCGACCATGCGACGTACACCGATCTCATGCCGTCGACAGGCTTCCGCCACGTGTTGGTGGGCGGCACTCCCGTGGTCCGCGACGGCGAGGTCGTCCCGAACGCGCTCCCCGGGCGGCCCGTGCGCAGCGGTGACGTATGAGGCTGTCGCCCGCCACCGAACGCCCGCGTCAGCGGAAGCAGCGCGTGGCCTCGACCACCGAACGGTGCCGGACCAACCGGCGGCATCCGCTCGACGCGGTGCCGGACTCGGCCCCCTGCACGTTCCGGCCGCCGAGCGGGACCCGGCCGTCAGAGCCGTCGCGGACGCCGACCTGGCCCCGCACGTCAGCGCAACCGGCGCACACTCCATCCCCAGCCCTATTACAAGCCCTATCACCAGGAGCCAGTCGTGACCAGACGTATGCGCATCGACGATCTGACCGATCTCGCGCGGCCGGAGCAGCCGTCGCTGTCGCCTGACGGCGCGCAGATCGCGTACGTGCTCCGCACCAGCGACCTGGACACCGATCGATCCGTGCGCAACCTGTGGCAGGTTCGGACCGCCGACGGTGTGGCCCGGCAACTCAGCCGCGGTGGCTCCGACTCGTCGCCGAGGTGGTCTCCGGACGGGACGCAGCTGGCATTCGTCCGTGCCGAGGACGGCCCCGGGCAGCTGTGGCGATTGCCGGCCGGCGGCGGTGAGCCCGAGCAGCTGACGACGTTGCCGCTCGGGGCCGGCACGCCGGTATGGAGTCCCGACGGAAGGAGGATCGCCTTCGGCGCGCCGGTCGACCTCGTCGCCGTACCGGGCGAGGACGACGCGGCCCGAGCCCGACGGTCGCGCGCCCCGATCGTCACCGACCGGCTGGACTACCAGGCCGACGGAGCCGGCCTGCTGCGGACCATGCGCACGCAGCTGCACGTCCTCGATCTCGAGACGAAGCAGTGCCGCCAGGTGACCGAGGGGGACTGGCACGCCGGGGACCCGACGTGGTCACCGGACGGTGCGAAGCTGGCCTTTGCCGCGGCAATGGATGCGCGCGCCGACCTGACCTTCCGGGCACCGGTGTACGTCCTGGATGTGCACGACCCCAAGGCGACGCCGGTGCCGGTCGGCTTGGCCGACGGAGCGGCCGGCCCGGCCGTCTGGACCGCGGACGGTGCCGACCTGCTCGTCGTCGGCTACCGCGGCGCGCCGGTCGGCCACGCCGGCCTGTTGCGGGTCGCGGTCGACGGTGGCGCCGTCACCGACCTGGCCGCGTCGCTGGACCGCAATGTGATGCCCGGCGGTCCGGGCTACCCGGGGGCGGTGCCGGTGCTGGTCGACGGCGGTCGCACCGTGCTGTTCTGCGTCCGGGACCGGGGGTGCACCCACCTGTACGCGGTCGCCGTCGACGGTGGTGAGCCGCGACTGGTGCTCGGCGGAGACGGGCGCAACGTGTCGGGTTTGGCCGTGGCCGGGACGACGGCCGCAATCGTGCTGAGCACACCGACCTCGTTCGGGGAGATCGTCACGGTGGACCTCGAATCGGGCGCCGAGACCGTGCGTACCGCCCATGGCGCGAACCACGCGGAGACCGAGTTGTACCCGCGGACCGAGCGCACGTTCAGGATCTCCGACGGCACCGCCGTGCAGGGCTGGCTGATCCGCGACCCGGATGCGGGCTCGGCTCAGCCGCTGCTGCTCGATATTCACGGCGGCCCGCACAACGCGTGGAACGGCGCGGCGGATGACGCTCACCTCTATCACCAGGAGCTTGCCGCCCGTGGCTGGTCGGTACTGTTGCTGAACCCGCGCGGCAGTGACGGCTACGGCGAGAGCTTCTACAACGCTGCGCTGGGCGAATGGGGCCTCGCTGATGCCAAGGACTTCCTCGAACCGTTGGACGAGCTGGTAGCCGAGGGCCTCGCTGACCCGAAACGACTGGCGGTCACCGGATACAGCTACGGCGGCTTCATGACCTGTTACCTGACCGGTCGTGACAGCCGGTTCGCGGCGGCCGTCGCCGGTGGCGTGGTCAGCGATGTCACAAGCATGGCGGGCACGTCGGACTCCGGGCACTTCCTCGCCGAGTACGAGCTGGGCGGCCTCCCCTGGGTGCAACGGTCACGCTATGAGTCGATGTCGCCGCTTGCCCAGGTCGAGCAGGTGAAGACGCCGACGCTGATCCTGCACGGCGCTGATGACGTGCGGTGCCCGGTCGGTCAGGCCCAGCAGTGGCATACCGCATTGCGAGAGCAGGGTGTGCCGACCCGGCTGGTGCTGTACCCGGGGGCGTCGCATCTGTTCATCCTCGACGGCGCGCCGTCGCATCGACTGGACTTCAACCGGCGGGTGGTCGAGTGGGTCGAGCAGTATGCGGGCAGTGTTCGCCGACCGCATATCGACGCCGCGCACTGGCAGCGCCGGCTCGCGGTACTGGCCGCCCGGCATCGGATTCCCGGTGCCTCGTTGGGAATCCTGCGGGTACATCCCGGCGGCGGCGACGAGCTGGCCGAGGCGTCTTTCGGCTTGCTCAACAAGGACACCGGTGTTCAGACGACCGCGGACTCGCTGTTCCAGATCGGCTCGATCAGCAAGGTGTGGACGGCGACGGTCGTGATGCAACTCGTGGACGAGGGGCTGCTGGACCTCGACGCGCCGATCGCCGAGATCCTTCCGGAGCTGCGCCTCGCCGACCCCGACGTCACCAAGCAGGTCACCATGCGGCACCTGCTCACGCATACCAGCGGCATCGACGGTGATGTCTTCACCGACACCGGTCGCGGGGACGACTGCCTGGAGAAGTACGTCGCCCGGCTCGACGAGGTGGCACAGAACCATCCCCTGGGTGCCACCTGGTCCTACTGCAACTCCGGGTTCTCGCTGATGGGACGAGTCGTCGAGAAGCTGACCGGGACGACCTGGGATCAGGCGATGCGCGAGCGGATCTTCGTCCCGCTCGACCTGGGGCACACCGGGACGCTGCCCGAGGACGTGCTGCTGTACCGCTCAGCCATCGGCCACACCGCGGAAGGGACCGCCGAGCCGGCCAGAGCTCCGGTCTGGGGCCTGCCACGCTCGCTCGGCCCGGCCGGCCTGATCAGCTCCACCGCCGCGGACGTCCTGGCCTTCGCACGGCTGCATCTGAACGCAGGCCGAGCCCCGGACGGCAGCCAGGTCCTGAGCGAGACGGCGGCAGCGGCCATGACGGACAAGCACGCGGACCTGCCGGACAAGCACACCCTGGGAGATTCCTGGGGCCTGGGGTGGATCCGGTTCCTCTGGAACGGGCATCGCCTCATCGGCCACGACGGCAACACCATCGGCCAGGCCGCGTTCCTGCGGCTGCTGCCCGAGCAGGGGCTCGCGGTCACGTTGCTCACCAACGGCGGGGATGCCCGCGACCTGTATCAGGACCTGTTCCGCGAGATCTTCGCCGAGCTGGCCGACGTCGCGATGCCGTTGCCACTGGCGCCGCCCGCGCAGCCACCGAGCGTGGACGTCCATCCGCACGTGGGCACCTACGAGCGAGCCGGCGCACGGATCGAGGTGCTCGAGCGCGCCGATACCCCGGTGCTGCGGGTGACCGTCACCGGCCCCCTCGCCGAGCTCATGCCCGATACCGTCGAGGAATTCGACCTGACACCCGTCGACTCGACCGGCGACCTGTTCGCGATTCGCGACCCCGGCGCTCAGACGTGGACACCGGTGACCTTCTACGCGCTGCAGGACGGGCAGCGGTACCTCCATTTCGGCGCGCGGGCTACTCCGAAGGTCGACTGAGATGGCGTTGCCCGCCGTCCTCGACCGGCTGGAATCGATGTTGCCGGGCATGCTGAGCGACCTGGAAACGCTCGTTGCGTGCGAGTCGCCGTCCGCTGACCTGGCCGCGGTGGCGGCCAGCGCGGAGGTCGTGGCCCGGGTCGGCTCCGCCCGGTTGGGTGTGGAGGCCGAACGAATCGTCATAGCCGGACGCACCCACCTGCGGTGGCGAGTGGGCGCCGGGCCGTCGCGGGTACTGGTGCTCGGCCATCACGACACCGTCTGGCCGATCGGCTCCCTGGCCAGTCACCCGTTCTCGATCATCGACGGGGTGCTGCGCGGGCCCGGCTGCTTCGACATGAAGGCAGGCGTGGTGATGGCCTTCCACGCGATCGCCGCGCTGGCCGACCCGTCCGGCGTCACGCTCCTGATCACGGGTGACGAAGAGGTCGGCTCGCCGACGTCACGTGCGCTCATCGAGGCCGAGGCGTCCGGGTGTGTCGCCGCGTTCGTGCTCGAGGCGTCCGCGGACGGCGGTGCGGTCAAGATCGAACGCAAGGGGGTGTCGCTGTACGAGGTGGGTGTGCGGGGCCGCGCGGCGCACGCCGGGCTCGAGCCGGAGCGCGGTGTGAACGCCAGCACCGAACTGGCGCACCAGATCCTCGCGGTCTGCGCGTTGGCCGACGCCGATCGAGGGACGAGCGTGACACCGACCCTGCTCTCGGCGGGCACCACCTCCAACACTGTTCCGGGCGCGGGGTGCCTCAGCGTCGACGTGCGGGTGCGCCAGGTGGCCGAGCAGCTGCGGGTCGACGCGGCCATGCGCGCGCTGCAACCGGTGGTCGCGGGCGCCCGCATCGAGCTGAGCGGTGGCCCCAACCGTCCGCCGCTGGAGCGCGCCGCCTCCGCCGAGCTGTTCGGGCGCGCCGTGGAGGTGGCCGACCGGCTCGGATTACCACCGCTCACGAGCGCCTCCGTCGGAGGGGCGTCGGACGGGAACTTCACCGCGGGAGTGGGAACGCCGACGCTGGACGGCCTGGGCGCGGTGGGCGGCGGTGCGCACGCCGACGACGAGCACGTCCTGGTGTCCGAGCTTGCCCCCCGTGCGGCGTTGCTGGCCGCACTGCTGGCCGATGTCATCACGTCGCGGACCACCAATGCCCACCACACCTCTGGTGCGAACCAACCATGACCGGAACCGGCGGGTGGGACAGCATGGAGCCTGTGACTGATCTGCATTGCGACGCCGCCGGCACGCCGTTCGGCGCCGACGTGGCTGCCCGAGCTGCCGATGCGGCTGCCCGAGCTGCCGATGCGGCTGCCCGGGCTGCCGATGCGGCGGCGCGCGCGGCCGGTGTGCAGGTCCGAGAGATCAGCCTGCTCGGCGAACTCGACGCGGTGTACCGGCTGTACGCCGACATCTGGCGGCCCGAGCCGAAGAACCCGCCGGTGACCAGCGAACTCCTCCGTGCGTTCAGCAAGGCCGGCAACTACGTGGCGGGCGCCTTCGACGGCGACGCGCTGGTGGGTGCGTGCGTCGGCTTCTTCGGGGCCCCGGCGGACGGGGCGCTGCACAGCCACATCGCGGGTGTCCCGGGCGCGGCTCGCGGCCGGAACGTCGGCTTCGCGCTCAAGCTGCACCAGCGGGCGTGGTCGATGGTGCGTGGCGCGTCGACAGTGGCCTGGACGTTCGACCCGCTGGTACGCCGCAACGCCTACTTCAACCTCGTCAAGCTGGCGGCCCGACCCGCGGAGTACCTGACCAACTTCTACGGCGGCATGCATGACGCCATCAACGGCGGTGACGACAGCGATCGGCTGTTGGTGCGCTGGCACCTCGACGACCCGTCCGTGGTCGCGGCCTGCGCCGGCACCCCGACGGCCGCGGACGCCGGCACCGAGCGTGCATCCGGTGCCACGATCGCGCTGGACGTCTCCCCGCTCGGTGGTCCGGTGCTCGGCACGCCGGACTCCCGCACGGTGCTCGTCGGGGTACCCGCCGACATCGAAGCACTGCGGCTCAGCGATCCGGAATGCGCCAGGGACTGGCGCATTGCGGTGCGTGAGGTGCTCGGGCACCTCATCGCAGAGGGCGCCCTCGTCACCGGATTCGACCGCGCCGGTTGGTACGTCCTGCACCGGCAGAACACAGCGAGTGGGGACAGTAGATGAAGCTGACAGGCGTCGAGCTCCGACGCATAACCATGCCGCTGGTGGCACCGTTCCGTACCTCGTTCGGAACCCAGACCAGCCGCGATGCCCTGCTGTTGCGCGTCGTCACCGGCAACGCCGAAGGCTGGGGCGAGTGCGTGGCCATGTCGGACCCGCTGTACTCCTCGGAGTACGTCGATGCGGCAGCGGATGTGTTGCGGCGCTACTTCATCCCCACGCTGGCCGCCGCCGACCGCCTCGATGCCCATGCCGTCGCGCCGGCGCTCGCGAAGTTCCGTGGCCATCGGATGGCCAAGGCCGCGCTGGAGATGGGCGTGCTCGACGCTGAGCTGCGGGCCGAGGGCCGCCCCCTGTCGCGCGAACTCGGCGCGGTGCGCGAGCGCGTCCCGTGCGGAGTCTCCGTCGGCATCATGAGCTCGATCCCCGAACTGCTCGACGCGGTGGCGGGCTATCTCGACGCGGGCTACGCACGCATCAAGCTGAAGATCGAGCCGGGCTGGGATGTGACCCCGGTGGCTGCGGTGCGGGAGCGCTTCGGCGACGAGCTGCTGCTGCAAGTGGACGCGAACACCGCGTACACCGTCGGTGATGCTCGGCACCTGGCCCTGCTCGACCCCTTCGACCTGTTGCTGATCGAGCAGCCGCTGGACGAGGAAGACCTGCTCGGCCATGCCGAGTTGGCTCGACAGATTCGCACCCCGGTCTGCCTGGACGAGTCCATCACGTCGGCGCGCACCGCGGCCGATGCGATCCGGCTGCAAGCCTGCGCGATCGTCAACGTCAAACCGGGGCGGGTGGGCGGTTACCTGGAAGCTCGGCGCATCCACGACGTCTGCGTCGCGCACGGCGTCCCGGTGTGGTGCGGTGGCATGCTCGAGACCGGACTCGGGCGGGCCGCGAACCTGGCGCTGGCCGCGCTGCCCGGCTTCACGCTGCCCGGTGACACCTCCGGATCGGATCGCTACTACCGCACCGACATCACCACTCCGTTCGTCGTACGGGACGGTCAGCTCGACGTGCCGACCGGGCCCGGGATCGGTGTGGAGCCGCTGGCCGCCGAGCTGGCTGCCGTCACTACCAGCACCGAGTGGCTGCCGCTCTGAGGGATCCATCCGAACGGACCAAGTTCGCTCCCACCCTTGTGACGATCCACCAACTAGGCTGCCTCCGAGACTCCTACGGTCAGAAGGTGCTTGCCTCGGTGAACATCACCCCACGTGCCAGCCTGGGTCGGGTGATCGATGACCTCGGCGCAACCCTGCTCGACCTCGTACACGGCAAATCAGACAGTCGGGAAGACATCGGCGGCATCGTCATCCACGACCCGGTCGATGCTCCCGTCCTGCCGCGGCATGCGCTGGTGCTCGGGGTGGGGCTGCAGGATCCAGCCGAGATCGCCCTGCTGCTCGCTGAACTCGGCACGCACGAGGCGGTGGCTCTGGTCCTGCGTGCTCCGGTACCGGTGGATGGCGTGATCGCCGCCGCCGCCGACAGCTCGGGGGTCGCCGTGCTCGCACTGACCCGCGGCGCGTCCTGGGCACAGGTCGCGGCGATGCTTCGCGCGCTGCTCGCCGAGGGTGACGTCGGCGTGGACGGACCCGAGACCCTGGGCGGCATGCCCTCCGGCGATCTGTTCGCGCTGGCCAACGCGGTCGCCGCGCTGCTCGACGCCCCGGTCACGATCGAGGACCGGAGCTCGCGGGTGCTGGCCTTCTCCGGCCGGCAGGACGAAGCGGACGCTTCCCGGGTCGAGACGATCCTCGGCCGGCAGGTCCCCGAGCGCTTCTCGCGGTTGCTGACCGAACGCGGAGTGTTCCGCGACCTCTATCGCAACGACGAGCCGTTGTACATCGAACCGATTCCGCTCTCTTCGGACGAGTTCACCCTGCCGCGCGTTGCGGTTACGGTCCGCGCCGGCGACGAGGTGCTCGGTTCGATCTGGGCCGCGGTGCGCGAGCCGCTGAGCGAAGAGCGCTCGCAGGCTCTGCGTGAGGCCGCCAAGCTCGTTGCGCTGCACATGCTGCGCATCCGCGCCGGTGCCGACGTCGAGCGCCGGTTGCGCGCTGATCTGGTGAGCACCGCCCTCGAAGGCGGGGGCGGCGCGCGGGAGGCCTTGAACCGGCTCGGGCTCTCCGGTCAGCCGGTTGTGCTGCTGGCGCTGGCAATTCTCGATCATGCGGACGACCAGCCGTCCATCGACGGCGACACCAGCCTGGCGACCGAGCGACAGCGCCTCGCCGACGCGCTGGCCATGCACCTCAGCGCGGTGCATCCCCGTTGTGCCGCGGCACTGGTCGGCGACGTCGCCTATGGGCTGGTGCCTGTGCAGGGTGACCAGGTCGATGGCGAGGTACGAGCGGTGCGGATCGCCAGGGACTTCATCGATCGCATCGGCGAGCGGGTCAGCGCGGTGGTCGGCGTCGGGCCGGTCGTGTTCGACGCCGCACAGCTCCCGCATGCCCGGTCCAGTGCCGATCGCGTGCTGCGGGTCTTGCGCACGGGGCACCGAGCACAACGGGTAGCTCGGCTGGCCGACGTCCACGTCGAGTCGCTCGTACTCGAACTACGCGACCTCGTCATGTCGCGCGGCGACGAGCCGACAGGCCCCCTTGCCCGGCTGTTCGACTACGACGAGCAGCACCACACGAATCTCGTCGAGACGCTGCGCGCCTGGCTGGATGCCTTCGGCGACGTCGCGGCGGCAGCGGCCTCGGTTTACGTCCATCCCAACACCTTCCGCTACCGGCTACGCCGGCTCGGGCAGGTGGGCGGCATCGATCTCAGTGATCCGGATGCGCGGTTCGCGGCCATGCTCCAACTCAAAGTCATCTCGCTGAAGGCTGTGACCGACGGTTAGTAGCCGGGAACCAACTCCGCCGGATGCCTTCTGCGCGACGCACATATCCCGCATCGCGCCCCGGTCCCACCATTGAACCAGCGCTGAATCGGCGTCGTGGCCACCAGTGCCACCCGGGTCAGCTCGTCGGCTTGTGTGCCGGCGACCGCAACGTCGAGGAGAAGCTGTGACACCACCAGTCCAACAGGATGCGCTCGTGGAGCGGGTGCGGGAATTGGCGACCGAGCTCGAGGTGCCCGGCGTCTCGGTGGGTGTGGTGATCGACGGCGTGGAGCAGTATGCCTACCACGGAGTGACGAGCACGAAGAACCCGTTACCCGTCGATGAAGGCACTCTGTTCCAGTTCGGCTCGACCGCCAAGACGTACACCGCGACGGCGATCATGCTGTTGATGGAGCGCGGCGAGCTGGAGCTCGAAGCGCCGGTGCGCCGTTACCTGCCGGAGTTCACGCTGCAGGACGAGGACGTCGCGCGCGAGGTCACCGTGCTGCACCTGCTCAACCACACCGCCGGGTGGGAGGGCGACCTGTCCGACAACACCGGAGACGGGGACGACGCGTTGGAGCGCTACGTCGCGCTCATGAAGAACATCCGGCAGGTCGCACCGTTGGGCGCGACGGTGTCCTACAACAACGCCTCGCTGTCGGTTGCGGGGCGCATCATCGAGAAGATCACCGGCACCACGTACGAGGCCGCCATGCGTGAGCTGGTGCTGTCCCCGCTCGCCATGGACGACACGCTGTTCTTCATGACCGAGATCATGATGCGCCGGTTCGCGGTGGGGCACTCCCAGGAGGATGACGGCACCATCGCGCCGGCCCGCGTGTGGGCCGTCCCGCGCGGCAACGCCCCGGCCGGTGGCATGGTCGCTACAGCAGCCGACCAGATCCGTTGGGCCCGGTTCCACTTGGGCGAGGGGCGCACACCGGACGGCACCTCACTGCTGAGCGCCGAGTCGCTCAGGCGGATGCAACAGCCCACGGTGTCGATGCCGGGCAGCGCGATCGGTGATCACGTCGGCATCAGCTGGCTGCTGCGCGACGTCGACGGCACGCGGCTGGTCACCCATGGCGGCACGACGGTCGGCCAGCATTCCGAGTTCGTCCTGTCCCCCGAGCATGGTTTCGCCTTCATCTCCATGACCAACTGCGGTCCCAACGGGCCGAAGTTCAACGACGAGCTGCGAAAGTGGGCGCTCGAGCACTACGTGGGCGTCACCGAGCGGGAACCGGAGCCGGTCCGCCTCAGCAACGATGCCCTCGCCCCGTACGTCGGTAGCTACGAAACCATCGTGATCAACTGCGAGGTCGCCATCCAGGACGGTCAGCTGGTAGCGCGTATCAAGGTCAAGCCCGAGATGGCCGAGACGCTTCGCGAAGCGGGACAGGATCCCGACGAGCCGCAGCCGGACCTGCCGCTCGGAATGCTGTCGGAGGCGGGGGACCGTTACGTCATCACGGACGGGCCGGCCAAGGGCATGAAGGGCTACTTCTCACGGGATGCCGCCGGCAACGTGAACGGTGTCCATCTGGGCGGCCGCCTGGCCACGAAGGCGACGAGCCTGGTGTCCTGAGTAGAACTTCCTGAGTAGGACTTTCCCGAGCAGGACGGTCGCTTTCCTCTTGCTCGTCGCCACGGCACGTACGAACCCTCAGCGCGGTGCTGCTCGGTAGCGGTGCACGGGCCTGCCGGTGTTGCCGTACTCCAACTCGAGCACGACCAGCCCACGACGTTGTAGGTCAGTGAGGTAGCGCTGGGCGGTCGGCCGGCTGACCCCGACCGTGCTCGCCACGCTGGACGTCGCCATCGGCTCAGCCGAATCGAGAACCACCTGAAGAATCTTGGTCATTGTCGGGGGTAACCGGAGTCTGGCCGCATCCGATGGTGACGGTCCGCGCAAGAGGTTGTACAGGTTGTCGATTCTCGCCTGGTCGGCCTGGCCACCGCCAGCCGACGATACCTGTTCGCGCCACTGCCGGTACGACTCGAGCTGGTTCCGCAGCTGCGCGAAGCCGAACGGCTTGACGAGGTAATACACCGCGCCCAGGCCCATCGCCGCTCGAACGGATTCCAGATCGCGCGCGGCCGTGATGAAGATCGTGTCGGGGGGCTGCCCGGCCGCGGTCAGCGAACGCAGCAGGCTGAGACCGTCCTCATCAGGCAGGTAGATGTCCAGGATCAGGAGGTCCGGTCGCTGCTGTTCGATCAGCGTGCGCGCATCGGCAGCCGAATGTGCTTCGCCGACGCACTCGAAGCCGTCGATGCGTTCCACGCTGGCAGCATGAATTCGGGCAACCCGGAAGTCGTCGTCGATCACCAGCGTGCGGATCATCGGCTTTCCTCACTGACCCCGGTGCGTGCGGACGCTACCGGGTCGGGGCTGGACAAGGGCAACCGGATCTCTAACCGGGCGCCTGGACCGGGGGAGACGTCGATGGTGCCGTTGCGGCGGTACACCAGCCGGCGAACCAGGGCCAGGCCCATGCCGCGGCGCATCTCACCTCGCGGGGATTTCGTGGAGTAGCCGTCGGTGAATATCTCTTCGACCACCTCGGCGGAAATGCCGGGCCCGTTGTCGCTGACCACCATCCGGACGTGCTGATCGTCGTCGCGGAGCTGCACCGTGACCCGGCGGGGACCCGCCTGCGCCGACACCGCGTCCAGCGCATTGTCGATCAGGTTTCCGATGATCGTCATCAGAGTCTGGGCGTCGGCGGCCGGTGCGTCCAGGTGCGAGTCAGCCGTGATCGACAGGTCGACATCGGACTCGGCGGCAACCGCGAGCTTGGCCAGCACCAGCGCCGCCACCACCGGCGGCCCGATCCGGGACCGAAGGTCTTCGGCCGAGATCAGCTGGTCGCTGGCCAGGTCGGCCAGGTACTGCCGTGCCTCGTCGGTCTCGCCGAGATCGAGCAGCCCTACCAGGACGTGCAACCGGTTGGTGAATTCGTGTTCCTGGGCCCGTAGCGCGTTACTGAGCCCGGTCACCGCATGCATCCGCCGGATCAGCGCTTCCAGTTCGGTGCGGTCTCGCAATGTCACTATGCTGCCGATCGGTCGGCCGCCCACCACGACAGGGCGGTGGTTGGCGACCAGCAGCGCGTCGTCGGTCAGGACCGACAGGTCGGCGCCGGCGTCCCTGCCCGCGAGCACTCTGCGCAGCCGCCCTGCGGGAACGAGCTCGTCCAACTGCTGACCGATGGCATTGGTGGTGATGCCCAGCAATCGGCGTGCCTCGTCGTTGACCAGGTTCACCCGTCCCTTGGCGTCCATGCCGATGACTCCTTCGCGGATGCCGTGCAGCATGGCTTCGCGTTCCTGCAGCAGCGACGCGATCTCTCGCAGCTCCAAGCCGAAGGTGACCCGTTTCACCGCCCGGGTCAGCAGCATCGCGACCGCTGCCCCGGCCGCGAGCGCGATCGCTGAGTAGAGGGCGATCGCTTCGATCTCCTCGTCGAGCTGGTGAGCGACCTGATTCTCGAGGATGCCCACGGACACCTGGCCGACCACCCGTCCCCGACCGTCCACTATCGGGGCCTTGCCGTTGGCGGATTGGCCGAGGCTGCCGTGGTCGATGCCGACGTGGCTGCGACCGTCCAGCACCGACACCGGTTCCTCGAGCCGACGGCCGATCTGCTGGGGATTCGGATGAGAGAAGCGGAGGCCGTCCCGGTCGGTCACCACGATGTAGGACGCCCCGGTGCTGGCGATCAGTCGCTGCGCCAGGGGCTGGATGATCCGGTTCCGGTCGCCGTCTAGGACAGCGGTTCGGATCTCCGGGATGTCGGCGACCGTGCTCGCGGCGATGCGTGCGCGTTCCTCGTACTGGTGATCGAGGGTGGCCCTGCTCAGCCGGACATCGAGTATCCCGCCGATGAGAACGGTCGCCAGCAGGATGCCGAGGATGCCGAGCAGGATCATCGACGCCAAGGTCCGAAGCCGCCACATCGTCGGGCCGCCCTTCCGCTGTTCGTCCTGACGGCGCATGAAAGCACGGCGCAGTGCCGCGGGGGAAGCGGCGCTGAGCAGAACGCACAGAATGCCGCGTAACGAGCCGGTCATGCGCACTTCACTCTGTAAGCATGAGTATCGCGGGTTTAGGGGACAACGAGCGCAACAGTTCCGCTGCCAGGTAAGCCCGACGCACTCTTGCGGCCTGCCACCGACGAGAGAGCAGATGGGCACCTGATGAGCAGTGAGCAACAACCAGCCATCGAGCTGCGCGCCGTCACCAAGAAGTTCGCCACTCCCGGTGGCGCGATCTATACGGCACTGGCGGACCTGAACCTGACCGTGGCGCCCGGCCAGTTCTGCGCGATTGTCGGTCCCACCGGCTGCGGCAAGTCCACCACGCTGACACTGATCTCCGGTTTGGAACGGCCCAGCGCCGGAGCAGCCCTGGTGGCCGGACGCGCCGTGAACGGGATCACCCCGGGCGTGGGGTTCATGTTCCAGAACGATGCCGTGTTCCCGTGGAAGAGCGTGCTGGACAACGTCGCGGCGGGTCCCCGGTTCCGCGGCAAGTCGAAGGCAGCCGCCAACGAGGCGGCCCGGGACTGGCTCCGCCGGGTCGGCCTGACCGGATTCGAGGATCGATACCCACATCAGTTGTCCGGCGGTATGCGCAAGCGGGTGGCGCTGGCCCAGAGCCTCATCAACGAGCCCGAAGTCCTGTTGATGGACGAGCCGTTCTCGGCCCTGGACGTGCAGACCAGATCAATCATGTCGGACGAGCTGTTGGGTCTGTGGGAGCTGACCCGCCCCGCGGTGATGTTCGTGACCCATGACCTGGAGGAGGCGATCGCCCTGGCGGACAAGGTGGTGGTGCTGACGGCCGGGCCGGGCCGCGTGAAGGCAACCTTCGACGTGGACCTGCCGCGCCCGCGCCGGGTGCAGGAGATCCGATTCACGGACGAGTTCGTCCGGCTCTACTCCGAAATCTGGGAGGCGCTCAGGGCCGAAGTGGAAACCGCCTACGCCCGCACCACCTCCAAGGCCGCCTCGTGAGCACGTCCTTCGTCAGCGCGGAACCAGCCACCACAGACCCCGGCACCCGACCATCATCGTCGCGCACCCGGTCCCGGCTGCGCGCGCGGCTGGTGATCAACCTCGCCAGACTCGCATTGATCGTCGTGCTGCTCGGCGGCTGGGAACTCGGGGTCAACCTGAAGTGGATCGACCCGTTCTTCTGGGGACAGCCCAGCGGTGCCTACAAGCAGCTGAAGACCTGGTTCCTCAACGGAACCGCGCAGGGCTCCCTGGCCAGCCAGATACAGGTCACTCTGCAGGAGGCCGTCTACGGCTTCGTCATCGGTGTGACGCTCGGCGTGGTATTCGGCATCGCCCTGGGGCGTAACCAATTCCTGTCGGACCTGTTCGCGCCGTTCATCAAGGTTGCCAACTCCATTCCGCGGATCGTGCTGGGATCCTTCTTCACGCTCGCTTTCGGTTATGGGATCAAGTCGAAGGTGATCCTGGCCGTCGTCCTGGTGTTCTTCGGGGTCTTCTTCAATGCCTTCCAGGGCACCCGGGAGGTCGACCGCAACCTGATGTCCAACGCCCGGATACTCGGCGCATCCCGGTGGCAGGCCACCCGGCAGGTGGTACTGCCCTCGGCCTTCACCTGGATCCTGGCGAGCCTGCACATCAGCTTCGGCTTCGCGCTGATCGGCGCGCTGGTGGGTGAACTGCTCGGTGCCGACCAGGGTCTCGGTCTGCTCATCAAGGACTCGCAGAACAACACCAACAGCAACGGTGTGCTTGCCGGAATGGTGATCGTCGCCATCATCGCTCTGATCGCCGAAACACTCATCACCCTGCTTGAAAGGCGAATCCTGCGCTGGCGGCCTGCCCAACCCGGGGCAGACCTGACCGTTATCTGATGTTGCCGCCGTTCGCAAGGCAAGAACCCACCCATCCAAGGAGAATTCATGATCACACAACGTCTGGCGTCGGCCACGGCACTCGCCGCCTGCGCCGTGCTGGCGATGACGGCCTGCAGCAGTAAGGCAACCAGCGGCACCAGCGGTTCGACGGCCAAGGCAGCCGCCGGCTCGCCGAAGATCACCATCATGGTCGGCGGCCTGAGCAAGCAGATCTACCTGCCGTACATGCTCGCCCAGCAACTCGGGTACTACGCCAAGGCCGGCGTGGACGTCAAACTGCAGAACGAGCCGGCCGGTGGCGATGCAACCAAGAACATGCTGGCCGGCCAGGTCGACGGTGTCGGGGGCTTCTACGACCACAACATCGCCCTTCAGGGACAGGGCAAGTCGTCGGAATCAGTGATCTCGATGCTGCAGATCCCCGGCGAGGTGGAGCTGTGCCGGACCGACCTGAAGGGCAAGATCACGTCGCCCGCGGACTGGAAGGGGCTGTCGCTCGGCATCACCGACACCGGCTCGTCCACCGACTTCCTGTCCCAGTATTTGGCGACCAAGAACAACGTCGATCCCGCCACGACCCATCGCAAGGGCGTGGGCGCCGGCACGACGTTCATCGCCGCACTGAAGCAGAAGGCGATCGACTGCGGCATGACCACCGAGCCGACGGTGTCGCAGATCCTGAAGGACGGCACCGGGTTCATCCTGCTCGACATGCGGACCGCGGCCGGTTCTCGGGCCGCGCTCGGTGGCACGTACCCGGCTACGTCGTTGTATCTCACCACCGGCTACGTCCAAGGACACAAGGAGGTCGTGCAGAAGTTGGTGAACGCCTATGTCGGAACGCTGAAGTGGATCCAGGCGCACTCCGGAGCGGAGATCGCCGACAAGATGCCACCGGACTACTACGCCGGAGTCGGCAAGGATGCCTACGCCAAGGCCCTGGACAGTGAGAAGGGGATCTTCAACCCCACCGGCATCATGCCGCCGGACGGACCCAAGACCTGCCTGGCAGTGCTGTCCGCCTTCAACCCGGCTGTCAAGGGCAAGTCGATCAACCTGCCTGCGACCTACACCGACGAGTTCGTGAAGGCGGCCCAGCCCGTGTCCTGATCGGGCGGATTCGAGCCACGCAGGTGTCCGGCCCGCTCGACGGCAGGTCGAACGACTGAACCGTGACCAGGCATTGACGGCCGAGCGTGTGCTCCACATCGTCAATGCCTGGTCACGTTGGTTGTGCGCCGTGCTCTCGGCAGTCTCTTATCCGCTCGCGGTAGTGTCCGCTGCCGTATACCGGTCGGTTGCCTGCGGTTGTCGAGGAGCGATGTCTTGATCGAGCAGAGTGGCACTTCGCGATGAGCACCAGCTCCGTGGAACCTGCCCCGGCTGGCGAGGCCGAGAGGGCGCGCGGCCCTCGCCGGCTCGGTCTGGCGACGTTCGGCGCTATCGCCCTCGCCGCCGCGATCGAGCTGCTTCGGCTGAGCCGTGGTGGGAGTTTCTTCTTTGACGAGTGGAGTTGGGTACAGGATCGGCGGGGATGGAGCTCGGCAGCTTTTCTGGTGCCGCACAACGGGCACTTGAGCCTGATTCCGGTGCTGGTCTACCACCTACTCTTCGCCACCGTCGGTTTGCGGTCCTACCTGCCCTATCGCCTGGCGTTGATCCTGGCTCACGCGACAACCTGCTTGATGCTGTATCTGTATGCCCGTAGGCGCATCGGCACGTTCGTCGGGCTGTTGCCCGCCGCACTCGTTCTCTTCCTCGGGGCCGCCTACCAGGATCTGGTGTGGCCGTTTCAATTAGGCTTCATCGCCTCAGTCGGATTCGGCCTCGCGGCCTTTGTGCTGCTCGACGGTAACGGTCCAGGTCTCGGACGGCGGACGCTGATCTGCAATGCCGGCGCCTGCCTGTGCCTGGGTGCGTCCTTGGCCAGTTCCGCTGTCGGTGTCGCTGTTCTGGTCGGAGCCTGCGTGCGGGTGGCGTGCAGGCGGGACTGGCGGGCGTCCTGGATTGTCGTTGCACCCGCCCTGGCTTACGCAGGCTGGTACGCGCACTGGGGCAGCACGGCGCCGGTCAGCAGTGGGCGTGCCGCCATGGTCAGCTACTTCGCACACGCCTATCGCGCTTCGGCCGGGGCGCTCGCGGGCCAGACGGTTCATCAACGAACCGGTCTGGTGCTCGCCGTAGCGCTGTTGTCGGTAGTCGGCGTGGTGGCGCGGCTGGCGTGGGAGCTGCGGCGCCGGACGGTGCCTGCCGACCTGCTCGGCGCGCTGGCATTCGCCGTCTGCTTCTGGGCACTGACCGCCTTGACGCGTACCAAGTACCATGATTTCGGTGCCAGCCGCTATCTGTATCCCGGCGGTGCGGCGCTCCTGCTCGTACTCGTCGAGACCGTGCGAGGGCTTCGATTGCCCCGGATTGTCGCCCCGGCACTGGCCGTCCTCACGGCGCTGTCGGTCTGGTCCGGACATGCGGTCCTCGTCCGAGGCGCCGGCAGCCTCAACCGTGCCGCTCAAGTAAGCCGAGCCGACCTGGCAGCCCTGGAACACAGCCGGCCGACTCCGGATTACCGTCCTAATCGCCACTTGATGCCCGTGGTCACCGCCGGCAAATACCTGTCGGTGATCCGCGACTTGGGCTCACCGGCTCTGCCGTGGAATCGCATGCCGAGCCAACCGACGGCAGCCCGCAACGACGCTGACCGGGTCCTGCGCGAGGCCGGGAATCTCAACGCCAGCACGGTCGACCGCTCATCCAAGCACTCCAGCGCGCGCATCGAAAGCTTCAATATCCGGGGGACCGCCGTCACAGCAGCTGGGTGCTTGGACCTCCGCCCAGATGCTCGGCACGCCGCGATCGGAGCGTCGGTTGCCCTTCCCCCGCGCGGCCTGCTGGTCACCGCGGGTCATGCGCGGGTGCAGATAGCCGCTCGCCGCTTCGGTCTCCGTCAGGGACCGTTGCCCAGCGTGCCCGCGCACGAAGCAGAGCACCTGAGCAGTGTCGCGGATGGGTCATCCACTCCCTGGGTCCTGACATTCACTGCTACCGCCCCCATGCGGGTGTGCCGAGCCGGCTGACGTCGCGGTCTTCGGTTCAGCCGCTCGCGGGAGCACAATCGACTGTGTTTGTCGGGTCGAACCCCTGTTATAGGCGGCCGTCGTTGATGGCTTGGGTGACCCAGGGGATGACTTGGTCGAGCATGGTGTCGAGGGTGGTGGTGCATTGGATGCCGAGGATGTTTTTGGCTTTGTGGATGTCGGGTACTCGTTTTTGGACGTCGTATTCGTAGGCTTGGTCGCTGATGAGGTTGAGGGGGGTGTCGCCCTTGATTTTCTTCCAGATCAGTTCGGCCAACTCACGGACGCTGGTGCTTTCGGGGGTGGAGATGTTGAAGTCGTTGTTGTGGGCGGCGTCGGAGGCCATGCATTCGATGATGCCTTTGGCGAGGTCGCCGCCGTAGGTGTAGTGCCGGATCTGGTTGCCCTGACCGAGGATGTGTAGTGGGTCCTGGCCCTTGACGATCTTCTGCACCAGATCGGGGACGACGTGGCTCATGGCGAGTGTGACGTTGCCCGAGGCGATCTCGACGTCGCCCAGGGCGCGGCCCTCGCCGATGCCGACGCAGTTGAACGGGCGGATGATGGTGTAGGGCAGTTGGTATTGGTCCCAGGCGGCTTTGGCGAAGTACTCCACCGCCAACTTCTGGAAGCCGTAGGAGGACAGCGGTGGTGGGATCTTGCGTTCGTCGCCCTCTGTGGAGGGCCAGTGCTCGGCCGATTCGAACACCATCGAGGAGGAGAGGTAGGTGACCTTTTTCAGGCTGCCGTTGGTGTGGGCGGTGATCGCGGCGTCACACTGGGAGGCCATGATCCGTTCGTTGGTGGCGAGCAGGTCATAGGCGTAGGCGTGAAAGTAGGAGATGCCCCCGATCAGGGCCGCCCCGGCGATGAAGTGGTCACAGTCCATCAGGAGCTTGGTCATCAGCTCCACATCCCGGGCGTCGCCCTGGATGAAGGTGTAGTCGGGGTGCTGGTCGTAGGACTTCACGACGGGGCCGTACTTGGAGTAGTTGTCGATGCCGAGCACCGCGTAACCGCGGGCCAGCAGCTCCTCGACGACGTAGCCGCCGATGAACCCGGCCGAGCCCGAGACCATGACCTTCTGCTGTGGGCGTGCCTGCTGCTGTGGGTGTGGGGTGTTCACGGTTTCTGCTTTCTGCTGGGTTTGTTGTTCTGTTCGGCGATGCCGGCCGCGGCCCGGGTGACCTGTTCGGTGCTCAGCGGCGGCCCGAACGCGAAGCGGTACCAGCGCAGGTAGCGGGGGATCCACGCCGCGAGCTGGAAGTTCGATGATCCCATGGTGCGGTCGAGCCAGATGGTCGGCACCTCGGCCACCGGGCGGCGTAGCCGGCGGGCCTTGGCGGTCAGCTCCAGGCCGATCTCGAACCCGCTGCGGCTGTCGATGCCGACCTCGGCGATGAACGCCGTGGAGTAGGCCTTGAAGCTGTTCGTGGCATCCCGGGTACCGACCCGGCCGAACACACCCAAGGACCGGCCGGCGCTGCGTGAGAGCAGCGTCTTCAACCACGCCCCGCCGACCTGCTGACCGCCCGCGCAGTACCGCGAGGCCGCGGCGACCACCACCCCCCGCTCCACCAGGCGGGCCAGGGCGTCGATCTGGCGCGGGTCATCGCTGCCATCAGCCATCGTCACGACCACGACCGGGTTCTTCACCTGCTCGATGCCGAACCGGATCGCGTTCGCCGGTCCGGGGCCGTAGCTGCTGATCAGGGTCCGCAACCGCGGCTCACGGGCGGAGTAGGACTGCAGGACGGGCACGGTGGTGTCGGCTGGGAAGTCCACCACGACCAGGATCTCGAACTCCGACTCCACCGCGTCGAGGATCCGGTCCAGCACCGCCACGATCCCCGACCCCTCGTTGTAGGCCGGAATCACCACCGACACCGCCACACTCATACGACGGTGCCTTGGCCGAGGAGGTTCCACACGTCGGCGACCGGCACCGTCGGTTGCAGGCAGCGGTACTGCTGGTGGGGTGCGCCGATGATCAGCAGGTCGGAGTTGGCGAGCACGTGCTCCAGCGGCTCGAGGTTCTGATCCACCGTGACGTAGGGGTCGGTGCACAGGACGGACTCGGCACGGAACTCCAGGATGCGTTTGAGCTTGTAGGACAGGCTGGAGCGGATGTCATCGCTCTCACCCTTGAACGCCATGCCCAGGATCCCGACCCGCAGGTTGGCCAGGTCATACTTCGCCTCGAGTTTGGAGACCAGATACAGCGGCAGCCCCTCGTTGAC
>JAABUS010004174.1_pt1 | contig 21438 bp, 15 predicted proteins | sample 5560161 | NCBI WGS metagenome assembly JAABUS01 (sample SAMN10711885, study PRJNA513376) | rock metagenome | isolation source: Antarctica rocks | place: Antarctica: Victoria Land, Trio Nunatak nord | collected 2016-01-04
GCCCGAGCTCGGGGTCGAACCGCGGCTGGTTGAGCGGGTGGGCGAGGGTCCCGACGAGGCGGCTGGCGGCCTCGCGCGGCATCTGCGTGTCGGAGTCGAGCGTGATGATGAAGCGCGTCGCCGAGAGGCCCACCACATCCCCGCTGGAGACGGTGTAGCTCGTCCCCTGATGGCCCCTGATCATCCGATTGAATTCCGCGAGCTTCCCGCGCTTGCGCTCCCAGCCCATCCAGCTTCCCTGCGCCTGGTTCCAGAGCCGGCGGCGGTGGAAGAGGAAGAATTTATCGGGCCCGTCGCCCCGATAGCGTGTGTTGAGGGCCTGCACGCGCTCGAGGGCGTCCCGGATGTAGGCGTCGTCCTCGGGCATCGACTCCTGCGGGGCGTCGGCGAAGTCGGTCAGGAGGGCGAAGCGGAACTGGGGGTCGGGATTCGCCAGGTAGTGGATTTCCAGGCGTCCCAGCAGCACCTCCGCGCTCTGCGCCCGGGAGAGCATCGAGGGCATGACGACCATCGTGGCGAAATCGGCCGGGATGCCGTCCTTGAAGTCGAGCTTCGGCAGGGTCCGGGGGGGGAGCAGCAGGGTCAGCAGGTGGTTCACCAGCCCCACGGCCAGTTCGCTCATCGGCAGCAGCAGCACGAGGAGGGTCGTGGGCAGCCACCACGACGCGACCTTCCCACCCAGGCCCGCGCCGGCGAGGACGGCGATCAACGCACCGAGGAGGGTGGCCATCGACCCGAAATACGTCGCCCTGGGATCCCACAAGGCCCAGCCGACGAGCCACGTGCGCCAGGGGGCGCGATAGTCGAACTCCGCCTTCAAGGCGGTCTGGCCGCGGTCGACGAGGTAGAAGCCGACATGCGCCCGTGCCGCGCCCTGGTCGCTGGCGTCGCGCGCCAGCTCCACCGAATGACGCGCGACGGCCTGCTCGTCGGCGTCCGCCCCCCGGGCGATTTCCTCGACGGCCTTGCGATAGCGGTCCCGCGTTGGGAAGTCCTGGAGCGGGTAGACGCCCGAAGGGTCCTTGCGGAGGACGGCCTCGACGGCGCTGCACCGCTCGAAGAAGACGTTCCAGTCCAGCGCCGACAGGAGGCGGAGGCTGATGACGCAATTGCCGACGGAGACCTGATTGCTAGCCTGACGCCCGTGCTCGCGGAGGACGACCTCATTGGCATCGATCCCGCGCAAATTCAGCTCGGCCTCCAGGAGCCCGAGGTCCTCCGCCGATCTCAAATCATGGTCGCGGAAGCGCTGGAGCAGGCGGACGACGTAGGGGTCGGTCGCCTCGTCCGCGGATCTCGGCGCGGCGGCCCGACGACCTCCCCCGGGCTCGCCCACGCCCGCGACCTGGCCGCCTTGGAGCGCGGTCGCCGCCCAGCGGTCGGCCCGCCGGCGCTCCTCCCATCTCCAGAGCATCTCGTCGGAGAGGCGCCTCAAGTTCTCGAGCAAGACCAGGCGCAGCATCGTGGGGAGGGCCCAGAGCTCGCCGATCGTCAAGGGCGTGACGTCCTGGAACGCCCGGACGAAGCCGATGAGACGGGCCTCGTCCAGCTCGCTATCCGTATAGGCGACGAGGGCCAGCGCCAGGGCGTAGACCCGCGGGTAGCCGTGGAAGGGCGGTCCCGAGAGCTTCGGCAGCTCCTCGTCGTAGCCGTGAGGCAGGTCCTGGTGGACCTCGCGAAGGACCTCCTCGATGATGTGGAAGTTGTCGCAGAGCCACTCCGCGACGAGCCCCCGCCCCTCATCCTCGGCGCCCGCACTCGCCTCGAAGATGTCTCGATGGGCCTTGCGCAGGTAGCGTCCGTTCTCGGCGAAACGCCGCAGGAGCGGGCTCGCCGCCCGCCCGCGAGGGACCAGCACGCAGGCCTTCGCCAGCTGGCGGGCGTGGGCCTCCAGGCGCTCGGCCCCGAGCCGCTCGGCCCGGATCGGCTTGCCTGCCTGGGGCGAGATCAAGTAGAGGGCCGATGACTCGTCGAGGGGGGCGGATGCGGCCTTCGGCTCGATGAGGGAAGTGCTCATCTAATTCACATTCTCCCGGTGGACCTACCTGGGTCCCGTCGCGAGTCCGCGAGTGATCGCAAATGAGGCTCACCCTTCGCGGTCGGTGGCGGGAAGCCGCTCTCGGCAGGTCGCCGGGAGTGCGACCGATCGGGCCTTGACTCTCCACTTCAGATCGTGCGTGCGGGACGGTCACGCCGGGGAGGATCCGGAGGGCCCGTCACGGCGGATCGAACCTTGCTCGATGCGTCCCGACGGCGGAAAGAGAAAGAACAGTTCATTTTCGGGCAATTGCCGGGCCATCCCCCTCGATGAGAGCTCCGCGGCCACCCGGGCCGATACCGGCGACCGTGCCTCGCGATTGGGCCTCGGCCGGGCCGAGAGTCCCGAACATTAGATGAGCCATCTCCTGACGCGTCCTGATCGTCTGTTGCCTCTCCGCAGAGTCCGCGGCACGACCGAACAAGGTCGACCCGCGGGTTCGCGGATGAGGTGGCCGATGTCGCGGCCTGCGAATCACATGCCTCATCGTCGGGGGTGCAAGGAATGCCGCCGATCGGTGAGATCGTAGCAATTGTCTCCGCTCTCGCCTACGGCCGTTCACCCCCCCGTATGCGGATTGTCGGCGACTCCTGCGTTTCGTCACTCCGCCGGGCGGTCCTCGCCGGTCGCCGAGGGGTAAGCCCGTCCCAAGGGCGGTGAGCCGGTCGATTCCCGCGCGGAGAAGACGCGTGATCCCGACGATTGTCATTCGTCGGGAAGTTCACCCCGGCAGTGCCGGGAAAATTGGAGACCGCGCGAACATCGCTCGCGGGTCCGGCGTTTTCTGAGGGCGTGGTCGAGACATCCCGCGAGCCCTGGCCCTAGGGGTGTCACGGACGGCATGCGGCCCTCCGAAGGTCGCGGGCCAGGTCGACTCCTGGCGGGGACATCTCCCGTAAGACGCTGGAGCCAGACGGCCAGGCGACCGGCTGCAACCCGGTCTGAAGTGGGTTCGACTCCCACCGGCGTCTCTTCCAAGCAAGCGGCCGGTCCCGTCGGGCCTGCGGCGCGCCTGCCCCGTCTCCGGACGGTCGGCGGGGCGTGTCCCGTGCAGGGAATCGGAACCGGGGCGGGGCCGGTTCGTGGTAGCTCAACTGGTAGAGCACCAGGCTGGAAACCTGGGAGTCACGGGTTCGAATCCCGTCCACAACACGCCGCGGTCGGTGATGAACCGACCGCTCCGAGACGTCCGCAAGGGCGACTCGACCATTGGTGCCCGAGGGGGACGGGCGGCCGGATCGGTCGGCCCCGTCCGGATCGGAGCGTCCTCCGGGGGCGCGACGTCCGAGCGGGGACAACGCGGACGGACGCCATGAAGCACGCGGATTCCGCCGCCCTTCGCCGACGGCAAGGGGCCGCAGACGCGGGCGCATGCCGCGGGGTTTCGGCCCCACGCAGGCGCCCTCCGAAGCGGACCGGACCCGTCGGCCGGGGCGGCTCAAGCGGGGCTCCGCGCCCCGATGCGTGACCGCCGGACGCCCCGTCCCCCGACGGCAATTTCCTCATCCCTCGATCCTCTTTTATCAACCGTTCTGGTCATGCCAGACCCCTGAGACGGGCCCGCCGGGCGTCGTCCGCGGGTCGGGAGGTGTCGTCATGTTCTTCTTCAAGCGGTACAATATCCTCAGCTTCGAGATGGGCCTCCACTTCCGGGACGGCGAGTTCCGCGGCCTCCTGGGTGCCGGCACGCACCGGTTCTTCGACCCGCTCGGCAAGGTCGACGTCAAGGTCGTCTCCCGCCGCGCGCCGTTCCTGTTCGACGAGAAGCTCGACCTGATCGCGAAGTCGGGCGAGCTGAAGGGCTACGCCCGGGTGCTCGACCTCGAGGACGACCGGCGTGCGCTCGTCTGGGTCGACCGCCGGTTCGCGCGCATCCTGCCGCCGGGCCAGTACGCGTTCTGGATGGAGCCGCGCGAGGTCCGGGTCGAGGTGGTCGACGCCCGCCGGCCGCGGTTCGAGCACGAGGATCTCAAGGTCATCGTGCGGACCGCGTCCGCGCGCGAGCAGCTCGACACGGGCGCGGTCGGCCGCGGCTGCGTGGGACTGCTCTTCCTCGACGGCCGCTACGTCGACACGCTCGACCCGGGCCCGTGGGCCTTCTGGAAGGGCGCGGCGGACGTGCGCGTCGTGGAGGTCGACCTCCGCGAGGCGGCGCTGGACGTCCAGGGCCAGGAGATCATGAGCGCCGACAAGGTCACGCTCCGGCTGAACGCCGTGGCGGCCTACCGCGTCGCCGACCCGCGCAAGGCGATCTGCACGGCGGAGGACTACAAGCAGGCCCTCTACCGCGAGGCCCAGCTCGTGCTCCGCGCCGTCGTGGGGGGCCGCGAGCTCGACCAGCTCCTCGCCGACAAGGTGACCGTGGCGACGGAGGCCGCGGCACTCCTCGCGCCGCGAGCGGAGGCGCTGGGGCTCCAGGTCGCGGCGTTCGGCATCCGCGATCTCATCCTGCCGGGCGACATGAAGGAGCTGATGAACAAGGTGACGGAGGCCAGGAAGGCCGCCGAGGCGAACCTCATCACCCGTCGCGAGGAGACGGCCGCGCTGCGGAGCCAGTCCAACACGGCGAAGCTCCTGGCCGAGAACCCGACGCTCATGCGGATGCGCGAGCTCGAAGTCCTCGAGAAGGTCGCCGCCAGCGGTAAGCTCAGCGTCATCCTCGGCGAGAAGGGCCTGGCCGACCGCATCGTCAACCTCATCTGACCGGCCGGAGTGGGAATATTGTGGGAAAGTGGGATGATCCCGCTTGATCCTGTTCTCAACGCCCGGCTAGCATGACCCCGGGTGGGAACAAACGGGGGTCGCGGGGCCATGGAAGCAGAAATGCGGGTGACCGACTCCAAGGGGCGTCTCACGTTGCCGAAGGGGTTCGCCAACTCCACGGTGATCATGGAGCAGGTCAGCGAGACCGAGGTGCGTATCCGCAAAGCCGTGGTCGTGCCCGAGGACGAGGTCCGGTTCTACGAGGAGACCGCGGCCCCGCTCTCGGATCGCGACCGGGATGCCTTCCTCGCGCTGCTCGACAACCCGCCGGAGCCCGGCGAGGCGCTGCGCCGCGCGTCGGCTCGGCGCCGCCTCCGTCATGGGTGACTGGACGATCGAGCGGCTCGGCCGCGCGCACGCCCGCGGTGAGTTCGCCTGCGGCAAGGCGCCGCTCGACGACTTCATCCGCGTGCTGGTGAGCCAGTACGAGAAGCGGGATCTCGGCCGGACCTACGTCGCCCTTCGCTCGGGAGAGTCCTGCGTGATCGGCTACTACACGCTCGCCTCGGGGGCGATCTCGTTCCGGGACCTGCCCCGGGACGCCGCGAGGAAGCTGCCGAAGCACCCCGTGCCCGTCGTGCTGCTCGCCCGGCTCGCGGTCGACCGCTCCGCCCGGGAAGAGCGACTTGGCGAGGCCCTCCTAATGGATGCCCTTTCGCGCTGCCTGGGGCTCGCGGAACCCGTCGGCGTCCACGCCGTCGAGGTGGACGCGATCGACGAGGAAGCGAGATCCTTTTACCTCAAGTATGGGTTCGTGCCGCTCCTCGACGACCCTCACCACTTGTACCTGCCGATCGCGACGATCAAGAGCGCATTTTGACGATCATCCGTTCGAGGACTTCTTCAAATGCCGGCAATGAAGCTGAGTCGTCCCTCTTTCGTGATCATGGCCGCCGTCGCCCTCCTGGTGTCCGCCGCACTTGCGGAATGCCGGGCCGCCGAGCTCCACGTCGGGGGCGCGACCGTGAGCATCACGCCCGATCGGCCGGTCGCGCTGGCCGGTCAGATGCACACCCGGATCGCTCGTGACGTCGAGAGTCCGGCGACGGCGACGTCGCGATCGCCACGAATGCCTTCGAGCTCTCCACCGAGTTCGGGGTCCAGATGAACGCCCGCAGCCGGGCGCTCCAGACATTCGTCATCCAGCTGGCCGGGCCGGGCTCATACGTGCCGACCGGGCGCGCCGCCCGGGGCGGCGGCTATAGCGCGATCGTGGAGAGCAACCTCGTCGGCCCCGAAGGCGGTCAGGTCCTCACGGAACGGACGGTGGAGCTCATCAACTCCCTCTGGCCGGAGGGCTGATCCGGGATCGCAGACGGGTCCGGAGCGGTGGTCCATGGACTTTCCGGCAGCCCGAGCCTTCAATGGTCGGGGCACGAAACAGCAGACGCGGACCCGGGAGGACCGTTCGGATGAACCGCATCGGCGCGTTGCGAGCTTTGTGCCTCGTCGCCCTCTTGACATCGCCGGTCGCGGCCTCGGGTGAGGAGGGGGATAAGCTCAGGATCCTCCTCCTCGGCGACAGCACCACGATCGGCAGCACCTGCCGGAAGGCCGATCCGGATGGCCCCCACCTCGAGGACGTGATCCGGCTTCTGCTGGCGGCGGAGAAGGACCTGCCTCCGGCCGAGGTCATCAACGAGGGGCGGGACGGCGAGTTCATCCGGCGACTGTTCTCTTCCGGCCGGTACAATAAGGAGATCGCCACCCTCGAAGGCGTCGATTACGTCCTCATCCGCTACGGCCTGAACGACCTCGCCAGGCGGGAGGCGTTCGAGCTCAATTTCCCGAAGGACTACGCCGAACTGATCGGTCGGCTGCGCAAGGACTTCCCGCGGGCGACCATCTTCCCGATGACGATCATCCCTTTCATGACGCCCGAGCGCGACGAATCGATCAACGCGCTCATCCGGAAGGTGGCCGAGTCGGAACGCCTGCCCCTCTTCGACGTGTATACCCGCTACCAGGCCGAGCTGACGCATGGGTTGAATATGCTCAACTACCGCCGCTACCCGCTCGAGAAGATTCCGGAGAGGCACCGCGCGTGGGTGGAGCCGTTCGTCCGGGGGGGCCAGGTCGTGGTGATGGACAACCGGCTCGACGCCCATTTCGGGGAGTTGTCCGGCTGGTTCGGCGATCGCCATCCCAACCTGGCCGGATACCACGTGATCGGCGACGAGTCGGCCAGGTTCCTCGCGAGGCTGATCCGGGAGAAGAAAAAACCTATGTAGTCGCATGGGATGGCCGGGCCTTCGGCCGATCCCCGAACGAGGTGGCCACGGCAGGAGCTCGACGAGCTATGGCATCACCGAACCCTCATCGCCCACTGCGGCTCAGGACGGGTGCCGGCGCCCGTCGATCCAACATCCACGCGAGCAGGGCAGCATCGTGCAAAAACTCGCCCGCAATCTCATCCTCTTCTCCGTCCTCGCCGTCCCGGATCCGGCCGGTCGGCTTCATGCGCCGCAGCCGGACGAGGGGCACCCCCGATCCAGGCCCGGGGCGAAGGCCATCACCGGGTCCGACGTCACGCCCGACGGCGTGGCGAATGTTCTGGAGACGGGGCTGGAGTTCATCGACACGAGCTTCGAGAATGCATCGCCGCTCTGGTACGAGACCGCCCCAGACGGCGCGGTGCTGGTCCACCTCGTCTACGACCACGAGCGGTCCTCCCCGAACCGTGCGGCGGGCCACTTCCATTTCAGGCTCCATGCCCGGCCCGGCTCCACGCTCACGGTGGAGTTCCGGAACCTGGACAACGTCTACAACGGCAGGAAGGCGTCGGTCGCGAACGAGCTGAAGGCCGCGGTCGTCTCCCCGGACGGGAGGGCATGGAAGTCGGTCCCGCTGGACCGGCTCCCCGGCGATCGCGTGCGGCTGACCGTCGCGATGCCCGGCCCGGAGCTGTACGTGGCCCGCGTCGAGCCCTATCGCCTCTCCGACCTCGAGAAATGGTTCAAATCGATCGAGGCCCAACCTCTCGTCGAGATCACGCCGATCGGCAAGACGGTCGAGGGTCGCGCGCTGGAAGTCATCCGGGTCGGCCATCCCGACGCGCCGTACCGGGTCTTCCTCCGGGCGCGGGCGCACCCCTGGGAGCCGGGCGGAAACTGGGTCGTCCAGGGCCTGGTGAATCGGCTCCTGAAGGGGGACGATGAGGCCAAGCGAGACCTCGAGCGGTACTGCGTCTACGTGATGCCGATGGCCAACAAGGACGGCGTCGCCCGCGGCCGGACGCGCTTCAACCTGCGCGGCAAGGACCTGAACCGAAACTGGGACAGACCCGCCGACGCGATGCTCGCGCCGGAGAACCACGCGCTGGAGGCCTGGCTGGAGGCCATGATCCGGCGAGGGAGGCGCCCGCACCTGGCGCTGGAGCTGCACAACGACGGGAACGGCAAGCTCCACATCAGCCGGCCTCCCGTGCCCGATCTGGCCCGCCACCTCGACCGCATGAAGGTGCTGGAGGCGTTGCTTCGCGAGCACACCTGGTTCACCGAGGGGAGCACGGAGGGGACAGTTCGGAACGCCGGGACGCTCGGCGACGGCTGGCTGGAGCGCTACGGCATCGACGCCGCCGTCCACGAGTTCAACGTCAACTGGATCGCCGGCCTGAACGACTACCCCTCGGGCGCGCATTGGGTGCGCTACGGCGAGCAGCTCACGCGTGTCTTCTACGAGTACTTCGACGCCGTGAAACCTGCCCCGGAACCCTGAGGCCGGGAAGTCTCTCCGGGGTTGACGTTCCCACCCTCCTCGGCGCACGTGAGGGGCCGCCTCGGATCGGTGCACGTCGCCGAATCCCTCGTAGAAGATGCCTTGATTGGCCGATCGCGTTCCATCCCTGCTCCTTTCGCAGGGATGGAAGTTCGGCTAGGATGGATGTCCGGTCGGGCTCGTCGAAGGGTGAGCGAGCCGTGCCCCGGCCTCTCCTGCGCATCCCGCCGACGGCTTCATGCTTGATGAGGGCACACGGGGCCCTCCCGCGGAGTCCGGTCATGGTCATCCAAACGACCTCATAACCCCGGGTGCAGTCATCTCATGATCCGAACCCACTCACTCCACTCCGTGCCGGTGATCTCCCTGGTCGTGCTCGGATGGGCGGGTTCCCTCAGGGGTGAGGGGGATGGCCCGTCCGCCCGGAAACCGACGGTCGCCCAGCTGGAATTCTTCGAGAAGGAGGTCCGGCCCGTGCTGGTCGGCCGGTGCTACAAGTGCCACGGCGCGGAGTCGAAGCGGATCCGGGGGGGGCTGCGGCTGGACACGCGCGAGGGGGTGCGGAAGGGGGGCGACTCGGGTGCGGTCGCCGTCGCCGGCGATCCGGACCGGAGCCCACTCATCCAGGCCGTTCGGTACGACGAGCCCGAGTTGCGGATGCCTCCCGATCGCCGACTCTCACCACGCGAGGTGGAGGCCCTCGAGGAGTGGGTCCGCATGGGGATGCCCGACCCGAGGGACGGGCCTCGGGAGGCCTCGGCACCGGCGGGCATCACCGACGAGGCGCGGCAGTGGTGGGCGTTCCGGCCGGTCCGCGAGCACGCCTTGCCGCCGATCCGCGACGGGCGGTGGCCCCGCAATGCCGTCGATCGGTTCGTCCTTGCCAGGCTGGAGGAGGATGGGATGGAGCCCGCCCCCGAGGCCGACCGGCGGACCCTCCTGCGCCGCCTCGCGTTCGACCTGACGGGCTTGCCGCCGACGCCCGAGGAGGTCGATTCCTTCCTGGGAGACGAGGCCCCGGACGCCTATGAACGCCTGGTCGACCGCCTCCTGGCCTCGCCCCACTACGGCGAGCGTTGGGGACGCCACTGGCTGGACGTCGTCCGCTATTCCGACACCTCCGGATGCAACGGCGACTTCCCCGTCCCGGAGGCGTACCGCTACCGGAACTACGTCATCGACAGCTTCGACCGGGACAAGCCCTACGACCAGTTCCTCCGCGAGCAACTGGCCGGGGACCTCTTGCCCTCGTCCTCGGAAGAAGGGCGCCACGAGCAGGTCGTCGCCACCGGCTACCTGGCGATCAGCCGCCGCTTCTCCTCGATCGCCGAGGAGTTCCACCTGACGCTCGACGACACGGTCGACAACCTGGGCAAGGCGGTCCTGGGGCTGAGCATCAGCTGCGCCCGCTGCCATGACCACAAGTTCGACCCGATCCCCCAGGCCGACTACTACGCGCTCTACGGGATCTTCCAGAGCACCCGCTTCTCCTTCCCCGGGACCGAGATCTTCCGACATCCGCAGGACCTGGTCCCGCTGGTCCCCGCCGAGCGGATGGAGCGCGAGCTGCGCCCGTACCTGGCCACGATGGAGGAATTGGATCGGGAAATCCTCCGGACCTACTCCCCGGTGGAGACGCTCGATACCGGCAAGGAGAAGGATCGTCTCAAGGCCCGGGTGAAGGAGCTACAAGCCAGGCGCGACGAGGTGGTGAAGGCGCTTCCGGCCTTCGACAAGGCCTATGCCGCCTCCGAGGGGATGCCGGCCGACGCCCGGATCCAGATCAAGGGCGAACCGACGAAGCTCGGCCCCGAGGTCCCACGCGGGTTTCTCCAGGTCCTGGGCGGTGGGCAACTTCCGCCCGACGAGGAAGGTAGCGGGCGGTTGCCGCTGGCGCGCTGGCTGACCGACCCGGAGAACCCACTGACGGCCCGCGTCCTGGTCAACCGGGTCTGGCAGCACCACTTCGGCCGGGGGCTCGTCCGGACCCCAAACGACTTCGGGACGCGAGGTGAGCCGCCCACACATCCGGAACTGCTCGACGAGCTGACCCTCCGGTTCGTCGAGGGCGGGTGGTCGATCAAGGCGCTGCACCGGACGATCGTCCTCTCCGCGACGTACCGGATGGCGAGCGTTGAGGACTCCGCGTCCGCCCGGAAGGACCCGGAGAACAAGCGGCTCTGGACGTTCAACCGGCGTCGGCTCGGCGCGGAGGAAATCCGGGATGCGATGCTGGCCGTCGGCGGCGGGCTCGACCGCTCCCGGGGCGGGCCGCACCCCTTCCCGCCCGAACTCAAGTGGCGTTATACGCAGCACAAGCCGTTCGTGGACGACTACCCGAGCCGCCGCAGGGGCGTCTACCTGATGCAGCAGCGCATCCGGCAGCAGCCCTTCCTGGCGACCTTCGACGGGGCCGACACCAACACCTCGACCGACCTCCGCAAGCCCGGCACCACCCCGCAGCAGGCCTTGTTCGTGCTCAATGACGAGTTCGTCCACGAGGAGGCCGGATGCCTGGCCGATCGGCTGGCCGTCGAGGCGGATGGGCCCGCCGCCCGGATCGACCGGGCCTTCCTCCTGGCCTTCGGCCGCCCCCCGACCGGGGCGGAAGTGCGCGAGGGCCTCGAGTACCTCGATCGCATCGACGGGCCCCTCCGGGCCGCCGGGATCCCCGACGCCGACCGGCCCAGGGCCGCCTGGGCGAGCCTCCTGCGCGTCCTGCTGGGTAGTAACGAGTTCGTGTTCGTCGACTGAGGCCCCAGGAGAGGTCGCCCGATGCTCATTCGCCCCCATCCCCGACCCACCCGGCGCCAGTTCGTCGGTTCGCTGATGGGCGGCTCGCTGCTGCTGCCGGGGGTCGTCTCCGAGCTCCTCGCCGACGGTGTGGTCCCCCCGCGCGGTGTGGACCCCCTGGCCCCCAGGACGCCGCACTTCACCGGCAAGGCCAAGCGGGTCATCTTCCTGTTCATGACGGGCGGCGTCTCGCACCTGGAGTCGTTCGACCCGAAGCCCAGACTGGCGGCCGACGGCGGCAAGCAGTACAAGGGGAAGACCCTCCTGCCGCCGCAGTTCAAGTTCTCCCCCGCCGGCCAATCCGGGACGCCCGTCAGCGAGCTCTTCCCGCACGTGGCCACCTGCGTCGATGACCTCTGCGTGGTCCGCTCGCTGACCGGCAGCCACTTCGAGCATTTCCAGGCGACGCTCCGGGTGCACACGGGGTCGCTGAGCGTCAAGCGGCCGAGCCTCGGCTCGTGGGTCAGCTACGGCCTGGGGACCGAGGACCGCAACCTCCCGTCGTTCGTCGTGCTGGCCCCGCACCTGCCCTACGCCGGAACCCAGGTCTGGTCGAGCGACTTCCTGCCGGTCTGCCACCAGGGGACGCGAATCCAGCCCGGCGCCGAGCCGATCCGCGACCTGCGCCGTCGATCGCCGAGCGACGCCGTCCAGGAGATGGAGCTGGGCCTGCTCGACCGGTTCAATCGCCGGCATCAGCAGGACCGGCCGACCGACCCGCTCCTGGCCGGGCGGATCCGCTCGTTCGAGACGGCCTTCGGCATGCAGCGCGAGATGCCCGAGGTGCTCGACCTGTCGGGCGAGTCCGACGCCACGTTGCGGCTCTACGGCCTGGAGCGCGGGGGGACCGAAGGGTTCGGCTGGCAGTGCCTGGTCGCCCGGCGGATGGCCGAGCGTGGGGTCCGGTTCGTCGAGCTGATCGACTCGGGCTCGTCGAACAACTGGGACTCGCATGGGGCCATGAAGGACCACATCCCCAAGGCCCGCTCCGTCGACAGGGCCATCGCCGGGCTGCTGAAGGACCTCAAATCGCGGGGCATGCTGGATGAGACGCTGGTGGTCTGGACGACGGAGTTCGGCCGGACCCCCCACTCCGACGGCCCGACCGGGAGGAGCCACCACCCCCACGTCTTCTCCTCCTGGCTGGCCGGTGGGGGTGTGAGGGGCGGGACGGTGTACGGGTCGAGCGACGACTACGGCTACGAGCCGGCCGAGGATCCGGTCCACGTGCATGACCTGCACGCCACGATCCTCCACCTCCTCGGGTTCGACCACGAGCGACTCACGTACCGTCATAGCGGGCGCGACTTCCGCCTGACGGACGTCCATGGCCGGGTCGTCCGCGAGCTCCTCGCCTGACGGAAATCGTCCCGGCGAAGTCGGCCCCGATCTCGGGTTCTTGATGTCGGCTGGGTCTCGACCCGGCGATCGTATCGCGATGCGACGCCTCCTCTTCGACGCGGGGGAGTCCGGGAGCGATCGGGGGCGAGGACGGCGACGAGGCCAGTCACCTGCAATCAAGATGGGACCAAACCCAGCGTAGATGTAAGGGGTGGCCCTCGGTTCGTCCAGACCTCATCGGGGCGAGAGCCCCGATGCTGGTGTGGCGTTCGTCTCGCACGGAACGACCCGGTCTCTTCTCCCTATGCCTTGCGCCAACTCGGCCGGACACCATGCCCAGGATTCGCCCTACGGACGCGGTCGAGCACGGCCGCCCGTCGTCAGGGCAGGGCCACCCGCTCGATCCGCTCGACGTCTTGGGGATCCAGGCGGAAATCGAAGACGTCGAGGTCGGCCCGCATGTGGCCGGGGTCGGTGGTCCCCGTCAGGGCCATCATGCCGACGTCGAGGGCGAACCGGAAGACGACCTGGCTGACGGTCCGACCGTGGCGTTCCGCGATGCGGGTCAGCTCGGGACGGGCCATCGTCTCGCGGTTGGCGGTCAGCAGCGAGAAGCCCTGGTAGACCAGCCCGTTCGCGGCGCAGAACGCGCGGACGTCTCGATCCCAGCCCCGGGCGGCGTAGCACCGGTTCTGGACGAGGTGGGGCCGGACGCGCGCCCGCCGGCAGAGGGCGTCGAGCTGCTCGAGCGTGACGTTGCTGACGCCGAGCAGGCGGGCGCGGCCGCTGTCGTGGATGGCCTCCATCGCCCGCCAGGCCTCCCAATCGGTCGGGGCGAGGCCCGACGGCCGCGTCGGGCCGTGCAGCACGTAGGAATCGATCACCGCCGTGCCCAGGTGCTCCAGGGAGCTGGCGAACGACTGCTCGACCTGGACCGTGATGGGCGCCGCGGGGTCGTATGGGAGGCGGTGATCCTGCCCCGGCCGGAAGGTGAACTTGGTCTGCAGGAACAGGTCCTCTCGGGCCACGAGGCCGGACTCGATCGCGGCCGTCACGGCCTCCCCGACAGCCGCCTCGTGGTAATGGCGGCGCTGGTTGGCGGTGTCGATACCCCGGAAGCCCGACCTCAGGGCGAGCTCCGTCAGGCGCCGTGTCTCCTGCTCCTTCCAGGCGGTCCCTTACAGGAAGCGGGGCGTTCGAATACCGTCGATCGACAGGGTCCGGTCGTGCATCGCGTCCTCCGAGGCCATCCCCGTCTCCCTCCTGCAGATTGCCCGTGCGAGTATCCATCGGCGCCCGAGGCACAGGCCCGCACCCGCGTGTCGGCGCGTAGGCCGGACGCTCTGTTCGTCGGCGATCGCGTGCATTTCGCGGGCCGTGAGGGGGGCGGGGCACGGCTTCAAGGGGGAAGACGCCCGTCGCGCCGAAGAGGCGCCGTTCGCCTTCCTCGACCGGCACCTCAAGGCGAAGCGATAGGTGGTCGGACGTTCGAATTCGCCAGGGGTATGAGGTCGACGTTGCGTTCGACTCCAAAGACGCGTAATGCCGGAGTGCGATCGGGGTGTGACCAACCGGCGTTTCCGCCCGGGGGGCCTGTTCGCCGGTTCGAGTGACCACAAGTGGCCGGAGAGAATGGAGGTTTTCCGGGTCATTCACGGCTACAGTGGAGGATTGAAGCCCCGCACGCTCGGCTGTGGAACGTCCATTCATCGGAGTCGCTGATGTCAAACATCGCAAGCCGTTCGTGGTGCCCGCAGAACTCGAGGTGTGATCTCTCCCCCGATGAGAGGGCACGCCGAGCACGGCCGGCGTCGAGATTCCGAGCGATCGGCAAGATGATTCGTCGCCCCGAGCGTCGGAGGCAAGCTGTATGAAGCCGGCGGGGATTCGACCAGACGGCTGACCGGCATCATCAGGTCGTCCCTCGCGTTGCTTTCATTCCTTAATAGGAATCTCATGTTTTCTGTTCGCATCGCTCCGGCAGGACTCCGCTCCCCTCTTGACCAGCCACGCGAAGAGACCACATGCCGACGCCGCCAGCATTTGCGGCATGAGGAAGACCACGGCGGCCGCGAGCGGGGACTGCGGCACGTAAGGGAGGCACCGGACGACCAGATCGACATAACCGGTCCAGATTGCATGCATCTGATCGCCGCCGAAGGACCCGGGTACGACGACGAACACGGTCTTGCCTGTGACAGCATCCGTCGCGACACCGACCGTTCCGGAGAGCCGATTGGCCCAGACGAATGAGAGCATCGCGAGGAAGCCGGCCGTGAGAAACCCGGCCCAGAACGCCCGCCACCTCCCCCGGGTCCGGATCAGGCGGAACAGGGCAAGCTGCAAGATGAGCGCGGTCGGCATGACACCCATCATCAGTTTGACGTCGTAGGCTGCCAGGCGCCGCGCGGTAGCCAGGTTCAGGGCGACGATGCCCACCACCGCCATCAGTCTGCTCACGGAGACGCGTGTGATCCTCATGGTGCTTTCCTCCAGGATCCGGCAGCCCAGGCTGCTGTGCGGCCGCTGCGTGTTTTACGAGGGACGCCACGCATCGACGATCACCGCCGCCTCGCGCCGGTTGGCGAAGAGTTCCAGGTTCAAGCACTCGTCCCGCATCGAACCCGCTCCCTGTGTGGGGCGGATTCTACCATTTCAGGTGGTCCAGTTTTCGGGGGGCAGGTCGGTTTTCCTCCCGGTCTACAGGAGCAACCCATGAGTCGGACGCCGCTCTCGTCGCTGGCCCTCGCCGTCATCCTGGCCTCTTCGGCGTGCGGGGGCGTCGGCGACCCGCAGGTCCGCACCGACCACCCCTGGTATCCCGGCGAGCTGGCCTGCTCGACCTTCGACCGGCTGTTCGCGACCCAGGCCGCGCTGTACCGCCGCGTCGCGGGCGTCGAGCCCCGCTCGGACCAGGACAAGGCGCTCGCCTCCTGGTTCTGGCGTAACGTCCACTACTGGCACGGCGAGGAGGGTGCCCAGGACTACTGGGGGCGGGGCTTTACGGGGGGCGGCGACCTCAGGAACCGCGAGTACTGGAGCGGGCTGTTCGGCAACGGCTTCGGGCTCTGCGGGACCACCCACTCGCAGTGGACCGCCGAGATGGAGGCCCTCCTCGGCCACGGTCGTGGGCGTGGCGTCGGCGTCGACGGCCACAATTCCTTCGAGGTCTTCCTCGAGGGTGGTCCCTACGGGGACGGCAAGTGGGTGCTCCTGGACCACGACATCTCCACCGTCGTCTTCGACGTCTGCGGCGAGGCACTGCTGTCGATCCCCGAGGTCCGCGACGACCTGGCCCGCCTGACGGACCGCACCGATCGCCCGGGGAAGCAGCACGGCTGGCTCGTCTCCGGGCTCGAACCGGGCGACGGCAAGGTCTACGGCCGCTACGAGGTTGCCGAGTACCTCTCCGGCTACGCGGGACCTCCGCCGATGGTCCACCTGCGGCGCGGCGAGTCCCTGAAGCGTTTCCTCGGGCCGGGCCAGGAGGACGGGTTGATCGCCCGGCGGGTGGTCCTACCGTCCTCATCTCGGGGAGGGGCGCTGACTGTCTGTCCTTCGGGAACGAGGTAGGGGCCATTCCACCGAGGATCGGAAGTGAGTGGCGGCCGTGGGGAACCGTGATATGATCGGCCGGCGAGGCGGCCTCGCCCGCCCGGGATGCCTCCCCGGCGTCTCGGGCACGACCGACCGGCCGCAGGTGGGGAAGGGTCATGTCGAGGAACTCGGGGGCACACCGATGATCGGCGCCACGCACGGGGATCGGGGGGAAGCGCGCGGCCACTTCCTCGACGAGCTGCGTGCGACGTTCGCCGAGCGCGGCGGACGACCCGCCCTGATCTATCGGGATCGCACCTACGCCTTCGGCGAGCTCGACCGGCGTGCTCGGCGATGTGCCGCCTGGCTGCGAGGGCTCGGGCTGGAGAAGGGGGATCGGGTCGTCCTGGCCTCCGCGGAGAAGCTGCCGTTCCTGGCGGCCCATCTGGGCGTCCTCTACGCGGGCGGGGTCTCCCTGCCGCTGAACCCCCGCTTCACCCGCGAGGAGATGCGCTACTTCCTGGCCGACAGCGGCGCCCGGGTGGCGGTCGTGGGCCGGGAGCAGCGTCCGGTGATCGAGGGGCTGCAATCTGGATTGCCCGAGTTGGCCGCGGTGGTGGACGATGCCGACGCCTGGGAGGCGCCCGAGGGCCGCGAGCACGCCCCCTCGATCGCCGCGAATGACCCCTGCCTGATCCTCTACAGTTCCGGCACCACGGGCCGACCCAAGGGCGTGGTCCACACCCACGCCAACCTCGCCTCCAGCCTGCGCGCCCTCCGAGATCGTTGGCGCCTCACGCCCGACGACGTGACGGTCAACGTCCTGCCCCTCTTCCACATCCACGGCCTCTCCTTCGCGACCCAGCTCAGCCTGCTGTCGGGCGGTTGCATGGTGATGGAGGACGCCTTCCACCCGCGCCGGACCCTGGAGGTCGTCGGCCGGGGGACGGTCTTCATGGCGATCCCGACGTTCTACTACGCCTTCCTGGACCGGCCGGAGTTCCCCGAGGCCGCCCGGCACTGGCGGAACGTCCGGCTGTTCACGTGCGGCTCCGCGCCCATCCGGCCGGAGGTCCTGCCGAGGCTGGAGGCGATCCTGGGCCGGCCGGTGATCAATCGCTACGGCATGACGGAAGGCCATGTGATCACAAGTCTGCCGCCGGAGGGACCCTGGCCGCGGGGCTCCGTCGGCCTTCCCCTGGACGGGATCGAGGTGCGCGTCGCCCGGGGAGACGGCACCCCGGCGCCGGCCGACGAGGTCGGGGCGGTCCTGCTCCGCGGGCCGAACCTGTTCCGCGACTACTGGCGCAACCCCGAGTCGACCCGCGCCGCCTTCGCGACCGGCTGGTTCGACACGGGAGACCTGGGACGCCTGGATCCCGCCGGCTTCCTGACCCTGGTCGGCCGCAAGGACGACCTGATCATCACCAATGGGTTCAACGTCTATCCGCAGGTCGTGGAGCGCGTGATCGACGCGTGCCCGGGGGTCCGGGAGACGGCCGTCCTGGGCCTGCCGGACGACCGTCGAGGTGAGCGGGTGGCGGCCGTCATCGTCCGCGACGACCCCGCGCTCGACGAGCGTCGACTGCGGGCCCACTGGTCGGATCTCCTGGTCGATTACCAGCGGCCGATGGAGGTCGTCTTCGTGGAGGCCCTGCCGCGCAACGCCATGGGCAAAGTCCTGCGCCGGGAGCTGCGTGACCAGTTCGCCGGCCCCCGGAGGTAGGTCCGCGAGTCGTGTCCGATCCTGGCCGAGGAGCCCTTCGTCGTGGACCTGGCAACAATCTCGCTCGTGGCGCTCGTGGTGGTCATCGTTTGCAGTTGCACCACGGCGGTCAACCCGGGTTTCCTCTCCATCGCCTTCGCCTGGGCGATCGGGGTGTACCTGGGCCCGATGATGGGCAAGGACATCGGGCTCCGGGGGGTGATCGCCGGGTTCCCCGCCGAGCTCTTCTTGACGCTGGTGGGGGTCACCGCCCTGTTCGCCCAGGCCGGGGTCAACGGCACGTTGGGGCAGGTCGCCCACCTGGGGGTGCGGAGTTGCCGCGGCAATCGCGGGCTGATGCCGATCATGTTCTTCGGCCTGGCGCTGTCGCTCGCGACGATCGGGGCGGGGAACATCGCCGCGGCCGCCCTGGTCGGCCCGATGGCCATGGCGGTCGCCGGCCGGGCGGGCATCCCGGCCTTCCTGATGACGATCATGGTGGCGCATGGCGCCGTGGCCGGTGCCCTGTCGCCATTCGCGCCGACGGGGATCATCGCCGGCGGCCTGATGAGCCGGATGGGCTTGTCCGGGCACGAGTGGCGGATCTACGTTTCCAACCTGCTCGCGAACCTGTTCGTCGCCTTCGCCGGCTACCTCGCCTTCGGCGGCTGGCGACTGCTCCGCCGTCGCGACCCGGTCCCCCCCGACCTGGGCGACGCCGTCGAGGTCGCCCAAGGCTTCGGCCGGGGGCACGGGATCACCCTGGCCGTGATCGCCGCCCTGATCGTCGGGGTCGTCGGCTTCGGGGTCCACGTGGGGATGGGGGCGCTCGCGGCGGCGTCCCTGCTGTCGCTGGTGCGGGTGGCAGACGAGCAGGAGGCGGTCCGAGCGATGCCCTGGAACGTGATCCTGATGGTCTGCGGCGTGACCGTGCTGACGTCGTTGCTGGAGGAGACCGGGGGGATCGACCTGTTCACCACCGTCCTGGTCAAGTTCTCCACGCGGGACTCGGTCACCGGCATGATCGCCCTGGTGACGGGTCTGGTCTCGGTCTACAGCAGCACGTCCGGCGTGGTCCTGCCGACGCTCCTGCCGAGCGTGCCGGGGCTGGTAGCGAAGCTCGGCGGGGGCGACCCCCTGGCGATCGCCTCGTCGATCCTGATCGGCGGCCACCTGGTGGACGTCTCCCCGCTGTCGACCATCGGCGCGCTCTGCGTGGCCGGGGCCGCCCCGGACGAGGATCGCCGCCGCCTGTTCAACCGGGTCCTCGCCTGGGGTCTGTCCATGGCCTTCGTCGGCGCCTTGATCAGCTACGTGGCCTTCGGGCTTCTCTGAGGGCCGCCGCGTGTCGACGGCCCTCGGGGCGGCGACGTTTCCCCACTGTCCAGAGTCATAAGTCGGCGATCGGACCGGATGGGTAGGTCGGAGATGGGTCGGAGGTGGGTGAAAACGGGGGTGCGCGCGTGCGTTCCCGGCGGGCGATCCACTGTATTTTCGCTGACCTTAAAAGTCTTCCTATGTGTAATTATTTGTGTATTTGTCGGTCATGAGCCTCGACAGGGTCGCTCGTCCACTCCGCCCGATGCCATTTCTCCCGACGCATTCCCCCTGGCTCGCCTAGAGTTCGTCCCCGAGGCCCTTTCTGCTCGGAAATGGCGGGGCCAGCCCACGACCGAGGCATCCTCTCCTTGTCTTGAGTGGGTGAGTGGGAACCGATGCGAACGGCGACGACGGGCCACGCGGCCGGAGCAGGAGCAGGGCGATGAGCACGCGTGTGGAGGGGCTCTCCTGGGAGTGCCAGCCCCGGGAGGGGGCGGAAGCGTTTGCGGCCTTCCTGGCGTACCGCGACCTTGGGCCGGGCCGGACCCACGAGGCGACGCGGGTGCGCCTGGGCAAGAGGCCGGGCTACCTCAAGCCGATCGAGCGTTGGTCGGCCCTCCGCGACTGGCGCGAGCGGGCGGGCGCCTGGGACGCCCACCTGCAGGCCGAGCGCGACCGGGTGGCCGCCCAGGAGACGGCGAAGTGGGAGCGGCGCCGGCTCCAGGCACTGGAAGACGGGTGGCAGACCTGCCGGTCGCTGCGGGCCAGGCTGGAGCAGATGCTCGCGGCGCCCCTGGAGATTCCGACGCCGACCGTCGCCCCGCCCGAGCCGGCCCGGCAGGCGCCGGAGGCCCTCCCCGACGCCGTCGCGCCGTCCGAGGCGGCCAGGCCGGCGGCGGGACGCGGTCCGGTGCGGTGGAACGACTTGACGTTGGCGCGGCTGGCGAAGCTGGTCGTCGAGCTGGAGTGGGCGATCCTGGCCGAGGCGTTGCCGCCCCCCGGCTCGATCGACCCGCTGACGGCGACGCCCGAGGAGATCAAGGCCTACCTGGTGCTCCATCCCCGCCTGGGCCGCCCGCCGCCGCGCTGAACCGGCCCCGCTCGCCGCGCCCCGCCTCGCGACCGCCCGGCCCGAGTGCCCGACGACCCTACGAAGGTTCCAAGTCTTGCCCTGGCAAACCGGACGTATGGCGGGCGCAGGAGGCCCCGGGGCCCATGCCTCCGCCGCCTCGCTCGCGCGCCCAGGGGTGTCGCTACGCTCCCCCGGAGCCACCCGCCCTCGGTGTCGGCGGGTGGTCGCGGGACCACGTCGGGCGGTATCATGAGCGGAAGGACGGGCTCGATGTCGAGGGGCCCGCCGACGGGCGCGGAACGCGCTGGTTTGACGGTTGTCGGAACTGTGACGGGTGGACATGGCAGACGTATCGGCGGCTTTTGACCCGTCGTTCCCCGACTTACGTCGACGCCGGAGTAGAACGCCTGTAGTAGAGATCAAACTTTCCAGGTTCGGCAGTGATCAACGTTAGGCGGGGGCTGGCTCATGAAGGAAGCGATTGGTAGATGGGCTAGGCGTCTCCTTTGGGTCCTTCCTGCGCTGCTCGCCATCTACTCGTTCGTAAAGCTCGCCGACTTCGCTTGGTATCGCGCCGCCATCCCCATTGGCTTTCGGGACTCGAACTGGTCCGGCGGCTGGGAGACCAGGAGCTACGGCGGATTGTCCGGCCGGCTCCTAGTCCGCTTGCCCGACCCTCTCCCCGTCGATGAGGAGTTCAAGGCTGAGGCGCTGGTGTACTACCCGATCTACAGCGTCTGGAAGACCGGGCAATTCGTGAAGATGGACTTCGCCGGCCGCTACAGCCCGGCATCACCCACACCGTCCGGGCGATCCACGAATGCGATACCCGGCGGGGGCATGCTCAAATTCAAGGGGATCGTGGGCCATCAGACGGTCGAGTATGCCGCCTTGGTGGACGAGAGCCAAACCCGCATCGTCGGAGGCTACCTGTCGCGTGATCCCGATGATTATGGGCACTTCTTCATCAGGTACTACTGAAATCAGATGCCTGCGAACCGAAACGACTGAACTATGAGCGGCGCGGACACCCCGCGTAACGGGTTGAGGAATGCCGATGGAAAGAATGACCCGCTTCATCCTGGGACCGTTGCTCATCCTCGGCGGGTTGTGGTTCATCGCCATGGCCTTCGCGTTCGCGACCTTGTTGGA
>JAABUS010004176.1_pt1 | contig 21426 bp, 16 predicted proteins | sample 5560161 | NCBI WGS metagenome assembly JAABUS01 (sample SAMN10711885, study PRJNA513376) | rock metagenome | isolation source: Antarctica rocks | place: Antarctica: Victoria Land, Trio Nunatak nord | collected 2016-01-04
CATCGTTGGACCCGGTGACCGCGCCGGCCCGCGCCTGCACCTCGGGCGACCCGTTCCCCATGACGACCGCGAACCCGGCTATGTCGAACATCGGCAGGTCGTTCGCCATGTCGCCCAGCACCGCCACGTCCGCGAGATCCACGCCCACATGCGCCGCCAGCATGCGGACGGCGTTGCCCTTGTTCGCGTCGCGGTGCGTCACGTCGAGGTAGTAGGTCTGCGACCGCTTGGCGTTGGCCGTGCTGCCGAGCATGCCCTGCAGTTCCCCCTCCAGCTCGGCCAGCAGCCGGGCGTCGTCGGTCACGCCCACCACCTTGCCGCCCTGGCCGATGTAGGGATCGAAGCTCTCGACGATGCGCTCGTTGAACCGCACGGTGCGGCGCTCGTGCTCCACATGCGGGCCGTCCGGGTCCTGCGCCAGCCACTCCTCCGCAGTGAAGAACCAGGCGCTCACGTGGCTGTGGGCAAACAGGCTTAGCGCGGTTCGCGCCGCGTCCGGCGGCACGGTGTGCTGCTCCACCACGGTTCCGTCCGGCTGCATGATCGTCCCGCCGTTGAACCCGGCCAGCAGGCCCGCCAGCCCGAGTTCCCGAGCGATCCACAGCATGCCGCGCGGCGGCCGGGCGCTGACGATGGCAAGCGGGATACCCGCCGCATGCAGCCGCCCGGCCGCCGCCACGGTGCTGGTGGCGAGCGACTTGTCGGTTTGCACCAGGGTGCCGTCTACGTCGGACACCACGAGGCGGATGCGGCGGCTCGTTGATTGAGGGCTCATTGGCTCAGGGCCAGCCAATGGCGGCCGTCCCGTTCCAGCAGCGCGTCCGCCGCCGCCGGTCCGCTGGTGCCGGCGGCGTAGCCATGCACCGTGCTGTGCCCGGCCTCGATCTCGTCCAGCATCGGCTGCACGACTGCCCAGCCAGCCTCCACGTTGTCGGCCCGCTGAAAGAACGTCGCGTCGCCGATCATCACGTCATACAGCAGCGTCTCGTAGCCCGTGTTGGACGGCGTGTTGAAGTAGTCGGCGTAGCGGAAATCCATCGCCACCCGGCCGAGCTGCAGGGTCGGACCCGGCACCTTGGCGCTGAAATTCAGCGTGATGCCCTCGCTTGGCTGTACGTGGATGACCATGGCATTGGGCGTCAGCGCCTCGACCGGGGTGCTGCGGAACATCGCATAGGGCGCCTGCTTGAAGTGCACCACGATCTCGGTCCGCCGCAGCGACATCCGCTTGCCGGTCCGCACGTAGAACGGCACGCCGGCCCAGCGAAAATTGTCCACGTTGAGCCGCATGGCAACGTAGGTCTCGGTCGTGCTGTCCGGCGCCACATCGGACTCGCCGAGGTAGCCCGGCACGTCCTTGCCGCCCAGGTTTCCCGGACCGTACTGGCCGCGCACCACGTCCCGCGCGACGCGCCCGGTATCCAGCGGCTTGATCGCCTGCAGCACCTTGGCCTTCTCTGCCCGGAGCGCGTCGGCGTCGAAGCTGTTCGGCGGCTCCATCGCGGTCATCGCCAGCAACTGGAACATATGGTTCGGCACCATGTCGCGCAGCGCGCCGGTCGGCTCGTAGAATTTGGCACGCCGCTCGACCCCCACCGTCTCGGCGGCGGTGATCTGCACGTGGTCGATGTAGTTGCGATTCCACAACGGCTCGAAGATGCCGTTGCTGAACCGCAGCGCCATGAGGTTCTGCACCGTCTCCTTGCCCAGGAAATGATCGATGCGAAACACCTGGCTCTCGTCCATCTTATCGAGGATCAGCCGGTTCAGCGCCTTGGCGCTGGCGAGGTCATGGCCAAACGGCTTTTCGACCACCACCCGACGGAACGCGTCATCCGCCTCGGTCGTCAACCCGCTATCGGCCAGGTGGGTTAGCACGGGGGCGAAGAAACGGGCGGCTACCGCCAGGTAGAACACGCAGTTGCCATCGATCCGGCGCTTCAGCGCGTCGTAGGTTGCCGGGTCCTCGAAGTCGCCGGCCTGATAGAACAGCCGTTCGCGCACCCAGTTCCAGGCGTCGTTATTCAGCCCATCCAACGCCGACTCGCCGCCCTTGTCCGACGCAAAGCCTTGTATCGTTTCGGTCAGGTCGGCGCGATAACCATCGTCGTCGCGCTCGACGCGGTCAACGCCGACAACGGTAAAACCCTCCTGCAGCAGCCCGGCCTGCTGCATGTTGTACAGCGAAGGCATCAGCAGCCGCTTTGTCAGGTCGCCCGCGGCGCCGAGGATCACCAGGGTGCAGGGCGGCGCCGGGTCGGCGGGCGCGAGGCTCGCGGGACCAGCCAGGGCGGCGGCGACATCCATCGCTCAGGTTTCCCGCTCGTGTTCCTGCACCTTGACCTCTGCGGGCTTCGGCAGCGGCTGCGGGATCACGCCGTGGGTGCCCGGCTCCACATGGCCGCCGAACCCGGCGCGCATCGCCGACAGCAGCTTGTTGGCGAAGCTGTGCTGCCGGCGGCTCACGAACCGCGCAAACAGGCTCGCGGTGATGACCGGCGCCGGCACTGCCTGCTCGACCGCGGCCTCCACGGTCCAGCGGCCCTCGCCGCTGTCCTCCACGTCGCCCTGGTAGCTGGACAGGTCGCCGTCCTTGGCCAGCGCGATGGCCGTGAGATCCAGCAGCCAGGAGCTGACGACGCTGCCGCGGCGCCACACCTCGGACACCTCGGCGACATTGATGTCGAACCGCTCGGCCTCCGGCAGATGCTCGCTGCTCTTGGTGCGCAGGATGTCGAAGCCCTCGGCATAGGCCTGCATCAGGCCGTACTCGATGCCGTTATGCACCATTTTGACAAAGTGCCCGGCGCCGGCAGGGCCTGCATGGATATAGCCCTGCTCGGCCCGCGGATCGTGCCCGTCCCGTCCCGGCGTGCGATCAATGCTGCCGACGCCGGGCGCCAGCGTGGCGAAGATCGGGTCGAGCCGCCGCACCACCGCCTCATCGCCGCCGATCATCATGCAGTAGCCGCGCTCGATGCCCCAAATGCCGCCGGAGGTGCCGACATCGACGTAGGTGATGCCCTTGCCGGACAACTCCCGCGCCCGCCGGATATCGTCCTTGTAGAAGGTGTTGCCGCCGTCGATGATCGTGTCGCCGTCCTGCAGCAGGTCAGCCAGGTCGGCCACCGTCGCCTCGGTGATCTTGCCCGCTGGCAGCATCACCCAGATGGCGCGCGGCGGGGTGAGCTTCGCGACCATGTCGGCGAGGCCGCTGGACGGTGCGGCGCCCTTGTCGGCCAAGCCGTGCACCGCGGCCGCGTTCCGGTCGTACACCACGGTGCGGTGCCCGGCGCGCATCAGGCGCTGGCTGATGTTGCCACCCATGCGGCCGAGGCCGACGATCCCGAGTTCCATGGCTTCGCTCCCCTACAGCGCCGCGTCCACGGCACGCGCCAGCCGCGCCAGCCCGGCGTCCACGTCCGCACCCAGATGCACCCGCAGCGCCCGCCGCCCGCGCTCGGCCAGCACATCGAAGTCGCCGCGCGCCTGCGCCGCCTTCACCGTGCCGAAGCTGAACTTCTCGCCGGGCACGGGCAGGTCCTTCGCGTCGTCCGCGGTGATCTGCAGCACCACGCCGCTGTTCGGCCCGCCCTTGTAGGCCTGGCCCGTCGAGTGCAGGAACCGCGGCCCGAACCCGACGCAGGTCGCCACGTGCTTGGCATCGCGGATGCGGGTGCGCAGCTTGCGCAATGCCTCGATATGCGCCGGGTTGCGGTCGATATAGGCCAGCAGCGCCACGTAGTCGCCAGGTCCGGCGCGGTCCAGGTGCGCCTTGATCACGTCGTCCAGGCTCTCCTGCCGCAGCGCGTCCTGGTCGCGCGGATCGGTGAACAGCTTGATCCCTTCCGAGATCAGGAACGGCGCCTCGTCCGGCAGCTTGCCCGTTGCGGCATAGGCGTCCGTCAGTTTTTTCGTTTCGATCTTGCTCGCCTCGACGTCCGGCTGATCAAAGGCGTTGATGCCGATGATGGCGCCAGCGACGGCGGTGGCGAACTCCCACAGGAAGAACTGCTGCGCCACCTGCATCGTGTTGGACAGCGACAGGCGCACCACCGGCTGGCCGGCCTGCTCCAGCGCCGCCATCGCCGCGTCCTGCGCCGCATCGGGCGCGCTGGTCAGGCGCAGGTAGGCGAACACCCGGTCCTGCCCATAGACACCTGGCTTCCCCAATGGCTCGTCATCGACCGGCACGATGCCGTGGCCCTGCTTGCCCGTGCTCTCGGCCAGAAGCTGCTCCAGCCAGGCGCCCATGTCGGCGATGCCCGGGCTGGCGATGATCGTCACCTTGTCCCGCCCGGCCTTGGCGGCGGTGCCCAGGATGGCGCCGAGCCGCACGCCGGGGTTTTCGTCCGGCGGCGTTCCGGCGTCGCAGGTCCGCACCATCAGCGCGGCCGAGTGCAGGAACGCCTTCAAATCCAGCCCCATCGCGGCAGCCGGGACCATGCCGAAATTGGACAGCACGGAGTAGCGGCCACCGATCGTCGGGTCGCCCATGAACACCCGTCGGAAGCCGTCGGCCTCCGCCACCTGCTGCATCTTCGATCCGGGATCGGTCACGGCCACGAAATGCCGGCCGGCCTTGTCGCCGACCGCCTGCTTCATTGCATCCCAGAAATACGCCTTGAAGATGTTCGGCTCCAAGGTGCCGCCCGATTTGCTGCTGACGATGCACAGCGTCCGCGTCAGATTCACGCGGGCGTGCAAGGCTGCGATCTGCGCCGGGTCAGTGCTGTCGAGGATCAGCAGCTCGGGGAAGCCTGGTTGCCTGCCAAAAGTTTCCGCCAGCACCTCCGGTCCAAGGCTCGATCCGCCCATGCCCAGCAACAGGATATGCTGGAAGCCTTCGGCCTTGACCTCGTCCTGCAACGCCTGCAACGCCGGCAGGTCGGCGGCGCGGTCATCGACCACCCGCAACCAGCCGAGCCACTTCGCCTCGTCCGCCCCGCTCCAAAGGCTCGCGTCACGCGCCCAAAGGTCCCGCAGCTTGCCGTGCTTGCGCCAGTCCTCCAGCGTCGCCGTGACCTCGCCCGCCAGCGGCTCCGGCAGGGTCGCCTGCATGCCGCTGAGCTTGTCGTCCAGCATGGCCGTGCGCTTCGCCGCCACCGAGCCCAGCAGCTTGTCAGCCGCTGCGGCGAACAGCTCGACGCCGTCCGCCACCAACTGCTTGGTGACCTCGTCCAGCCCGAGCCTGTGCTCCTCCGCCGCCGCCATGACGGCGCGGGCCTCCTCGATGCCTTCGGTCAGGCTGGCGCGCGGGTGCCCATGCGCGCGGAAGGCGTCCATCGTCGCGGGCGGGATGGTGTTCACCGTGTCCGGGCCGATCAGCTCCTCGACATACAGCACATCGCTGTACGCCTTGTCCTTCACCCCGGTGCTGGCCCACAGCAGCCGCTGCGGCAGCGCGCCCGCCGCCGCGAGCTTCTGCCAGCGCGGGCTTGCGACCAGGCCGAGATAGGTCTGGTACGCCATCTTGGCATTGGCGATGGCGACCTTGCCGCGCAGCGCGGACAACGCGGCCTCGCCGGCCTTGACCCGCTCGTCGATGCGCTTGTCGATCACCGCGTCGATGCGGCTGACAAAGAAGCTCGCGACGCTGGCGATATTGGCGACGCTCTCGCCCCGCGCCACCCGGTCCTCCAGCCCGGCGATGAACGCCTCCGCCACCGCCTCGTATGCGCCCTGCCCGAACAGCAGCGTCACGTTGATGTTCAGCCCCTCGCCGATCAGGGTGCGGATCGCCGCCACGCCCTTGTCGGTGCCGGGTACCTTGACCATCAGGTTCTCGCGTCCCACCGCCTGCCATAGCCGCCGGGCCTCGGCGACCGTCTCGTCGGTATGCAACGCCAGGTATGGCGAGACCTCCAGGCTGACGTAGCCGTCCACCTTGCCGGTCGCCTCGTACACCGGCCGCATCAGGTCGGTCGCCTGCTGGATGTCCTCGATCGCCAGCGCCTCGTAGATGCCGAGCGCGTCGTGGTCACCCCGCTCGGCCAGCGCCTTGAAACCCTCGTCGTAGTCGGTGCCCTCCCCCATCGCCTTCTGGAATATGCTGGGATTGGACGTAATGCCTTTCAGCCCGTCCCGATCGACCAGCGTTTGCAGGCTGCCGTCGTGGATGAAGCCGCGCTGGATGAAATCCAGCCAAGGGCTTTGGCCGAAGCCTTCAAGCTGCTTGAGAGCGTTGCCGACCTTGGGCTGCTGGGTGTCCATGGCTAGTCCCCTTTGCTGCGTTTTGCCTGGCTGCGTGCGGCCTCCAGCACCTTTTCGGGCGTGAAGCCGAACTTCTTCAACAACTCGCCGGCCGGCGCGCTGGCGCCGAAGGTGTGCATGCCGATCACCTCGCCGCCCCAGCCGACATAGCGGTCCCAGCCCAAGGCCGAGCCCTGCTCCACCGCCACCCGGCCCACGACCGAATGTGGCAGGACGCTGTCGCGGTATGCCGCGTCCTGGCTCTCGAACAGCTCCCAGCTCGGCATCGACACCACGCGGGAGCGCACGCCCTCGGCCGTCAGCGCCTCGTGCGCCCCGACGCACAGCGAAACCTCGCTGCCGGTGCCGATCAGGATCACCTCCGGCGTGCCCTCGCTGTCCGCCACCACGTAGGCGCCGCGCGCCAGGCCGGCGGCGGGCTGGTACTTCGCACGGTCGAGCGTCGGCAGCGCCTGGCGGCTCAGGATCAGCGCGACCGGCTTGTCCTCGATGTGCATGGCGACGCGCCAGGCCTCGGCGACCTCGTTGGCGTCGGCGGGCCGGATCACCACCATGCCGGGCACCGAGCGCAGCGAGATAAGCTGCTCGATCGGCTGGTGCGTCGGCCCGTCCTCGCCCACGCCGATGCTGTCATGGGTGAAGATGTAGATGACCGGCAGCTCCATGATCGCCGCGAGCCGGATCGGCGGCTTCATGTAGTCGCTGAAAATCAGGAACCCCGAGCCGTATGCCCGCATGCCGCTCAGTGCGATGCCGTTGCAGATCGAGCCCATGGCGTGCTCACGGATGCCGAAGTGCAGGTTGCGGCCGCCGTAGTTGTCCGCCTCGAAGCTTCCCGCGCCCTGGAACGTCAGGTTGGACTTGGTGGAGGGCGCGAGGTCGGCGGCGCCGCCGATCAGCCACGGCACGTGCAGCGCGATGGCGTTCAGCACCTTCTGCGAGCTGTCGCGCGTCGCCAAGCCCTTGGCGTCCGCAGGGAATGTCGGGATGTCAGCGTCCCAGCCGGCCGGCAGCTTTTGGTGGTCCATCTGGTCAAGCTCGGCCGCGAGTTCCGGATACTCGGCACGGTAGCGGGCCAGCATGTCCATCCAGGCGGTGCGCAGCCGGTGGCCGCGGGCGCCCATTCCCTTGTCGAAGTGCTCGCGCACGCCCGGCGGCACCAGGAACTGCGCCTCCTCCGGCCAGCCGTAGCTGCGCTTGGCGGCGCGGATCTCCTCGTCGCCCAGCGGCTCGCCATGCGCCTCCCGCGTGCCCTGCTTCTTCGGCGCGCCGTAGCCGATGACGCTGTGCACCAGGATGAAGGTCGGACGGTCGGTGACGCTCTCGGCCTCCCGCAGCGCCTGCAATGTCGCATCCGTGTCATTCGCGTCGTCGATGTGCAGCACGTTCCAGCCATAGGCGGCGAAGCGGGCGCCCACGTCCTCGCTGAACGCCAGGTTCGTCGCGCCCTCGATGGTGATGAGGTTGCTGTCGTAGATCCACACGAGGTTGGACAGCTTGAGGTGGGCGGCGGTGCTCGCGGCCTCGCCGCTCACGCCCTCCATCATGTCGCCGTCGCCGGCCAGCGCATAGACGCGGTAGTCGTACAGCGGGAAGCCCGGCTTGTTGTAGCGGTTGGCGAACCAGCGCTCGGCCATCGCCATGCCGACGCTGTTGGCGACGCCCTGGCCCAGCGGCCCCGTCGTGGTCTCCACGCCCGAGGTGTAGCTGTACTCCGGATGGCCCGGCGTCACGCTGCTCAGTTGGCGGAACTGCTTGATGTCGTCGAGCGACACTGCCTCGGCGTCGGTCGCGCCGTGCTCGCCGATGCGGCGGGTGCCGGACAAATGCAGCAGCGAATACAGCAGCATCGAGGCGTGGCCGACCGACAGCACGAAGCGGTCGCGGTTGGGCCAGGTCGGATCCGTGGGGTCGAAGCGCAGCAGGCCCTGCCACAGCGTGTAGGCAACCGGCGCCAGCGCCATCGGCGTGCCGGGGTGGCCGGACTTGGCCTTCTGCACCGCGTCCATCGACAGCGTGCGGATCGTGTCGATGCACAGCTTGTCGATGCTGGCTTGCGCGCCCCCGGCCTGGGTCACCTTATCGCCGTCTGCTGCCATGTGATGCTTCCCTAAAATTGGACTGTGCGAGTGGGCCATGCCCGGTATAGCAGGGGCGCCGGCGATCCCGCCTATGCGGATTGGTGATGGACCTGATGCCTTCTGGCACCGGGCGAACGCTTTCCTTCGGGATGATGACTCCTCCGGAACTGAAAATAAAGCTGGCCGTTGCACCCGAGGCATTGCCGGGCCGCCGCCTCTCTCTGGGCAACGTGCCCGCCAGGCCGCCGGTTGCGTGTGTCAGTCCGGTGAACCTTGCGCCAAACGGCGTCGGTCGTCACCCTTTGGGGCTTCCTCACGTTTATGAGAGTGCGCTGCATGTCCAAGCTATTTCAGTGACACCCCCCGCAATAGCGACCGGACCGAGCGTTGCCCATGCAGTTCCGGCGCCTGTCGTTCCGCCCAGCATGACGGTCGGCCCGGTCGGCGCCATGCTGCTGCGGCTGACGCTGCCGATGCTGGGCGCCTTGCTGGCGATGATCGGCTATTCGGTCGCCGAGACCTGGTTCATCGCCCGCCTGGGCCCCCAGGCGCTGGCTGCGGTCAGCTTCACCTTCCCGGTCACCATGGTGGTCATCAGCCTGGCGATCGGCCTCGGCGCCGGCACCTCGGCGGTCGTGGCGCGCGCGCTGGGCGCCGGCGAGGCGGCGGCCGGCGCCTTGGTGATCGACGCCATGCTGCTGACCGCGATCATGGCCGCAGTGGCGCTGCTGTTGGGCGAGCTCGCGGTGTACCCGCTGTTCCGTGCCCTGGGCGCGCCTGGGGAGCTGCTGCCGCTGATCGCCGGCTACCTGCACGTCTGGTTCCCGGCGGCCGGGCTGTTCATGGTCGCGATGGTCGGGCTCAGCGCCGCGCGCGCCGCGGGCGACGCGAAGTTCCAAGGGATCGCCATGGCCGGGTCGGCGGCGTTGAACCTCGCTGTCGCGACGCCGGCCATTTTTGGAATAGGCGGGTTTCCGGGTTTGGGCCTGCCCGGGGCGGCGGTGGCGAACGCGCTCGCCTGGGGGCCGTTGCTGGCCGCGACGCTTTGGCGGCTTGGGTCGCACGGCATGCTGCAGGACGGGCTGCCAAGACCGGCCCGCTTCATGGCGTCCGCACGCCGCATCCTGCACGTCGGGCTGCCGGCAGCGGGCAGCAACACCATCATTCCGGTCTCAGGCGCGCTCGTCACCGCGATCCTCGCGACCTACGGCACGAAGGCGGTGGCCGGATTCGGGGTGGCCGGACGGATCGAGAGCCTTTCGATGATCGCCTTTCTCGCGCTGTCGGCGATAATGAACCCGTTCGCTGGGCAGAACGCCGGCGCGCACCGGCTGGACCGGGTGCGGACGGCGGTCCGCGGCAGCTTCGCGTTTTGCATGGGGCTTGGCGCGGTGCTGGCCGCGGTGCTGTGGCTGGCTGGGTCGCGCATCGCCGGGGCGTTCACCAATGACGCCGAGGTGGCGGGGGTGATTGCCGCCTACTTGGCTGTCGTGCCGGTCAGCTACGGCGCGGCGGGGATCATCGCGGTGGCGAACTCGGCATTCAACGGCCTGAACCGGCCGGGGGCGGCAGTGCTGATCTCAGTCGCCCGAACCATGCTGGTGAACGTGCCGGTGGCGTGGCTGGGCGGGCGGCTGTTCGGCGCATACGGCGTGTTCCTTGGCGTCTGCGTGGCGAATCTGCTAGTAGGAGCCTGGGCGGCCTGGTGGATATGGCGTGCGACTGCACCTGATCGACGGCTGGCCCAGCAGTTGCAAAGCAAGCACCGTGACCAAGGATAGCCATGTGATCACCCGGGAGGCGCTGCGGGACGGCGCCATGCGCCGCATGGTCGCCGCCGGGGCGCCCGACATGCGCATCCTCACCGACGAGGAGCGTGCGGCCTCGTTGGACGCGACCCTGGCCCGGCGGCCGTGGGATAGCGAGGACGACGGCGTGTGGCTGTTCGCCTATGGCTCGCTGATCTGGAACCCGGCGCTGCACTTCGACCAGCGGCGCCTCGCCCGCGTGCACGGCTGGCACCGCTCGTTCTGCCTCTCGACCCAGGCCGGGCGCGGCACGCCGGCGAACCCCGGCCTGGTGCTGGGCCTCGACCGCGGCGGCGCCTGCACCGGCGCCGCCTTCCATGTGCCCGAGGCATTGATCGCCGACGAGCTGGCGCTGCTCTGGCGGCGCGAGATGCTGTCCGGCAGCTATCATCCGCGCTGGGTGCGGGTGCGGGGCGCCGACCGGGCGCCGTTCGGCTATGCCATCGCCTTCACCATCCACCGCGATGGCGAGAACTACGCGGGCGGCTTGGCGCGGGAGGACGTGGTGCGGCGCCTGGCCTCGGCCTGCGGCGCGCTCGGCAGCTCGGCCGACTACCTGTTCCGCACGCGGGACGGCCTGCGCTCGCTCGGCATCGTCGATAAGGGGATCGAGGACCTGGCGCGGCGGGTGGAATGCGCCTGTGGCCCCTCGACGGCTGGTCCGCCCATCGCCATTTGATCACGATGTCATCAACCCTCGCCCGTCAGATCGCCGCCGCCCCGCCGGTTACCTTCGCGCCGAAGAAGCAGGCGGCGAAGTCGGACGGCAAGCCGTTGCGCGTGAAGTCCGACTACGAGCCCGCCGGCGACCAGCCAACGGCGATCCGCGAGCTGACCGCCGGCATCCAGCAGGGCGAGCGCGACCAGGTGCTGCTGGGCGTCACCGGGTCGGGCAAGACGTTCAGCATGGCGAAGGTGATCGAGGCGATCCAGCGTCCGACGCTCGTGCTGGCGCCCAACAAAACCCTGGCGGCGCAGCTCTACGCCGAGATGAAGGGCTTCTTCCCCGACAACGCCGTCGAGTACTTCGTCAGCTACTACGACTACTACCAGCCGGAGGCCTACGTTCCCCGTACCGACACCTACATCGAGAAAGACAGCCAGATCAACGAGGCGATCGACCGCATGCGCCACAGCGCCACGCAGTCGCTGCTGGAGCGCAACGACGTCGTCATCGTCGCCTCGGTGTCCTGCATCTACGGCATCGGGTCGGTCGAGACCTATGGCCGCATGGTGGTCAAGCTGGAGGCCGGCGGCCGGATCGACCGCGACACCCTGGCCCGCGCATTGGTGGAACTGCAGTACCGCCGCAACGACGTGGCGTTCGCCCGCGGCACCTTCCGGCTGCGCGGCGAGACGATCGACGTGTTCCCCAGCCACTTGGAAGACCGTGCCTGGCGCATCACCCTGTTCGGCGACGAGGTCGAGAGCCTGCGGGAGTTCGACCCGCTGACCGGCGAGATCACCGGGACGATGGACCACGTGCACGTCTATGCCAACAGCCATTACGTCACGCCGCGCCCGACGCTGTCGCAGGCGATCAAGGACATCAAGGTCGAACTGCAGGGCCGGATCGCGCAGTTCACCGCGGAGGGCAAGCTGCTGGAGGCCGAGCGCCTGCAGCAACGCTGCACCTTCGACATCGAGATGATCGAGACGACCGGAAGCTGCAAATCGATCGAGAACTATTCCCGGTATCTCTCCGGCCGCAAGCAGGGCGAGCCGCCGCCGACGTTGTTCGAGTACTTGCCGGAGAACGCGCTGCTGATCGTGGACGAGAGCCACGTCACCGTGCCGCAGATCGGCGGCATGTCGCGCGGCGACGCGGCGCGCAAGGGGGTACTGTCAGAATTCGGCTTTCGGCTGCCGTCCTGCCTCGACAACCGGCCGCTGCGCTTCGAGGAGTGGGACAGTTTTCGTCCGCAGACGGTGTTCGTCAGTGCGACGCCGGGCCCGTGGGAGATGGAGCGCACCGGCGGCGCCTTCGCCGAGCAGGTCATCCGCCCCACCGGCCTGATCGACCCGGTGACCGAAATCCGCCCGGTCGAGCGCCAGGTGGACGATCTGTTGGCCGAGGCCCGCGTGGTGATCGGCCGCGGCAGCCGCATCCTGGTGACCACGCTCACCAAGCGCATGGCCGAGGACCTGACGGAGTACCTGACCGAGAACGGCATCAAGGTGCGCTACCTGCACTCCGACATCGACACGCTGGAGCGGATCGAGATCATCCGCGACCTGCGGCTGGGGGTGTTCGACGTGCTGGTGGGGATCAACCTGCTGCGCGAGGGGCTGGACATCCCGGAATGCGCGCTGGTGGCGATCCTGGACGCCGACAAGGAGGGGTTCCTCCGTAGCCAGACCTCGCTGACGCAGACCATCGGCCGGGCGGCGCGCAACGTGGACGGCCGGGTGGTCCTGTATGCCGACGTGATGACCCGCAGCCTGCGCGCGGCGATTGAGGAGACGGACCGGCGGCGGACCAAGCAGAGCGCCTGGAACGACGCGCACGGCATCACGCCCATCAGCGTGCGCAGCCACATCGGCGAGGCGCTGCAGTCGGTGTTCGAGCAGGACTACGTGACCGTCGCTCCGGTGAAGGACGCGGGCGTGACGGAGTTCGTTGGCAAGGACTTGAAGTCGGCGATTGCCGAGATGGAGAAGCGGATGCGCGCCGCCGCCGCCGATTTGGAGTTCGAGACCGCGGCCCGGCTGCGCGACGAGATCCGTCGGCTGGAGGCGCTGGACTTGGGGTTGCCGGCGCCGCCGGCGAGTGCGGCGGCGTTCGCCGGGCGGGGGAAGAAGGACACGACGCCGGAGCCGCTAGGGCCGGGTGGTGGCGGGTATGATCCGGAGAAGCGGAAGGCGGGACGGCGGCGGGGGCGGTAAGGCTGCAAGCGTCTTGGATCTGGCGATTATCACCAATGTTATGGTTCCCGCTAACAAGGTGCCTTGATGCTTTTCAGACCAAAAATCGCTCACATTAGACGCCTGGCTGTAAAATTGCGCGACCGATATGGCTGGCTATCAGCTCCCGCCAGGGACAATGATATTCTACTTATGAGATTGGCTGACTCTGTTGCAAAGTGGGTAGCTGGTGTTGGCGGTGTGACTCTCGCGGTCGCTATTTCGTTTTCGTCAAGCGCTTATACATCATTTATCCAAGTTTATGACAAATGCCAGACTCGTCTTATTGCATCGGATGCGACTTTAGGTGGACGCAGTCTTGGATTGTTTGCAGTAATTGGAGCCTCCACTGCACTGGCAGGATTGGCGTGGCCCCATGTTTCTAAACAGATTTGGTACAGTTTTCATAGTGGAAGAACTCATAGATATGGCAATCCAGGTCCTGTCCTTGACGATTGGCACCCGACCATATTCACAGCTAATTTGCATTCTGTATTGATTGCTTTAGGATTTTGTATTGTTGCGGCAGTTCTCTTAGCAGCACTATCTATCTTTAAGCGTCAAACCTCTGAAGGATTGGCTAGATACGTCCAGAACATTGAAGCAAAATGTGCCAGCGCGAAACAGAGATAGACAGTTCGACAAAAAAGCGGCAACAAACAGATTAAATATGTAAACAAGTGTTAGGTGTTTAATCATGCTAGTAACGGTTTCCGAAATACGCTCTCCGGAAATATAGGATAAATAACCTCAGCGATCGGCTGTTGTCAATGAGCTATACGCCTGGCTAAGAATCCATTCAGCAACTCCGCAAAGCGATGCGAAACGTCGTTCCCTTGGGCGGCCCCACTAGCCGCCATCTCCTACCCCGGCTAAGCAGCCCCATGCACGCCGACATCCCCGCCGCAATCCCCCGCGCCGCCCTCGTCACTGGCGGCGCGCGCCGGCTGGGGGGCGCCATCGTATCGGCGTTGGCCGACGCCGGGTTTGACGCGGCTATCCATTGCCGCAGCAGTGGCGCGGAGGCAGAGGCGCTGGCCGTGCAAGTCCGGGCACAAGGCGTCCGCGCGACGGTGCTGGCGGCCGACCTCGGCGACGAAGCGGCGGTGCAGGACCTGCTGCCCGCCGCCGCCGCGGCGCTCGGCCCCATCGGTGTGCTGATCAACAACGCCAGCGCGTTCGAGCGCGACGAGTGGGACGACGCGACACGCGACAGTTGGGATATGCACATGGAACCCAACCTGCGCGCGCCGTTCGTGCTGATGCAGGCCATGGCGCGCGCCCTGCCCGAGGCGGCGCAAGGCGTCGTGGTCAACCTGATCGACCAGCGCGTCTGGTCGCTGACCCCGCATTTCGTCTCCTACACCGTTTCCAAGGCGGCGCTCTGGGCGCTCACGCAGCAGATGGCGCTGGCGCTGGCGCCGCGCATCCGGGTCAACGCCATCGGCCCCGGCCCCACCCTGCCGAGCCCGCGGCAGACCCAGGCGCAGTTCGCCCGCCAATGCGCCTCCGTCCCGCTGCGCCACGGCACCAACCCAGCGGAGGTGGCCAGCGCTGTGATCGCTATCCTGTCGCTGCCGGCGATGACCGGGCAGATGATCGCACTGGACGGCGGGCAACATCTGCAATGGCAGCCGGGCGGCGGAAGGATCGACGAATGAACATCATCGCAGAAATCGGTGTCCGCCACGTGTTCCTGCGCGATATGATGCTGCAGGCCAGCATCGGCTGGTATCCGCACGAGCACGGCATCCCGCAACGTGTGCGGATCAACGTTGACCTGGGCGTCGAGGAAGGTGCCGACACCTCCGATCACCTGAAGCGCGTCGTCAGCTACGAGACCGTGGCAACGGCGGTCAGGGTCATCGTTGCGGCTGGGCATGTCAAGCTGGTCGAGACGCTTGCCGAGCGGATCGCCGATGTCTGCTTGACCGATCCGCGGGTGCGGTTTGCACACGTTCAGGTTGAAAAGCTCGACGTGTTTCCTGATGCCGCCGCGGCCGGCGTGGCAATCATTCGCCGCCGTGGCAACGCGGCGCCATAGCATCCGCGTGGATGTTGTCCACGGGGCGTCGCGCATTCTCAATGATTGCAGTGACATGCGTGATGACGCTTCGTGTGAGAAGCGCCTCTAAGCGGAAAATCAATCAAAACAACCGCTTATTATGCTTGCTCAAACTTTGGGCAATTCCTTGGAACGCCTGTAAATCCGCGGTAAAATACCATCCGTCCGCAGGCCTTCCACAGATTTGTCCACAGGTTTCGTGGATGGAAAATGTTCCTGGGACAACCGGCTGCCTCGGTCAGGACACTTGAGGCCAGGAGGGTCACGCCCCTATTGGAAGCCATGCGCGACGTCGATCCTTCCCTGGCTCCTGCCCCCTTGACCGAACCCGGCCAGACTTCGGCCATCGTGCCGCCAGCGCCTGCCGAAACCGGACCGAAAGGCGTCGGCGTGATCGAGCGTGCGCTGCTGACCATGCCGCTCAGCCCCGGCGTATACCGCATGCTGGATGCGCGCGGCGACGCGCTGTATGTCGGCAAGGCCAAAAGCCTGAAGAAGCGCGTTTATTCCTATACCCAGCTCGCCCGGCTGAACGAGCGGCTGCGGCGCATGGTGTCGGAGACGGTCTCGATGGAGATCATGACGACGCACACCGAGGCCGAGGCCCTGCTGCTCGAGGCCAACCTCATCAAGCGGCTGAAGCCGCGGTTCAACATCGTGCTGCGGGATGACAAGAGCTATCCGTGGCTGATGCTGACCGAGGACCACCCGTTCCCGCAGATCGTCAAGCATCGCGGGTCGCGGACGCGCAAGGGCAGCTACTACGGGCCGTTCGCCTCGGTGTGGTCGGTCAACCAGACGGTGAACGCCATGCAGCGCGTGTTCCTGCTGCGGTCCTGCCAGGACAGCGTGTTTGCCAACCGCAGCCGGCCCTGCCTGCTGCACCAGATCCGCCGCTGCTCGGCGCCCTGCGTGGGCCGGGTTGGTGCGGAGGAGTACGGGCACCTGGTCGGCCAGGCCCGCGCCTTCCTGGGCGGCAAAGCCAGCACGGTGCAGCAGGAGCTGGCGCACGAGATGGAGGCGGCGGCGGAGGGCCTGGAGTACGAACGGGCGGCGGCGATCCGCGACCGCATCCGCGGCCTGACCCACGTGCAGGGCACCGCGGTCATCAACCCGGCCAGCCTGACCGATGCCGATATCGTCGCCGGGCACCAGATCGGCGGGCAGACCTGCGTCCAGGTGTTCTTCATCCGCGGCGGGCGCAACAACGGCAACCGGGCGTTCTTCCCGACCCACGCCCGCGACATGGAGCTGGACGCCGTGCTGGCCGCCTTCGTCGCGCAGTTCTACGACGACAAGCCGTCGCCGGAGACCGTGCTGCTGAACCATCCAATTCCGGAGCAGGAGCTGGTCGCCGAGGCCCTATCTTTGAAGACGGGGTCGCTCAAGGCCGGCCGCAAGGTCACGCTGGCGGTGCCGGTCCGCGGCGAGAAGCGCGCCGTGGTGCTGCATGCCGAGACCAATGCGCGGGAGGCGCTGGAGCGCCGGCTGGCGGAGACCGCCGGGCAGGCGAAGCTGCTGGAAGGCGTGGCCGAGCTGTTCGGAATGCCAGCGCAGCCCACCCGGATCGAGTGCTACGACAACAGCCACATCATGGGCACCGCCGCCTATGGCGTGATGGTGGTGGCGGGGCCGGACGGGTTCCAGAAGAACGCCTACCGCAAGTACAGCATCCGCGGCCCGATCGCGCCCGGCGACGACTTCGCGATGATGCGCGAGGTGCTGGAGCGCCGGTTCGGCCGGGCGCTCAAGGAGCAGGCGACCAGCGACGCCGGCGAGGGCGAGGCGCCAGCCCTGCCGGATCTGGTGCTGATCGACGGCGGCGCCGGGCAGCTCTCGGCGGTGCGGGGCATCATGCAGGACCTCGGCATGCATACGATCCCGCTGGTGGCGATCGCCAAAGGCCCCGACCGCGACGCCGGGCGCGAGTGGTTCCACACCGAGGGTCGCGCGCCGTTCCAGTTGCCGCCGCGCGATCCGGTGCTGTACTACCTGCAGCGCGTACGGGACGAGACGCACCGCTTCGCCATCACGACCCACCGCGCCGGCCGCAGCAAGACGCTGGTCACCAGCGAGCTGGACGAGGTGCCGGGGGTGGGCAGCGCCCGCAAGCGCGCGCTGCTGAACCATTTCGGCTCGGCTCGCGGGGTGAAGGCGGCGGGCCTGGCGGATTTGGAGGCGACACCCGGCATCAACACCGAGACGGCGCGGCGCATCTATGCGCATTTCCATCCGGGATCGGCGCGGGAGGCCGGATAGGCTTTCCTGGAAAACACAAAAAAATCGGGAGAAGGCAGCATGAACCAGCTCGACATGAAGGGCCGCACGGCCGTGGTCACCGGGGGCGCGCGGGGGATCGGCCGCGCCATCGCCGAACGCATGCTGGCCTCGGGCGCCGCGGTCGCCATTTGGGACCTGAACACGGCGGCGATGGCGCAGACCGCGGGCGAGCTGGCGGCGCAGGGCACCATCAGCACGCACCCGGTCGAACTGACGAATGAGGCAGGCGTGCGCGCCGCCGCCGCAGACACGCTGGCGCGGCATGGCGCCGTCGATATCCTGGTCAACAACGCCGGCATCACCGGCGGCAACGCGCCCACCTGGGACTTGGCGGCGGAGGCATGGCGCCGGGTGGTCGATGTGAACCTGGTCGGGCCGTTCCTGGCGTGCTCGGCGATCATTCCCGGCATGGTGGCGCGCGGCTATGGCCGGATCGTCAACATCGCCTCGGTTGCGGGCAAGGAGGGCAACCCCAACGCCTCGCATTACAGCGCCAGCAAGGCCGGGCTGATCGCGCTGACCAAGTCGTTGGGCAAGGAGCTGGCCGGCAAGGGCGTGCTGGTCAACTGCGTCACCCCGGCCGCCGCCGAGACCGACATCTTCGCGCAGATGGCGCCGGAGCAGATCGACTACATGCTGTCCAAGATCCCGATGGGCCGCTTCGTCGATGTGCACGAGATCGCCGCCCTGGCCTGTTGGCTGGCGACCGAGGACTGCTCGTTCAGCACCGGCGCCACCTTTGACATCAGCGGCGGACGCGCAACCTACTGACCCGGGCGGTCCAGGCGTCGATTTGCCCGGCTGACCTGGACCAGAAACCGCTTTAAGGTGCGTGGGCATGCTGACCGACCTACCGAACCTGCTCACCCTGTCCCGCATCGCCGCGATCCCGCTGCTGGTGGCGATCGTCGCGTTCCGCACGCCGGCGGCGGACTTCCTGGCGTGCGTCGTGTTCTCCGCCGCCGCGATCACCGACTACTTCGACGGCCGGATCGCCCGCGGGCGGCGGCAGATGTCGGACATCGGCCGCATGCTGGACCCGATCGCCGACAAGCTGCTGGTCGGCGCTACGCTGATGCTGCTGGCCGGGCAGGACCGGCTTTCGACCTGGGGCCTCTATCCTGCCATCGTCATCCTGCTGCGCGAGATTCTGGTGAGCGGCCTGCGCGAGTATCTGGCCGGGCTGCGGATCGGCTTGCCGGTGACTGTCCTGGCGAAATGGAAGACAGGGTTCCAGATGGGCGCGCTCGGCACCCTGCTGGCGGGCGATTCGTCGGCGAGGCTGCTGCATCTGCAGTTCCTGCCGGTCTCCGGGATCGGCGAGGCGATGCTGTGGGTCGCGGCCGGGCTGACGCTCTGGACCGGCTGGGACTACCTCATCGCCGGGCTGCGGCACGCGGCGGTTCCGCGGGCGGATGCGCGGGGTGCACAAGGGCCCTGAGCGTCACCTTCAAAGCTGGGCCAAAAACCGAACAGTGCTGGTCTTGAGCATTTTCCAACGCACATGCACAATCTCGACGGCCCTTTGGCCGCTATAGGAGCCTTCATCCAAATGCGGCGCACCGTCACGCTCGGCCTGCTTGTCCTCCTGCCTGGTTGCACGGGCTTCGGCACGTTCCTCGACCACACCTTCACGCTGCCCGGCGAGAACCCGAACCTGCCGATGACGGACAGCGAGAACGTGCGCCGCTCGCTGGGCCAGGACATCGACGTGACACCGCTGGCGCCCGAGGCCGGCAACGTCTGGCCCGGCCCGCAAGCCCCGGAGCCGACGCTCACCGATGTCCAGCAACGGCCGGGCACCGAGAATAACCAGGGGTTCGGTCCGACCACCGTGCCGGGCGCCGAGCCGGGCCTGCCGGCAGGACGCCAGCCGCGGCCCACGACGCGGGGCAGCTCGACGCCGCCGGGCTCGGTCGAGCCTGGGCTGGCGCCGCTGCCGCGGAACAACGTGCGGCCGCCGCCGCCGCAGTCGTCGGTTCCCGGGCCGGGGCCACAGGGCCAGGTCGTGCAAACGCCGCAGGGTCCGGCGGTGGACGCCGGCGGCACCAGCGGCTACCGCCAGCTCACGACGCCGCAGGGACCAGGGGCGATCATGGTGCCGAACGGCAACGGCACCAGCACGATCATCAATCCGAACGGCAGCATCCAGACCGTGCCGACGCCGCGCTGATGGCCCGCATCCTCTACTTCGCCTGGCTGCGCGAACGGATGGGCCGCACGGAGGAGATGCTGCCGCTGCCCTCCGGCGTCGGGACGGTAGGCGGGTTGATCGCACTGCTGCAACAGCGCGACGCCGCGGGCGCGGCAGCCTTCGCGCATCCGGCGATGGTGCGCGCTGCCGTCAACCAGGAGTTCGCCACCCCCAGCACCCCGCTGCAGGACGGGGACGAGGTCGCGTTCTTCCCTCCGGTGACCGGCGGCTGATGGCGACGGTCCGCATCCAGACGTCGGCATTCGATACCGGGGCAGAGCTTGCGGCGCTGCTGGCCGGGCGCACCGACGTGGGCGGCATCGGCTGTTTCGTGGGCGTGGTGCGGGATAGCGCGGGCGGGCAGCCAATCCTGAGCATGACGCTGGAGCACTACCCCGGCATGACCGAACGGGCGCTCATCGCCATTGCAGCCGAGGCTGAGACGCGGTGGGACTTGCAGGATTGCACCGTTATCCATCGCCATGGGCGGCTGCTGCCAGGTGAGCCGATCGTGCTGGTGCTGACCGCCAGCGCGCACCGCCAGGCAGCGCTGGATGCGACGGCGTTCCTGATCGATTGGCTGAAGACTCGGGCGCCATTCTGGAAGCAGGAAGAGATGGCTGATGGAGGAGTGCGATGGGTGGAGGCGCACAGCGCCGACGACGCGGCAGCGGCCCGATGGGAAAAGACAGGGCTTTAGCCGGGTTAGCGGCGCGAGAGATCTTCCCCTCGCGCCGCCTTCCGAGACTATGAGGCGATGGGGCCGTTCAGGCCGGTCGGGAAGAACAGGCCGCTGCTGGCGTTTTGCGCGCCGTACACGATGTTGAGCACCTGCCGTGTGGTGCGGGAGAAGGCGAGGCTGTTGCTGTCGGTCGGCACGATGTTTGCGACGCCGTTGAGCTGGATGCCCTGATCATCGGCAGCACCAGACAGGGCGGCACGCAGGTCGGAAATCTTCTGCGTCTCCGACGTGAATCCGCGCTGCGACAGCAGTAGGCGGACTTCGGACGCGTGGTAGGCCTCAACCGCCAGGATGCTGGCTGCGGCCGAAAGCACGGTCTTGTTTTTCACCAGCGGCGCCGCGCCAAGATAGGCCGTAACGCCGACGTCCTCGAAGATGAACGAGCCCAGCAGGAAGGCGTTCTCGTCGGCGAACGGATCGAAGCTGGGGGCAAGACCGGCTGCCTGGGCCAACACGTTGAAGCTGTTGGTAAGGTCGATGCACGGCTCCGCAACCGCCTTCTCGGCGAGCACGGTGCGGAGGAAGCGGACGTGGTTCAACTCGTCCTGCGCAATTTCCTGGGCGTACGCCCTGATTGCCGCGGTGGAGAAATCGACGGCACGGCCGCCGTTGACCGGACCTTGCACCCCAAGGCCGTAGGTGTCCGCGGCGTCCAGGCCCGCACCTGTCACAGCGCGGATGTAGAACTCGGCTTCGAGGTATTCCAAGTTGAGCGCGAAGTTCAGGATGGCGGCGTCGTTCATCCCGACGGCCTCGGCCGGCGTGCTGCTGACGGCGACGCCAGCGAGGGCCATCGAGCCCAGAGCCAGGGCGCCAAAGCTGGTCCCGCGCAGCAGTCCGCGGCGTTCGAGGCCCGTTTTGGGCTCGGCAATGTCGTTCGATTGATTGTCTGACATGAAGCTTGTTTCCTACTGACCAGCGGCACGATTCTCATGACGCCCTGGTGTTACGGGCCGCACACGAGATCGGATGCACTGTTTTTAGCCGCACCCCGCATTATTTGCCTTTCTAACAAATTCGTGACAATAAACGTAACTCCCAACCACCTCCCGGATAGCCTGTGGTGAGTCCCAAGGGCCACAGGTAGCGGGTTCCTCTCCGGGGCGCGTTTATTCTGCTGGCGTGTCTGGTCCGGGCAT
>JAABUS010004177.1_pt1 | contig 21422 bp, 20 predicted proteins | sample 5560161 | NCBI WGS metagenome assembly JAABUS01 (sample SAMN10711885, study PRJNA513376) | rock metagenome | isolation source: Antarctica rocks | place: Antarctica: Victoria Land, Trio Nunatak nord | collected 2016-01-04
AGCTGGCGCACTTCCGGGAGTACTACGCACGCCGGCCCGACGACCCGGCATACATCTCACTGCTGGAGTCGATCTTCGCGGACACCCCACCGGCCAGGGACTGGTGGGAGCGCCATGACGCGCAGCCCAACCGCAGTGGCCGCAAGCGGATCCGGCTGCCGGACGGGACCGTCGTCCTGCTGCGCCAGCTCATCCTGCAGACGGCCGACAATCCGGAGATCCAGGTGGTGACCTACTTCGCCGACGGCGACGACGAGGACCTCACCGCAGACGAGCTCGACCCGGGCACCTGACCTGCCCGCCTACCGGCGACGTCGGGCCGTCCCGAAGATGCTGCGGGTGATCTCGCGCCCGACCACGGCACCGGCGGAGCGCAGTACGGACCTGAACGCGGAGGACCCGACCACCTGCTCGACGATGGTGCGCGCCGGCCGGGGGGCCCGCCCCCGGCCGCGTGGAGCCGGCCGCTCGGAATCCGACGGGACATCCGAGGGCGTTGCGGGAGTGCCCTCCTGGGGCGCGGGCGCGGGCGGCGCCTGCTGAAGACGGGCTCCGAGCTTCTCGTACGCCGACTCGCGATCTGGGACTGCAGCGTACTTCTGTGCCAGCGGTGAGGAGCCGACCAGCTGCTGCATGGTGGCCTCGGGGGCAGGCGCCATGAGTGACTGCGGCGCGCGCATCCTCGTCCACGCGACCGGGGTGGGCGCCCCCTTCTCGGACAGCACGGTGACCACTGCCTCACCGGTGCCGAGGGAGGTCAGTAGCGTGGTCAGGTCGTAGTCGCTGCGGGGGTACGTCGAGGCCGCCGCCCTGAGGGCCTTGGCGTCGTCCGGGGTGAAGGCCCTCAGGGCGTGCTGGACCCGGTTGCCGAGCTGCGCCAGGACGTCGCCGGGCACGTCCTTGGGTGACTGCGTCACGAAGAAGACGCCCACGCCCTTGGACCGGATGAGCCGTACGGTCTGCTCGATGGCGTCCAGGAACCCCTTGGAGGCGCCGTCGAAGAGCAGGTGGGCCTCGTCGAAGAAGAAGACGAGTCTGGGCCTGTCGGGGTCGCCGATCTCCGGGAGGTCGTGGAAGAGGTCCGCGAGCAGCCACATGAGGAACGTCGAGAAGAGGGCGGGCCGGTCCTGGACCGACGGCAGCTCGAGGATCGTCACCACTCCCCGGCCGTCGGGGGTGGCGCGCAGCAGGTCAGCGGTGTCGAACTCCGGCTCCCCGAAGAACGCCTCCGCGCCCTGGTCCTCGAACCCGACCAGCTCACGCAGGATGACGCCGGCGGTCGCGGTGGACAGCCCGCCGAGTGCCTTGAGGTCCGCCTTGCCCTCGTCCGAGGTGAGGAACGCGATGACGGCCCGCAGGTCCTTGAGGTCGAGCAGCGCCAGCCCGGCCCGGTCGGCGTAGTGGAAGACCAGCCCCAGGCTGGACTCCTGGGTCTCGTTGAGGCCGAGGACCTTGCTCAGCAGGATGGGCCCGAACGAGGTCATGGTCGCCCGGATCGGGGTCCCGTTGCCGATCCCTCCGAGGGCCAGGAACTGCGCGGGGTACGCCGTCGGGACCCATTCCTGGCCCACGTCCTGCGCCCGTGCGGTGACCCTCTCGCTGGGCTCTCCGAGAGCGGCCAGGCCCGACAGGTCGCCCTTGATGTCGGCGAGGAAGACCGGCACCCCCTGGGCCGAGAGCTGCTCCGACATCAGCTGGAGGGTCTTGGTCTTGCCGGTGCCGGTGGCGCCGGCGACGAGACCGTGACGGTTGAGCACGGCGAGGGGGATCCGCACGCCGGCCTCCGGGTAGGCGCGGCCCTCCAGGACGGCGGCGCCGAGCTCCAGCGCCGGCCCCGGGGACGCGTAGCCGGCCCGGATCAGCTCGATCTGCGCGGGGGCCGCGGAGGGAGAGGAGCCCTGCGCCGTGCTCGGATCGGTCACGGGGGCACTCTAGTGCTCAGAACGTTACCCAAGGGGTCGGTGGCCGACGCCTACACTGACGCCGATGATCTTCAAGGCAGTCGGGGACCACCGCCCCTACCCGGAGCACGGAACCCTGACCCCGCGGGACTGGGCCGGGGTCTCACCCCGGCAGGTCCGGCTCCAGGACCTCATCACGACCAAGCGCGAGCTCGACCTGGCCATGCTGCTGGCCGACGACTCCACCTTCTACGGAGACCTGTTCGCGCACGTCGTCGAGTGGGAGGGCGAGCTCTACCTCGAGGACGGGCTGCACCGCGCGCTGCGGGCTGCCCTGCAGCAGCGTCCCACCCTGCACGCCCGAGTCCTCGTGCTCGACTAGCCTTGGTGTCCGCACGGGACCCCGGCAACGGCCACGAGGAGGTGACCAGCCCTGAGCTACGTGGTTGAGTCCGGCTCCTCCCTCCGGGCCCGCAAGCGTCGACGCACGGCGATCACGCTGCTCATCGTCGTCGCCCTGCTCGCCGGTGCCTTCTACTACGCGTCGCGCTACTTCAGGACCGGGGGGAAGGTCTCCGCGGCCCCTTGTGTCACGCCGACGACCACCGCGGTGCCGGGCCTTCCGACCCCGTCGCAGATCACCGTCAACATCTACAACGCCACGCGGCGCACCGGTCTCGCGACCGCGACCGCAAAGGTCGTCAAGGACCGGGGCTTCATCGTCGGCACGGTCGCCAACGACACGTCGAAGAAGACGGTCCCGCAGCCCGCAGAGGTGCGGTACGGCGTGTCCGGCCAGGCGGCTGCCCAGGTCGTGATGACCCTCGTGGCCGGCGCCGTCCCGATCAACGACAGCAGGGCCGACGGGTCGGTGGACCTCGTTCTCGGCGACGGGTTCAAGCAGATCGCCGCCCCGGGGACGGTGCCGCTCACGACGCTGACCACCTCCGCGCCCCCTTCGGGAGGCAAGCCGCCCAGCCCCTCGTCGTCCGCGCCCAGGCCCCCGGCAGCCGCTCCCTCCTCCCCCGGTCCCGCGCCCCCGAGCGGCGGTCCGGCCGGCGCGCCCCCGTCGGGTGTGTCCGGGAGCGCCACGAGCGGCGCTGTGCCCTGCTGACCCCCCGGCGCGGGGCGGTCTCCGTGGGCGCTGCCGCCGGCCTCGCCGCGGTGGGCGCTGCCGCGGCATACCTGGGCCTCGTCACGGGCGCCGTGCCGGTCGACCTCGGGGTCGGCCGGCGGACCCGGCCACTCGGGCCGCTCACCATGACCCTCGCTGCCCCGCGGGAGACCGTGTATGCCGTGCTCGTCGCCCCCTACCGGCCCCGCCCCTCACGGGCGATGCGCCAGCACGTCGTCGTCCTCGAGCGCAGCGACGGGCTGCTCCTGGCCGCCCACCACAAGCCCATCCTCGGGCGGCTCAGCGCGACCACCGTCGAGACGGTGCGGCTGACCCCGCCCGAGCGGGTCGACTTCCGGCTGGTGCGAGGGCCGGTCCCCCATGTCGTCGAGTCCTTCGTGCTGGCGGACGTCGACGGGACGACGGTCCTCACCTACCGCGGTGAGCTGGGGACGGACCTCTGGGCGGTCGGCGAGCAGTGGGGTGCGAGGGTGGCCGGGAGGTGGGAGCGGGCCGTGCGAGCCTCTCTCGAGGAGGTCAGGACCGAGGCCGAGCGCCGGGCGCGGTGATGGCGTAGTGTCGGGGCGCAGGGAGGCCCTTCGAGGGGCCGATGAGGGAGCCAGCATGAGCGACAAGTCGCCACGACAGTCCATGTCGAAGAAGTCAGGCAAGTCCCTGAAGGAGAAGCGCACCGACCGGCAGGCCAAGTCGGCGACGGGGACCGGGATGGAGAAGCTGAGCACGCCGAAGAAGCACTAGCGCGCCGAGCCCCCAGCCGGGCCCGAACCTGGGCCCCCGGACGCGGGCCCAGCCTGCACATCGGCGCGGTGGACCGTGGTGCGCAGGTCCTCCCGCCGGACCTCGAGGATGGCGCCGTTGCCGAGCACCTCCCAGTCGGGTGTCGGCTGCTCCCAGCCGCTGGAGGCGACGACGACCGCATCCCGGCCCGGGCGGAAGCGCAGGACGTAGGAGCCGGCGTCGCCGTCCTGTGCGGCGATGACGTCCTCGTCGTAGTAGGCGAGCGCGTACAGGGCGTCCTCGGTCAGCATCAGGGCGTTGAGCGAGACCACCCGCGCCACGGCAGCGACGCGCGTCGCCGCTCGTGCCCGCGCGGCGACAGGGGTGACATCCGCTTCTTCACCGCGCCCTTCACCGGCTTCGGCACGTCCCCGCCGGGCGCGTCGATCGACATTGTCGACGAGGGGAAGATGACCATGATGGGCCAGGCCATCGCTGGGGACAGGCTGGACTCCTACGCCGGCTGAGGCAACCGAGGTGGTCCAGCCGGTAGCATTCACGCAATACAGCCGAAACGCGGATGCACCCGTCGACGAAAGCGAGTTGTTCGTGGAACTGCGGGACTACCTCCGTGTCCTTCGCAAACGCTGGCGGATCATCGCCCTGGTGGCGCTTCTGGTGATCGGCGCCTCCGCGCTGCAGACGGCGCTCACCCCAAAAACGTTCTCGGCGCAGACGCAGTTCTTCGTCTCCACCTCCGGCGCGGACAACAACGGCTCCCTGCTGCAGGGCAACACCTTCACCCAGCAGCGGGTCAAGTCGTACGCCCAGCTCCTCGAAACCCCCAAGGTGCTCGACCCGGTCATCGACAAGCTCAAGCTCACCACGACGGCGGACGGGCTGGCCGCCCAGGTGACTGCAACGGTCCCGCTCGACACCGTCCTCATCGAGGTCATCGTCACGGACTCGAGCCCCGAGCAGGCAGCCAAGATCGCCGATACCATCGGTGAGCAGTTCCCGGCCACTATCGAACAGCTCGAGCGAGTGGCCGCCGACAAAGCGAGCCCAGTCAAGGTGACCCTGGTGCGCAACGCTCAGGTGAATCCGGCTCCGATCCTCCCCAGGCCCGGCCGGAACATCGCGCTGGGTCTGGTGCTCGGCCTTCTTCTCGGCCTGGGCCTCGCGCTGGTCCGGGATCTGCTGGACACGACGATCAAGGAAGAACGCGACGTCGAAGAGGTTACCGACACGACGGTCATCGGCGGCATCTCCTACGACACCGATGCACGCCAGCACCCGCTCATCGCCCATGCTGACCCCCGCTCGCACCGAGCAGAGGCGTTCCGCTCGCTGCGGACCAACCTGAGGTTCATCGACGCGGCCAACCATCCCAGATCCATCGTCTTCACGTCGTCCGTACCGGGCGAGGGCAAGACCACGACGACGGCCAACCTCGCCCTGACCATCGCCGCCGCCGGGCAACGGGTCTGCGTCATCGAGGGTGACCTGCGCCGGCCGCGGCTGCTCGACTACATGGGCCTGGAGGGCTCGGTCGGGCTGACCGACGTCCTCATCGGCCGCGCTGAGATGACCGAGCTGCTCCAGCAGTTCGGCGAGACCAGCTTGTGGGTCCTCGGCGCCGGGGCGATCCCCCCGAACCCCAGCGAGCTCCTCGGCACCCCCGTCATGGCCGACACCATCCGGGAGCTGGAGGCCCGCTTCGACTACGTCCTCATCGACGCCCCGCCACTGCTGCCGGTCACCGACGCGGCAGTCCTCAGCACCGTCGCCGGTGGGGCGGTCGTCGTCGTCGGGTCGGGCGTCGTCCACAAGGAGCACCTGAGGCGGGCGCTCGAGGCTCTCCAGGCGGTCAACGGCAACACGCTGGGCCTTGTCGTCAACCGGATCCCCAAGGGCGACGGAAATGGCTACGGCGACTACCGCTATGCGTACTCCGCCGAGTCGGAGGGGAGGCGGGTCAAGGACCGTCGGCGGGGCAAGGCGACCGTGGCCCCTGACGTCGAGTCTGACCCGACGAGGCGCCCAGGTCCACCCACGTCGCGGTGGTCGGGGCGCAGGATCGCTCGGACGACACGGTGAGGCCGGCACAGCCCGCCGAGCGGCCGACAAGGTATGCCGGTGACCGCTGCGTTCGTCAGGCGGTAGTCCGGAGCGATCGCGGCGGACCTGATGCTGGGCATCTGCATCGCGCCGCATCACCCCAGCCGCCGACCGACGCAAGATCGGGCTAGACTCGCGCGGCGTGAAGCAGCTCAACCAGGCGAGCTTGTCGCATTTGACCGAGAACGTGTCCGACCTGATGTGGGCCGTCTTCGCCGACGCCGGCATCGTCGTGTCCAACGCGAGCGCCGGCTACGTCAACTCCTCGTCGCGGGGCCGGCAGCAGGCGCTGCGGGCCTGGGTCGCCGACGTGAAGACGCTCTGCTCACCGTCGATCGGATGGGACGCCTGTGTGGGCGGGCAGTTGGCGTACAGGGACGGCGCGCACCTCAGCGTCGGCGGTTCGATGCTGCTTGAGCTGGCCTTGCTCGAGCAGCTCCGCGGCGCTACCGGGGCGCGCTGACCGGTGCTTGCCAGGGACCGGCGCGCTCTCGCCCATGGCCAGGCCGACGATCGCCCTGGCGACTGCCCTCGGCTCGAACTGCTCGACCGCTCGGGCGCGGGCGGCGACTCCCATCTGGCGCCTGATGGTCTGATCGGTGAGCAGCAGGCGGATCCCGGCGGCGAAGTCTGCGGCGTCGTCCATACGGGCCACGTATCCGGTCTCGCCGTGGACGACGGAGTCGACGGCTCCGGTGGCGTCGGTGGTGATCGACGGGATCTGCATGGCCGCGGCCTCCAGGACGACGTTGGGCAGACCTTCACGGCGGGTCGGGAGCACGAGCGCGTCGGAGAGGCTGAGGTACGGACGTACGTCCGGGACGTGCTCGACATCGCGCACGAGCGTTCCCGTCCCGCGCAGCAGCTCGAGCATGCCCTGCGAGTCCCGCTCGTCCTGCTTGCCGAGGACCAGCAGCTGCACCGCGAGACCCTCCGTCGCGAGCCGCCGAAGGCCCTGCGCCAGGGTCGGGAGCCCCTTGTCCGCGGTCAGCCGGCCGATGAAGCAGAGCGTCGGGACGGATGCGTCGAGGCCCAGCCCTCGGCGCACGGACTCGTCGGCGGCCATCGGGTGGAAGTATGCGGCGTCGACCCCATGGCTGCTCCCTCCGGCCGGGACGCGTACGGGAGTGGATCCGGCCAGGCCCAGCCGTTGGTAAAGTTTGGCGAGCGACGGCGATACCGCGATCACGACGTCCGCGCAGCCGCTCGCCAAGCGCTCCGCTGCCGCCAACAGCCGACGGGTGGCGCCGGTCGTGCCTTCAAGTCGCAGGCCCTGGAGGAGATATGCCCGGCGGCGCACGCCAATGAGACGGGCGGCGCTCAGGGCCAGCAACGACGCCTTGGGACTGCCCGCCAGGACCAGCTCGGGGCGGATGGTTCGAAGCAGCCGCAGCCAGGCGACGAAGCATGCCACGTCGGAGAGCAGGCTGATCTGGCGTTGCATCGGCACGGTGTGAATGCGGTGGACCCGGGCCTCCAGGCGCGCTGTGTGCGGGCCGCGCGAGGTCACCAGGTGGACTGCATATCCGTTGGCTCGGAGCTCCTCGAGGATGTCGCGGTACACGAGATCGATCTGCTGAGGGATGGTGGTCGAGACCACAGCGGCGCGCGCGCTGACGGTATCGGTCATCAGGAGTATGCCTTCCTGCTCGAAACGACAACGGATGCCTATCCGGCACTGTGTCCAGATATGCGAACATTACCGGCATTGCGGGCAACGTGCAGCCCGAGGAGGCAGGATTGATGACGGCTTCGTCCCGGTGTCGGGCGGTTCTCGTGGTCGGCGTCGTCGCGGTGGCTGTCTCGCTCGGGTATGCAGTCGCGTCCCCGGACCGGGGCCAGCAACTCTTGGCCGTCAGCGTCGTCGGCCTCGTGGGCCTGCTTGCGGCGACGCAGCACCCGTCACTCGGGCTCGCCGTGGGAGCAGCAATACCGCTGAGCGCGCAAGCCTTCTCGGTGCCCATGCTGCCATATTTCGGGCTCGCGCTGCTCGGCCTGGTCATCCTGCGCACCTGGCCGAACGCACCACGGGAAGGTCATCAGGCGGCCCTACTGGTCGCCGGCTTCGGAGTCCTCACCGTCGGCTTCGGCCTGCTGCTGGCGACCGCGGTCCCCGACCGCACCTCTCTGATCATCGCGGTCGGCTACTCCACCGTCCTCGGGGTCGCCGCCGCTCTGACCAGGATCAGCACGGCCTGGTTCGCGGCCGTCATCGTGGCGCTGGGCGTATGGATCTCCATAGCGGCGTGGCGGACCCCGGAGCTCTCGGTGGACCGGACCATTGCCGTGCTCGGCGAGAACGCCAACGGCGTGGGTATGTTCGCCGGCGTCGGTGTCGTGTCTGCGCTGGTCCTGCTCAAGCAGCGCTCCGTCCTGGTCACACTGCTGGCCCTGGGCGCTGCCGTCGCGTGCCTCACGGGCGTCTATGTGTCGGGATCGCGCGGCGCAGCGGTCCTCTGCTTCGTCGGCGTCGCCGTCCTGGTGTTCGGGCGGCTCCTGCGTGGCACGACCGTCGGAGGCGCGATCCGGGCAGCCGTCGTCCTGCTCGCGGTCGCAGCGGTGTCCTACGAGCTGGTGGAATGGTTCGGCGCTGTCACCGGCCGGGCCGCGCGCGGCGCCGACCGCAACCTCGCCGCGCGAGGTGAGTCCCTGTCCTACGCCGTGGACGTCGGCTTGCAGCAGCCCTTGTTCGGTGTCGGCCTGACCCGGCTCAGCGAGGTCTCGCGGCTCGACCTCACGTCGGGCGTGGGCCTGCGGGCGCACAACCTCTACGCCGGCGTGTTCGCGGAGCTGGGCTTGGTGGGGCTGATGCCCCTGCTCCTGCTGTGCGCGCTCGCGGTGGTGCGCGCCCGGCGGCGATCGTCGGAGGCACTCGCGCTCGTCGCAGCCGTGCTGAGTGCCGGCATCTCGCTCGAATGGTGGGGGGCCGGCGGGACCGGGCCGCTGGCCCTGTTCGTCCTGGGGTGGGCCGTCGGCCAGGGGCGCCCACCGAAGCCCGCCGCCGCGCCCGCTTCAGAACAGGCCCCGGTGCCCGAGCACATAGTTCCCGGGCGGCCTCGCAGATACTCACGAAATCTCACCCAAAAGTGATCAATCGGGCGGCAGAACTCCACTAGACTCCCGTTTGGCTGTGGTGCCCGCCGTAGCCGTCAACTTGGCTGACGTCACGGGAGGAGCAATCCCTGGTGGCGGTGCAGACTGCGGCTGCTCAGCTGGGCGCCCGGCTACAGACGGCGATCAACGCCTGCGACCCGGTGCTCAAGGCGCGGCGTACTCGCTGGCGTCGCGGCCTCATGGTCTTCGACCTGATCGGGCTGTTCCTCGGCCTCTGGACCTGCTCGCGTTACATCGGGAACCACGCGACCCGGGGTTACATTGCTGTGCTCGGCTCGGTTGCCCTGTTCCTCTGGGCGCTGTGCGCCACGTGGAAGTACCGCTCGCCGCTGCGGCGCAACTCCTTCGTCCCGGTGGTGCTGACGCCGCTTCTCGCCGGGGCCTGCACGTTCGGGCTCGCGATGGCGCTCGGCGCGCTGCACCCCGCCGACGGCACCCTCGTCTTCGTCGTGGTCTGGGCCGCATGGCTCGTCGGAGTGCGGATCGTTTTGCGTCCGAGCTCGCCTCGGGTGCGCGCCCTGGTGGCCTGCCCCTCGGACGGCTGGCGCGACTTCGCCCAGCTGCCCGGCCTCGAGATGGTCTACATGGACACCCCGCCCGGAGGCTTTCCCTGCGACATCGCCGTCCTCGAGCCGCTCACCCAGTACAGCGCCGACTGGCAGCGCTGGTTCGTGCACGCGGACCTGGCCGGCATCCAGATCATGGGTGGCGCCACATTCGTGGAGACGGTGACCGGCCGGATCTCGACCGCCGAGCTGTCCGGCAGCTGGGCCCCTGCGGTCTTTCCGGGGGACAGCACCAGCACGTATGCGCCCTGGAAACGGCTCATCGACGTCGTCGTCACCGTCCTCGCGCTGCCCCTTCTCGTGCCCGTCTGCCTCGTCGTCGGCCTCGCCGTGCTCCTCGGCAGCGGGCGGCCGGTCCTCTTCACCCAGCTGCGGGTGGGGCGGTCCGGGGTGCCGTTCCGGATCGTCAAGTTCCGCACGATGAGGTATCCCGGCGAGGGAGCCGAGCCCGGCTTCGCCCAGGCCATCGACCCCCGCGTTACGCGGGTCGGCGCGGTGATCCGCCGGCTGCGGCTGGACGAGCTGCCGCAGTTCTGGAACGTCCTGCGCGGAGAGATGTCGATCATCGGTCCGCGCCCCGAGCAGCTGTACTTCGCGCAGCGGTACTCCGAACAGATCCCGCTCTACGACATCCGCCATCACGTCAGACCCGGGATCTCGGGCTGGGCTCAGGTCACCCACGGCTACACGTCCGGGAGCGAGGCGACCCGGGAGAAGCTGCGCTGCGACCTCTACTACATCAAGCACTACTCTTTCGCAACGGACGCCCGGATCGTCGTGAAGACGATGCAGACGTTGCTCAACGGGTTCGGCTGGCGGTAGCGCGGCGCTCTCCGCGCGTCAGTTGCGGACGAAGACGAACTCGTTGCAGCCGAGGCCGCCGCGGCAGGTGGTCATCTTGGCCAGTTGGAAGCCGCGTTCGTGGCAGAACGCGAAGACCTCCTCGGGCTTGGCGACCTCGAACGGCCAGCCGCCCACCCAGTCGACGAGGTCCCGCTCGCGGTCCATCCCGCGGCGCCGGGGAGGTGGCGAGGCGGGCGCCGGCAGCCGACGCAGCACCCGGTAGGCCGTGTTCACCACCGGGCCGAGCGAGAAGTACATCCGGGACGCCGAGAGGATGGCCCTGCGCTTGGCCGGGCTGGCCTGGTTGTAGCTCCGCTTCACCGTCGTCCACCGGCGGCTCATCGAGCCCTGGTCGTTGTAGATGGAGATGAAGAGCAGGCCGCCGGACGCCACCCGAGTGCTGGCAAGATCGATGGCCTCCCACATGCTGCCGGTGTGGTGGAGGACGCCCCAGGAGTAGACGACGTCGAAGGCACCCAGGGACGCCAGGAACTCCGAGTCCAGGACGGACCCCTCGCCCACCTCCCACCGGGAGGCATCGCCGCCCGCATACCGTCGGCGCATCTCGGTGGTACACGCGACCGAGGAAGGGTCGAAGTCGAACGAGACGACGGTGGCGCCGAGCCGGTGTGCGGCCAGCGAGAAGAGCCCGCTGCCGCTGCCGATGTCGAGGAAGCGGAGCCCGGTCAGGTCGTCCTTCCCGAGGTACGACAGCAGCGACTCCACCGCCGCCTGGATGCGGTCCTCGTCGACCAGGTCGAGGAACTGTCGCCAGTTGTCACCGAACGCGAACCGGTCGCCCTCGGCGATCTCGACCGAGGCCGAGGCCGAGGTCTCGGGAGTGAAGGTCTCGGGCATGGCTGGGGGTCCTTTCGACGTGCTATCGGGTGGCGATGTCGGCGGCGGTGACCCGGCCGTCGACGAGCTCGATCACGCGGTTGCAGCCGCGCACGGTGTTGAGGCGGTGGGCGACGGTGATGATGGTGACGCTGCCTTTGAGGGCGGTGATGGCCTCGACGATGCTGGCCTCGGTACGGTGGTCCAGGGCCGCGGTGGGTTCGTCGAGGATGAGCACGCTGGGCGCCCGGTAGACCGCACGAGCCAGGCCGACGCGCTGGCGCTGCCCCACCGAGAGCCGTGAGCCGCCCTCGTGCAGCCGCGTGTGAAGACCGTCGGGGAGCGACTCGACGTAGGGCAGGAGCATGGCCCGGCGGAGGGCGGCCCGGGCCCGGTCCTCCGACGGCTCCGGGTCGCCGAGCGCGACGTTGGCGAGGAGCGAGTCGTCGAGGATGAAGACGTCCTGCGGCACGTAGCCCACGTGCCGCAGCCACGCGCCGTCCGCACTGCTGATGTCCACGCCGCCGTAGGTCACCGAGCCGTCGGTCGGGGTGAGCAGGCCGAGGATCAAGTTGAGGATCGTGCTCTTCCCCGAGCCCGAGGGACCGATGATTGCGACGTAGTCGCCGAACGGGATGTCGAGGTCCACGTCGTGCAGCACCGGCTCGCCGTCGGCATAGCGGAAGGCGACCCCACTCATCCGGAGCCTGCCTCGCTCGGGCACCGACACAAGTTCGGCGGGCACCGCAGGGGTGGTGGCCGACGCCACCTCGTCTAGCTCCGCCTGGAGGTCCGCCGCGAGGTGCGCCCCGCTGCGGAACTGGTTGAGGCTGCCGAGCAGCCGGCCGAGCCCGGGAAGGACCCGCAGCCCGGCGAGCACGTAGATCCCCACGAGCGCGAGCGCGTCCTTGCCGCCGGAATCGACCAGGACGAATAACAGGCCAAGCAGGATCGCGGCGTAGAGGGCGACCTCGAGGACGACCCGCGGGACGTCGCTCAGGAGGTTCATGTTGCGCTGCGAGCGCACCATGCGCAGGCGCGCGTCGTTCATGGTGGACAGCGCCGAGCCTCGAGCGCCGGCCACGGTCAGCTCCCGGATACCCAGAAGGATGGTGCCGCCGCGTTGGTACACCCGACCGACGTTCTCGGTGTACCTGGCGGTCTGGGTGGCGATGAAGCGCCGGCTGAGCAGCCAGAAGCCACCACCGATCAGGGCCAGGTAGGCCAGCACCAGGGCGGCCGCTCCAGGGCTAGCGAGCACCAGTGCCCCGATGATTCCGAGCGTCGAGATGGCGTCTCCGGCGCCGATGACGACGGCGTTGAGGCCGGAGTTGGTGACGATGTTGACGTTGGCGACCGCCTTGGCCAGCAGCGCTCCGGAGTGCCGACCGAGGTGGAAGGCGTAGGGGGCGTAGGCGTACGCGGTAAAGAGGCGGGCGCTCAGGGCCACCTCGGCCTCAGCGAGCCGCATCGTCCACCAGTAGCGCACGACGAACGAGAGCACCGACCTCAGGATCATGGAGCCCATGGCCGCGACGACCAGCGTGCGCAGGTCGAGGCTCCCGATGGGGGTCCCTGACAGGAAACCGGTGCCTGGCGACCCACCGGCGAAGACGACGCTGAGGACGGGGAAGATCAGGACTATCGCGGCCAGGTCGAGCAGCGAGACGCAGCCGGTCGCGACGATGCCGATCACCAGCTGGCGTCGCACCCGATGCGGGAAGAGCCGAAGGAGCCGCGTCACCGGGCCGGGGGGCACAGTGCCTCCTCCCGGTCGGGAGCCATGAGCCTGGTGAACAGGTGTAGGTAGGCGTCGGCGCAGGCCGCCCACGAGAAGTCGGCTGCCTTCTGCCGGGACTCCGCTCCCATGCCGGAGCGCAGCGCCGGCGAGGAGGCAAGCGTGGAGACGGCGCGGACCAGCGCGTCGGTGTCGCCCACCTCGACGAGGCAACCGTTCACGCCGGGCTGCACCAGCAGTGGCGTCCCGCCTACATTCGTCGCCACCACCGGCAGCCCCCAGGAAAGCTGCTCGAGGATCGCGTTGGAGAGCCCTTCGGTGAAAGAGGGGTGGATGGCCAGCTGGGCCTGCCGCAGCTCGGAGGGGATGTCGACCGGCGGCTCGACGAACGTGACGTCCACCCCGAGCCGGCGGGCCAGCTCCTGGCAGGCATCCCGGCGCGCGCCGACGCCGACCATCCGGACGGTCAGCGGGCACCCGATGCGGGGGAGCGCCTCGATGAGCCACTCCTGGCCCTTGTAGGTCTGGAAGTTGGCGACCACGACGGCGACGGGGGGCTGGCGGGTCACGTCCCCGGTCTCAGGGGGCAGGTCCACGCCGTTGGGGATGAGGTGGACCCGGCTGGCGGGCGCGCCCCACTCCTGCGCGAGCTGGGTCAGCCACGGGGCGTTGGCGGTGACGGCGTGCGCGCGGGAGACCGCGAAGCGCAGCCCCAGGTGCATCACGCGAGGGGGCCGAGTGAAGGCCACTCCCCGGAAGGCGGCGACCCGTCTCGCGCGGGTCAGCACCATCGCCATGGGGAGGACGCAGGAGATGGTGCCCGACATCCACGAGAAGACGATGTCCGGCTGCCACTGACGCATCCGCGCGCCGAGCTTGGCCAAGGCGGCGAGGTTGCGACCGGTGCTGGTCGGGACACCGGTCGTCCTCCGGAACACCTCCCACTCCACGCCGTGCTCGTCGAGCCGACTGGTGAGCGGGCCGCCGGCCATGAGGAACCACACCCGCACCTCGACGCCGCGCTGCTGCATCTCGACGGCGAGCCGGACCAGCTGGCCCTCCGCGCCGCCTTGACCCGCGCTGCCGATGACCAGTGCCAGCTTCACCGCCGTTCTCCTGGAGCGGTCGCCACGCCGTCCGCAGGGGTGGCGTGCACCTCGCGGGCCCACAGCTCCAGCATGAGTAGAGCGTACAACCGGGCAGAATGGTCAAACCCGGACATGTGCTGGTCGATGAGGAGCCGCACCGCCCCGGGTTGGAACCAGCCCCGGTCACAGGCGGTCGCGTCGGTCAGGGCATCGTTGAGGGTCGCCTTCAGCGGCCCGCGCAGCCACGCAGCGAGGGGGACGCCGAAGCCCATCTTCTCCCGGTGCACGAGCCCGTCCGGAAGCCACGGGGCGAGCGCCTTCTTGAAGAGGTACTTGGTCGTCCCGCCCCGGACCTTCCAGTGGCCGGGCAGCGTGGCCGCCCACTCGACGAGCTCGTGGTCGAGCAGCGGGCTGCGGGCCTCGAGCGAGACGGCCATGGTCGTGACGTCGACCTTGGCCAGCAGGTCGCCGGGCAGGTAGGAGTGGGTGTCGACGGCGAGCAGCCGGTTGACCGCGTCGGTGTCGCGGTGCTCGTCCCACAGCCGTTCGACGAGCGCGTAGCTGTCCACGTCGCGGACCCGGTCGGCAAACGCCGGGCTGAACAGCAGCCGCTTCTCCTCCGGCCGGAAGTAGGACACGAACCGGCCGTAGCGCCGCGCCGGATGCGAGTCAGCGAGAAGGAGCGCCGCCCGCGAGACCTTCCCCACGAGGGCGAAGCGGGTGCCCAGCGGCGCGAGCAACCGACCGCCGGCGCCCAGACCGGCCGCGACCGGCGTCGGGAGGGTGCGGGTCGGGGTGCTGAGGAACCGGGCGTACCGGGTGTACCCGCCGAGGGCCTCGTCGCCGCCGTCGCCGTTGAGGGCCACGACGACGTGCTCGCGGGCCATCTGGGCCAGGTAGTAGCTCGGAATAGCCGAGGAGTCGGCGAACGGCTCGTCGAACCCGCGCGCGAGGGTGGGCAGCAGGTCCTCCACGTCGGGGTGGACGACGAGCTCGTGGTGCTCGGTGCCGTAGAGGTCGGCGACCTGGCGCGCATAGGGCAGCTCGTTGTGTGACTCGTCCTCGAAGCCGATGGAGAACGTGCGCACCGTGCCGCTCGCGGTTCGGCTCATCGCGGCAACGATGGCCGAGGAGTCCAGCCCGCCGGAGAGGAAGGCTCCGAGCGGGCGCTCAGACATGAGCCGCACCCGCACGCTCTCCAGCAGCCGGGTGCGCAGCTCCTCGGCCAGCTCCTCCTCGGTATGCGGGTCAGGTGCGCCGGCTGGGGGGTAGCGGAGCCGCCAGTAGCACCACGTCTGGACGCGGCCGTTCTCGTAGGCGAGGACGTGCGCGGGCGGGAGCTTCGCGACGCCTTCGTAGATGGAGAACGGGGCGGGCACGTACTGGTAGGTGAGGTAGTGGCTGAGGGCCGCGGGGTCGACCTCGCGGCGCATGCTCGGGTCGGCGAGCAGGCACTTCAGTTCCGAGCCGAACACGATGCCGTCGCCGTCGGTGCGGTAGTAGAGTGGCTTCTTGCCGAGACGGTCACGGGCCAGGAGGAGTCGGCCCCGCCGTCGGTCCCACAGCGCGATCGCGAACATGCCGCGCAGGTGGGTGACGAAGTCGTCCCCGAACTCCTCATAAAGATGCGGGATGCACTCGCTGTCCGACGCGCTCGCAAGGATGTGGCCGCGGGCCAGCAGCGCCTCGCGCAGCGCCCGGTAGTTGTAGATCTCGCCGTTGAACACGACCACGACGGACCGAGACTCGTCGTAGACAGGCTGTTGGCCGTGGGCGACGTCGATGATGGCCAGCCGGCGGACGGCGAGCGCTGCGCGGTCGTCCTCGTGGAAGCCCTCTGCGTCCGGTCCGCGGTGGATGATGCAGCCGGCCATCCGGCGGATAAGCCGGTCGCGGTCGTCGCTGCGCTCCCGAAGCAGTCCGGTGATTCCGCACACGGTGTCAGGCTCCCAGGTAGGCGTGCAGGTGTGCGTCTACGAGGTGCTCGACCGACATGAGGCGCGCGGCCCGATCCCGCGCCGTGGCGTCGCGCCCGCGACCGGCCGAGAGCACCTCGGTGATGGCGTATGCGAGCTCCTCAGGGGCGTGGGGTGGGACGAGGATCCCGCTGTCTCCGAGACACTCCTGTGCGTCGCCGACCTCGGTCGCGACGATACGGCAGCCCTGCGCCATGGCCTCGCTCAGGGCGTTGCTGGCGCCCTCGGACCACGAGGGGTGCACGTAGACGTCGCAGGCCGCCAGCCAGGGGCGGGTGTCCGGAACGGCGCCCGGAAGGCGGAGCGGGACCGCCAGCCGCGCGGCCAGCCCGCTCAGCTCCCCCCTGACCTCGGGCTCGCGCGGGAGCGGGCCGCCGAGGACGACCAGGCCCACGTCCAGGCCGTCGGCGCGGACCTGCGCGAGCGCGCGGACCAGGTCGGCGTGGCCCTTGCCGGCCCGGAGGTTGCCGACGCTGACCGCGAGCAGCGTGGCGTCGTCGTAGTGGGCCGGTGCGGCGGGCTCGAAACGCCAGGCATCGAGGGCGTTGCGCACCACATGGATCCCTTCGCGCGGGGCGCAGCCGCGGCGCTGCCAGTAGGCGGCGACCCCGGCTGAGTTCGCGATGACGACGTCGCACCGGCGGCCGGCGAGCGCCTCGAGGCGGGCGTTCATGCTGCCCGCGCGGGAGTGGTCGCCGAGGTTGCGGCGCCAAGCGATGACCCGCATGCGCCGTCGCGGGGCCACGAGGGGCGCGATGACGTGCGCCCTCGCGAGCACCGCGTGAACGGCGCGGTAGGGGTTGCGGCGCAGCCGACGGCCGAGGCGAATCCCGGAGCGCACCCAGCGCAGGGCGTCGAGCGCGCCCGACCCGGGTTCCGAACCTGGATCTAGCTCGTACACCCTCGCGCTGCCGAAGTCAGCCGCGCCGCGGCTACCGCGCAGGATGAAGACGTCGACCTGGACCTGCCGTGCGGTGACGGACCGGACGAGCAGCGCGGCCTGGGACTCGGTGCCCCCGCGCAGCGACCGGCTCAGCACGAAGGCCACGGCGGGCGGCGTCGGCCGGTCAGAGTCGGACCACACGGTCCGACTCCTCCAGCACGCCTCGGGTGTCGAGGACCAGCGTGGACCGGCGGCTGAGGAGGTCGAGGTCGTACTGCGCGTGCGGCTGCAGGAGGACCGTGATGTCGGCCTGCTCCGCGGCGAGGTAGGGGTCGTCGACCCCGGACAGGACGAGGAGGCCCTCGCCGTTCTTGACCCGCCACTGCGCGACGAAGGGGTCGTGGTAGCTGACGTCGGCGCCCAAGGACACCAGCCGCTCGGCCAGCGGGTCGGCCGGGCTCTGCCGCCGGTCGGCGATGTTCGGCTTGTACGTGACGCCAAGGAGCAGGACCGTCGCGCCATTGACCGAAAGCCTCCTGCGGTTGAGGGCCTGCCAGACGCGGGTCGCGACGTAGAGCGGGGTGGCGGTGTTGATCTCCTCCGCCAGCTCCACCATCCGGAAGGCGTACCCGAGCTTCGCCCGGACCCGATGGCTGAGGTACGAAGGGTCGACGGGGATGCAGTGGCCGCCGACCCCGGGCCCTGGCCGGAACGCCAGGTAGCCGAAGGGCTTGGTCTCGGCGCAGTCGATCGCGTTCCAGAGGTCGATATCTAGCTCGTCGCAGAACCGGACCATCTCGTTGACCAACGCAATGTTGACGTGGCGGAAGGTGTTCTCGAGGAGCTTGGCCATCTCGGCCTCCTTGGCGCCCTTGGCCGGCACCACGGTGTCGATGAACCGCGCGTAGAACTCCTGAGCCGCCTGCGTGCAGGCTCGGGTGAGACCGCCTACGACCTTCGGGGTGTTCTTCACGCCGAACTCGACGTTGCCCGGGTCGATGCGCTCGGGGGAGAATGCGATGCGGACCTGCTCGCCCGCGACGAACCGCTCGCCGAGCACGAGAGGCGCGAAGACCTCCTCGGTTGTGCCCGGGTACGTAGTCGACTCCAGGATGACGAGGGTGTCCTTGGTAAGGTGCTGCCCGATCACGCGAGCGGCGCCCTTCACGGCAGCCAGGTCCGGACCGCCATCCTGGCTGAGCGGCGTCGGCACGCAGACCACGACGACGTCGGCGCGAGCGATGGCGGCGGCGCCGGTAGAGGCGGCATAGCCGGTCCCCAGCCCCGCGCGCAGCGCGTCGTCGGAGACATCACCGATGTGCGAGACTCCGGCGTTGAGCTGGTCCACGACGTCGGGGTTGCTGTCCAGGCCCACGACGTCCATGCCGACCTCGGCGGCCCGCAGCGCCATGGGCAGGCCGACGTAGCCTTGGCCCACGACGACGAGGCGCGTGCGGCGGAGCGACCGGTCGTCCGTGCTCGTCTGGGTACTCGTCTGGGCCGTCACCGAGGTCGTCCGACTGCGCCGGAAGCCCACACGGAATACCGTCGGTTGACCACTCGCATTCATCCCTCGATCCGTCGGCACGACTCGAACCAGCGAAAGACTAGCCCGAGAAGGAGACGCTGCGAGAAAGCACTTGACGCATCGAGGAGTGTATCGGACAGCGCAACGCTTCCCAGGCAGCGCAATAGTGGGCTGTCGGAGACTAAACCGGTAGTATCCGAGCCAGGCGATTGTCCGTGCTAACCGACTCCGACCTGCGGATGACCTCCGGGTCCCGCGCCATCTCAAGCACCGCGGCCGGCGGCCCGAGCTCAGGAGCTGCGCCGCAGCGCGGGCAGCCTCACCAACGCCGGCGCCTACACGCATACCTCCCTCGCGCTGCGCGACGCCCTGGACACGGTCAGGCGCTCCGTCCCTCGTGGTGCACATCTCGAACATGCAGGCGGGCGAACGGCTCCGGGATCATTTCGCATCTGCCGGCGCTTGTGACAGGCGTCGCCTGTAGGCTTTCGCCCTGTTAGGACATATCCGACAGAGGGTAGCTGGCATGCGTGTCTTGATCACCGGTGGAGCCGGTTTCATCGGGTCCAACCTGTGTCGCCTGGCAGTGCAGCATGGGCACGAGGTGGCCGTCGTCGACGACCTCTCCACCGGTTGCGTAAAGAACCTTGAAGGTCTGGACGTTTCTTTCTATAAGGGTTCGATCCTCGATCGCGACGTCCTGGGCGGTGCGATGGCTGACGTTGACTCCGTCGTGCATCTTGCCGCATTGGGCAGCGTGCCGAGGAGCATCGAGGATCCGATCGCCAGTCACCACGCCAACGCGACCGGGACACTGACAGTCCTGCAGGCCGCGGGCGCCGCGGACGTTCCTCACCTGATGGTGGCCTCGTCCAGCTCGGTATACGGGCTGAATCCTGCCCTGCCCAAGAGCGAACGCGAGTGGGTCAGGCCGCTTAGCCCCTACGCGGTTTCGAAACTGGCTACGGAGCAGTACGCCCTAGCATTCCAGCAGTCGTATGGTCTCCGCACCCTTGCCTTCAGGTTCTTCAATGTATACGGCCCGAGGCAGAGGCCGGGCCATGCATATTCGGCTGTCATTCCCATCTTCCTGGATGCTCTCCTCAAGGGTCAGCCGCTGCCGGTCGATGGAGACGGCGCCCAGTCCCGGGACTTCACGTATGTGGGCACGGTGTGCCGCGTGCTTCTCGATGCGAGCACTCGGCGCGTGACGCATCCCGAGCCCGTCAACCTCGCCCTTGGAACCAATACTTCTCTCAATGATCTCATCGGCTCGATGGAGTCGGTCACGGGACGCAAGGCGGTTGTTGTTCATCGGGAGCCGCGCCCCGGAGACGTCAGGGCATCCCAGGCGGACAGCGCCGTGCTGCGGTCGTTGTTCCCCGGGATTGCCGCGGTGTCGCTGGAACAAGGAATTGCCGAAACCGTGTCGTGGTTCGAGGAGGGCCAGTGACCTCGTTGGTCGTGATTGGACAGGGCTACGTCGGACTGCCGATGACGTTGACGGCCGTCGAGGTCGCCATGAGGGCGGTGGGACATGACACCGACAACGGGCGGCTGGCTCGCCCGTGGATACGGGGATCGGCAGATCAGTCGACGATTGCTACGCCGACGTCGTCCTGGCAGTGTTCTCACTCCGCTGAGTGAGGACGGCGGTCCGGATCTACGCCCCGTGCATAGCGCGGCGCGGGCGGTCCGCGAGCACATCACGCCAGGCGCCCTGGTGATTCTTGAGTCGACGACATATATTCCGGGACGACCGAGCAGGTCTTCGCGCCCTGGTGATAGCCGAAGGCCTGACGGTGGGCGTCAACGTCCGCATCGCCTTTCGCCGGAGCGAATCGACCCTAGCGAGGCGAGGTTCGCCGCAAAGAACACACTCAAGGTCGTCGTGCTTTGATGCCGGAATGCACCAAAGCCGCTTAGGCGTCAGACTCCACAGCGCCGGTGCAGCTCATGAGTTCTATAGTCGTTTCCAGCCAATCATTAACCGGAGTAGTGCTGGTCGGCGATAATTGGGCCGAATATGCGGAGATCCGTGGTCCTTCTGCGCGAGATCTCGTTGCACCATTGCAGCGGAGATTGGTAGAAAGAGGTGTCCTTCCGATGGTCGTCGAACAGCAGTTGGGGGGGCGCATCCTGGTCGTCTGCACCGGCAACGTCTGCAGGTCGCCCTTCATGGAGCGCCTGCTGGGAAGGGAACTCGCCGGCCTCGGCATCGCGGTGGAGAGCGCCGGCACGGGCGCGCTTGTGGGAGAACCCATCGATCCCTCTGCCGCGGACCAGGTTCGCGCCCACGGCGCCGATCCCGGCAACCATGTCGCGCGCCAGCTCACGGCCGGCCTCATCGCGGAGGCGGATCTCGTGCTCACCGCGACGCGACGGCACCGGGGCCAGGTGGCGGTCATGAGTCCCCGGGCGCTCCGCTACGCCTTCGCGTGGAACGACTTCGCCGAACTGGTGCACGCGATGAGCGCCGAGCAGTTGGACCAGCGAGGCCGGGGAAGGAATCTGCGGCAGGTGGTCGCCGCCGTCGCCGCACGTCGCGGTAGCGTCCCTCCCAGAAGTGCACCGGAGGTCGACATCGTCGATCCGTATCGTCAGGGGCGTGCCGTGTTCGACCGGATGGGCCGCGAGGTCATGGTTTCGCTCCCGGACGTGGTTCGGGCACTGAGGCGATGACCGTACGGGTGGACCGCGGCTCACGCGCTGGAGGACGCTCGGCGACCGCTCGCGGGGTTGGCCGGCACCGGCGCCGGGTCAGGCCGGCCGGTTGAGGGCCCCGACGCCGCGGTGGTCGAGCCGGTTCCGGTGGACCGTGGTTCGCAGGTCCTCCCGCCGGACCTCCAGGATGGCGCCGTTGCCGAGCACCTCCCAGTCGGGTGTCGGCTGCTCCCAGCCGCTGGAGGCGACGACGACCGCATCCCGGCCCGGGCGGAAGCGCAGGACGTAGGAGCCGGCGTCGCCGTCCTGTG
>JAABUS010004178.1_pt1 | contig 21419 bp, 15 predicted proteins | sample 5560161 | NCBI WGS metagenome assembly JAABUS01 (sample SAMN10711885, study PRJNA513376) | rock metagenome | isolation source: Antarctica rocks | place: Antarctica: Victoria Land, Trio Nunatak nord | collected 2016-01-04
TCCCAGGAAGAGGAGCGAGCAGGCCATGATGATGATCACGAGGATCTTGCCGACGAACGTCATGGTCCCATCCTACCATTCAAGTGGTTTGCCGGTCGGCCGACCACCCCGACGACTTCGCCGCCACGCGTCGAGCGAAGGGAAGGGGGCGTAGACCGTTCGTGCCCGGGGAAGTGGGTGTGGACTCATCTGTACGCGCCCAGCAAAGGCAGATACCTGTCCTATTCAATCTAACGGCACGAGAGCTAACGCCGCAAGTCGCCCCTGGCTGAGAAAATGAGCGACTCGCTGTCAAGGGCAATCCTTCGTCCCGTCACTCGCCCGCTCGAACTTGCCAAAACCTACCCCATGAACCGTCCCCTGGCAAACGTGGCAGCCTGGCGAAACTAGGTCAGGCTTGACGACGCACGAAGCGAACGGGTCCAGCTCAGGGGGATGAGGCCGATCGTGACGGCGAGGCAGGAGAGGCCCAGCCAATCGCCCCAGGAAGAATAGAGGCTCGTGCGGTCGTCGAGGGGGACGTTCTCGACGAGGATCCCTTCGCTCAGTTTGGGGAGAGAGTTGAGGATGTGCCCGTTGCCATCGATGAACGCCGAGACGCCGGTATTCACCGCACGGGCCAGGGGGACGCGGTTCTCGATCGCCCGGAAGATGCTGACTGCCAGGTGCATGTCGTGCTCCGCCGAGCCGTGGAACCAGCCGTCGTTAGATTGGTTAATCAGCAGGTCGGGGGGGCGCCCCGTCTGCCGCTCGTCGAAGAACCGACGCACGACCTGCGGGACGGTGTCCTCGAAACAGATGGCGGCGGCGAACCCGAAGCGTCCGAGCGTGAACCAGGCCGCCTCCCGGCCGAAGCTGAGGCTGGGGACCTGCGTCCCTCGATAGGGCGTCAGCGCGGTGAGCCAGGGGAGGGCCTCCACGAGCGGGACGTACTCGCCGAAGGGGACGAGATGCAGCTTGTGGTAGCTCTGGATCGTCGGCACTCCGGGCTCGATGAGGATCGCGGAATTGAACTTCTTGAACCCGTCGCTCTGGAAGTCGTACGTCAGGGCCCCGACGAGCATCGGAATTCGCAGCCGATCGGTCATCTCGTGGAGGCGAGCGGTGACATTCTTCCGCGTCTCCAGCCAGTCGCTCGCCTTGATGTCGGGAGAGATGTCGCGGGCCTGGCGATCGAAAGTCGCCGGGTCGATCTTCGGGTCGATGGCGATGAACCGGTAGGGAAAGGAGGTCTCGGGCCAGACGATGAGGTCGGGACGCCTGCGATCGGCCGCGGCACGCGTGATGAGGCGTCCATAGACCGCCATGATCTCGGAGGCCTTGGCCACGGTCTTGCGGTCCTGGATCATGCTGGACTGGAGCAGCGCCAGCCTCGGGCCCTCGCGGAAGCGGGAGGATTTGACCCGAAACGTCCCGTAAGCCAGAGTGGCGGCGAGGAGCGAGCCGAGGGTGGCCAGGCGGATCACCTGGGGGCGAGTCAGGCGTGGTCCGGCGAGCGTCGGACGCAGCAGGGGGAGGGTCGCGAGGTCGACCCACCAGGCATTGACCATCGCGATCAGGAAGCTGATCCCCAGCGCCCCGGTCATGTCGGCGATCTGGAGCAGGTTCACGACGCGGTAATGGCTGTGCGCCAGGTAATACCAGGGGAAGCCCGTTAAGACGTAGGCGCGCACATATTCCAGGCCGACCCAGACGACGGGCGCCGCGACCATCAGGGGAAGGCGGAGACGGCGGACGGCCAGGCGTGCCAGGAGGAGGAAGGCCGGCCACCAGAACGAGAGCGCCAGGGCCATGACCACCCACCCGAGCCAGGCGGAGTCATCGGTGAATCGGACCCACTGGATCGCGAGCAGCCAGAACGCGAAGCCCCCGACCCACGCGCCCAGATAGATCGAGGGCCGTGGCCGCTCGCTCCGGACCAGCAGGAACAGCGGGACCAGCGCGACCCACGCGAGCCACCACCACTCCGCCGGCGGGAATGTGCTCCAGAGGAGGACCGCCGAGATCAGGCCCATCGCCACCGGGTGAGATGCCGCGCCCGAGCCCGCGCGTGGGGGGACGTGGGGCCTCGGTCTGGTCTCGTCGGCTGGGCTCGACATGACGTGTCCTCGAATCGGGTATGAGATTGCCTACTCACCAATACGGCTCCGCCTCGACCATCGTCGAATCCGCGGGGGACGAGCCTCAGGCCCAATGCAGGAAATCGACCGTCTCCCCCGCCTCGTACGCCCGATCGCCGGCCTGGAAGACTGCGAAACCGTCGGCCTGCGCCACCGTCCTCAGGTCCGCCGATCCCGCCCATGCGAGCGGTTCGACCTCGGACTCGCCCGCGAGATGAGCGTCCGGCAGCAGGCGCGAAGGATGATAAGTCGGGCGGTCTCCCGCATGTGCGAAAGGCGCGGCGAGGCGACCCCGGCCCAGATACGGTCGGGAAGCGGTCCGGGACCAGAGGCGGTCGAGGGCGGGACGGACGAACAGGAGGAACCCGACCACACCGCTGACCGGATTCCCCGGCAGGCCGAAGACGAGGGCGCCGGGCTTCGCCTCGCGGGGGGGGCCGACCCCGAACCAGAGGGGTTTGCCGGGCTTGATCCGGACCTTGTGGAAGACGCGGACGACTCCCAGGCTCGCGAGCGCCTCGGGGACGAGGTCGCGGTTGCCCGCAGAGACGCCGCCGGTAATCAGCAGCACGTCGGCCGCCAGCCCGATCGCCAGCGTCTCGCAGAGGCGATCGAGCCGGTCGGGGGCGATCGCCAGCGCCTCGGCCTCGGCGTCGCACGAGGCGACCAGCGCCCGGAGCATGACGGCGTTGGAGTTGCGGATTTGCCCGGGACCGGGCCGGCGATCGGGTTCGACCAGCTCGTCTCCGGTGGGGACGATGGCGACCCTTGGGCGAGGGATGACGGCGACCTCGGTGCGACCCACCGAGGCGAGCAGTCCCAATCGCGCCGGGTCGAGGCGCCCGCCTCGGCGAAGGACGACCTCGCCGGTTCGCATCTCGCGGCCGCGGGGCATCCAGTGGCGGCCGGGAGCGACAGAGGGATCGTCCACGAGGACTCCCGCCTCGCGCCTCCTCGTCTGCTCGATCATCACGACCGCGTCGGCGCCGGCGGGCATCGGGGCGCCGGTCATGATGACGGCCGCCTCGCGGTCGCCCAGGGGGCGCGTCGGTACTTGACCCGCAGTGATCTCCTCGCCGATATGGAGCAGGCGATCTCCCCCCCGCAGGTCACCGGAGCGAACAGCGTAGCCGTCGACGAGCGCCTTGTCGAAGGGGGGGAGGTCCAGGTCCGCGGCCACGTCCTCGGCCAGCACACAGCCGAGCGCATCGACGAGCCGCCGCGACCCCGGAGGGAGGGGGGATGCCCGTTCCAGCACCGCACTCAGGGCTCTCTCAACTGTGAGCATCGGTCACCGCCCCGGGAAACGGCCCACCGCGACCTCGGGCCTTTCTCTGCCAAGGCCCCGGATTCCGTCGAGGCGACCCATCCGCCTTGGTGTTCAAGGTCCGGCGACCGGACGAGATCCGTCGAGGAAATTCTTGAGGAGCCTGGTGCCCTCCAGGGTCAGGAAGCTCTCGGGGTGATACTGGACCCCCTCCAGGGGGAATGTCTTGTGGCGGATGCCCATGATCTCCCCTTCCTCGGTCCATGCCACCACCTCGAACTCGTCGGAGAGCGTCCCGGGCTGGATGACGAGGCTGTGATACCGGGTGGCCACGAACGGGTTGGAGAGGCCGCGGTAGACGCCCTTCGCGTCGTGGTGGATGTGCGAGGTCTTGCCGTGCATGATCCGATCGGCGCGGACAACCTTCGCCCCGAAGGTGTGGCCGATGCACTGGTGGCCAAGGCACACGCCCAGCAGGGGGATGCTCGCGGCGAACCGCTCGATGACGGCGTTGGAGATCCCCGCCTCCAGCGGAGTGCACGGGCCGGGCGAGATGATCAAATGCGTCGGCCGCCTCGCCTCGATCTCGTCCAGGCTGATCTGGTCGTTCCGCACCACGCTCAAGTCGAGGCTCGGGTCGATCTCTCCGAGACGCTGGACCAAGTTATAGGTGAAGGAATCGTAATTGTCGATCAGGACGATCATGCCGAGATCTGCTCAAGTGAGAAGTTGCCGGTCATCGGGCGAAGCCCGGGGCGTCACGGCTCACCGTCGGATCGTACCGCGTTTCACGGTTCTTCGGAAGGGAATCCGGCCCGGAAACAGATAAGGCGGACGAAGGCGCGGGTAGACTTGCCCGTTCAACCGGGCCTGCGCGTGATCTGGGATCGGGCCAATCCGAGGCGAGTGTCGCCGGCTTATCGACCCCGAGTGAGATGACGCGGTCCGGCCCGACATGGAGGTGAGTCGATGGTCTCTTCGATTGTTTCGATGGCGCTGGCTGTGGCCGTTGGTTCGACGGGGGGTCTTTTCGGTCGCCACACGGCCGCTCCCGGCGACCGCATCCTGGCACCGGGGCCGGGGATGGGTTATGGTTTCCCCAACGGCAATCCCGACGGTTACGGGTGGTTCGACCACAGCACGGCCCTCCCGCTCGGTGCCGACCGTACGGCGGAGTATTTCTTTCCCCGATACTTGTCCGCCCCCCCCGATCAGTTGTTCTTCCCGACGTATTACAACCCCTATGTCAACCGCGGTCAGCGCTACATCCCTTACGCCGGTTGTGGCGGTGACCATCCGATGGGTGGGCCCCCACTCGGCTCGGCTTCCACCCCCGTGTCTCCCTACGGAAACTCGGCCGGCTCCGGCCCTCAAGTTCCCTTGCCCACCTTCTCGGGTCGCGTCGAGGCCCCGCCGATCGCCTCTGGAGGAACGGGGCTCACGCCTTGAAATGAGAAGTACAGTGAGGATACCAGAGGTTTCTCTTCCAGGATAATAGACACGAGCAGGTTCAGCTTCGCTCAACCTGGGACGTACCCACTGTGTCCACAGGGATTTTTGAAAGCCGCCAGAAACCCGGGACGGCTTATTGCGAAAGCCTCGCTCGTGCTTTACCATGAAATACTTGTGGTCACGGTCCCGAGCCCTCAGAGGGGCCGCATGACATTTGCTCTCGAGCACGAACCGTCAAGATAGTAAGTACAACTTCCGCGAACCTTTCTTGACTCCGTTCGTAGCTCAAATACGTCTCGCTCGTCCGAAGTCCAGGGTACGCCTCCAGTGGGTTCTCCGTTGCAGCGCCGCTTCGCGATTCCATCGCATTCGTCCTACGTCCTCCCTATTTTCGACTCGGTGCATCTGACGGAATACCCGCGAACCCACGATTTCGGCCTTCCAGCGAGAAGTCGGACCCCTTCGTGTCGGCTATTTGTCCGCCGACTCGTCCACCTCGTTTTGCACAAGGCGCCCTCGTGATGAGCCGTGACGTCATTATCGAGACCCGGAACCTGACCAAAGTCTATCGTGACTTTTGGGGACGCCCGAAAGTCCAGGCGCTAAAGGCGCTGGACCTTCAGGTGCATCGGGGCGAGATCTTCGGCCTGCTCGGCCCCAACGGGTCGGGCAAGACCACGACGATCAAGCTCCTGCTCGGACTGCTCTTCCCCACCGAGGGGGACGCGCTCATCTTCAACGAGCCGACCACCAACGTCGCCAAGAACGAGCGCATCGGCTATCTGCCGGAAGAATCGTATCTCTACAAGTTCCTCAACGCCGAAGAGACGCTCCACTTCTACGGCCGTCTCTTCAAAATTTCGGCGTCCGAGCGGACCAAGCGGGTCGACCGCCTCATCGACATGGTCGGCCTAAACGCGGCGAAGCATCGCCAACTCCGCGAATATTCCAAGGGGATGCAGCGACGGATCGGCCTGGCGCAGGCATTAATCAACGACCCCGAGCTGATCCTCCTGGACGAGCCGACCTCGGGGCTTGACCCGATCGGCACGGCCGAGATCAAGGAACTGATCCGCGACCTACGCAGCCAGGGCAAGACCATCGTCCTGTCGGGGCACCTGCTGGCCGACATGCAGGACATCTGCGACCGGATTGCGATCCTGCACCGCGGCGAGTTGAAGGAGCTCGGCAAGGTCACCGACCTGCTCACCGTGCAAGATGTGACCCAGATCAAGACGCGGGACCTCTCCGAGGTGGCTTTGCAGGAAATCCGAGAGGTGATCGCGCGGCATGGTGCGGAGCTCGTTGCCGTCGACCATCCGACGACGACCCTGGAAGAACTCTTCCTGAGGATCGTCCGCGAGAGCGACCTGCACCCGGGCCGTCGCCGCGTGGCGGACAATGGCACGTCCGGTCGCCCGGCGCCGGACGTCCTCGCCGAAGTCCCCCTCAAGCCCTGACCCTCGCAAGGGCGCGCGGGGCTCCATCTTCGGTGACGGATGGGGTCCCCCGTCCTCTCGCGAGGATCACGATTCCTGCACCCCCGGCTCCAAGTCGACGGACGCGTGGGGCCTCTCTCCACGCCGCGATGCTACCGACCACGCCGAGCCCGCCGCAAGGCCGGGCTCGGGTTCGATTCATCCTCAAGACGTCCCGATCGGTCCGGCCACCGAGTGGATCGTGTCGCATCAGGAGAATTATCCAGCAATGTCCTTTCTCTTGTCATTTCCCGTGATCTGGTCGCAGGCCGCCTTCTCGGGGATTCCCGAGTGGACCCGGCGGCTCCTCCTCCTGGGCGAGCCGACGCTCACCCTCCCCGGCCCCTTCGGCGCGTTGTTCACCTGGATCAAGGTGCTCAGCCTCTTCTGCCTGATGGGATGGGTGTTCGCGTGGGTGACGTCCGCGTTGAAGGAGCGGTCGATCACCCGACCACAGTTGCTCGACGTGGCCGCGCTCGTCGCGCTGTTCGGTTGCCTGGTGCCGCTGATGCTCAGCGTCCTCGAGAGTACCGGGCGTTTGAAGCTCCCCCTGGTCGGGGGCATCTCGCCCGCCACCCTGCTCGCATTGGTTTTCGGCCTGGTGATCTTCGCCTGGGTCGAGACGGTGCTCTGGAGCACGATCCGGCGGATCGGCAATCGGTGGGATTTGATGGTGCTGGCGGGTGTTCACCTTGCCCTGCTGCTCGGCGTCGGGGTCGGCTTCTCGCTCGAATATCACGTCATGAAGAACGCGGTCGCCCAGGGGGCCCGGCCGGAGATGATCCCGACCTGGCGAGACGCGGTGATCTTCGGCGCCAGGCTCAGCGCCACGTACATGGGCTACGTGGTCCTGGTGCGGGTCGTGGGGCTGGTGCTGGCCGAGGTCTCCGCCGTGCGCCGACGCCGGCTGTATGCGATCGGGCGCAACAGCGTCATCGAGTCCAACCGCCGGATGTGGGCCCCCTGGGTGGTCATCACGGTCTTCTTCGTCGTCCTGGCCTTCACTCACTGGTTCCTCGTCCCCCCCCGTCCCGCCGAGATGGGTAGGCTCTTCGTCGGGACCCTCCTGCTACTCTGCTCGCTCCTGCTCACGGTGATGATCACCCTCCTGGCGCCGTTGAGCCTGCCCTACGACATCCAGCAGCAGACGATTTATACGGTCGTCACGAAGCCGGTCCGCCGGCTCGAACTCATCTGGGGGCGGATGCTCGGCTTCATGGTGATCGTAACGGTTTTGACCCTCGTCTTCGGCGTGATCAGCCTGGCCTACCTCAGGAGGACCGTCGGCTCGGAGATCTTGCTGACCGAAGACAGGGCGCGCGAGGAGATTAAGCTCAATCGGATGAGCGAATCCAAGCGTCTCTTCGAGCAGGCCGACCAGATGCGGACCCGGATGTCGGCGCGTGACCCGATCCGAGGATCGCTCAGCTTCATCGACTCGAAGGGCGTCCCCCGCGTCATGGGGATCGACGTCGGCCAGGAACAGTCGATGAAAGAGCCGCGGAGCCACATCGAGGGGGCGACCCCCTCGACCGCGATCTGGAACTTCGGCATCGTCCCCGACCCGTTCAACCCCCAAGTCCTGATCGATCGCCGGATCAACGTCGATCGCTTGCTGCCCCCCGGCTCGATCGAGGGCTTGCAGAACCGGATGCTCGAACTTCAGGCCCAGGTCGATGCCGCCCAAGTCCCCGCCGGCGCGCGGAACCAACCCGCACGCAAGGCCGTCGATCCGACGCGGGCGCGTGAGGAGCTCCAGAGCGTCACCGCCGCCTTCACCCAGCTGAAGGGGCAAGCCGACGCGCTCGAGGCGAAGTCCACCGCCGCCCTCGCCGCGGGCCGAGCCGACGAGGCCAGCCAGGCCCGAGCCGAGGCCAAACGCCTGCACGCGCCCCCGATCTCCCTGGAGATGGCGTTCAACATCTACCGGACGACCAAAGGACGCCTGGGCGAGCCGGTCCAGGCCGAGCTCGAGATCACGAACCCCCGCACCGGCGTCAACTGGCGCGACATCATCCCGATCCGGGAATATTACACCAACAAGGTCTCGTTCCCGGCCTCGCGGCTGGCCGGGTCGCGGGGCGATCTCCGGGTCGAAGTCCGTTGCATCAGCGTGAATCAGTACCTGGGCATGGCCGAGAGCGACCTCTACATCCTGGCCAATGCGGGTAACTTCGGCACGAACTTCTTCAAGGGGCTCTTCGGCGTCTGGCTCCAGGCGATGGTCCTGACGGCCATCGGGGTCTTCGCCGGGACCTTCCTGAGCTGGCCGGTGGCCTTGCTGACCACGATCGCATTCTTCGTGGGGGGGCAGGTCGCCTTCTCGTTCCTGCTGCAATTCACGCAGGAGAGCCTCGTCGGCGGCGGCCCATTCGTCTCCCTCATCCGGCTCCTGACACACGACAATCAGACGTCGGATTTGACCCCCACGGTCGCGGTCGTCGCGGCCAAGACGCTCGATGCCCTGGTCATGCCGGTCATGGCCCGGCTGGTGTACCTCGTCCCCAACTTCTCCGCCCTCGACGTCAGCAATACCGTGGCCGATGGGTTCGCCGTCAGCACGGGACAGATGATCTCCAATTTCTTCCTCGCGCTCGCGTATGCCCTGCCGTTCTCGCTCGCCGGATATTTCATCTTGAAGAATCGGGAGGTCGCCGCATGAAAACCGCCCCCAACCAGAACCGCAAGATCATCTACGGACTAATCATCGTCTCCCTCTTCGGCGCAATGCTGCCGTACAGCCAGTGGCTCAACAAGGAGAAGAGCGAGAAGGACCTGGGCGAGGCCGCGATTGGCCAGGTCGACACCGGCAGTTTCATGCTCAAGCTCGCGCTCCTCGGCGGGGCACGCGGCATCGCCGCCAACGTGCTGTGGACCCGCGCCGAGGAGCTGAAGCGTGACCAGGACTGGGACCGGATGAAGGCGACCGTCGACCTGATCACGAAGCTCCAGCCGCACTTCCTCTCGGTCTGGACCTTCCAGGGGTGGAACCTCGCCTACAACGTCTCCGTCGAGTGGGACGCCCCCGAGGACAAGTACGAGTGGATCAAGCAGGGGATCAAGTTCCTCCAGGAGGGTGTCGAGAAAAATACCAGGTCGCCCGACCTGGTCTGGGACACCGCCTGGACCTACTACCATAAGATCGGCTTCTCCGACGAATCGATCATCCTGCGCAGGCTCTTCTACGACGACGAAGACACCAAGTTTCGTTCCTACTACAGCCCCGAGGCCGGCGCCACCCTCGAGAGGCGGGACAACTTCCAGCTCGGCCACGGGTGGTTCACTCGCGCCGTGAACCTGGTCGATGCGGGCGAGACCAGGGCGGCGACGGGGGTCGAATCGAACCTCGATTACGTCGACCCGGTCCCGCAGCGCAAGGGGAGGCCCGGTGACCTCGCCTTCCGCACGATGCCCGCCCACGCGCAAACCCGCTATGCCGAGCGGCTGGAAAAGATGAGCGTCCTGGGCATCCCTGCCACCTTCGGCGAGGTCGCCAAGAACGAATGGGCCAAGGCGCTCGCCGAGTGGGTCAGGTTCGGCGTCTACGAATTCGAGGCGTTCAACGAGAAGTCCGCGAAGGTCCGCCTGGACGACTCCACGAATATGAAACGGTTCGAGACCCTCAGCGAGAATCTCAAGTACTGGACGGTCCGCTGGAGCGACCAGATGAACTACCGCTACTGGAAGGAACGGTCGCAGGCGGAGATGACCAACGAAGGGGTGCGGGCCCGCCAGAACTTCTACGAGGGGACCCTGGCCTACCGGACTTCGGACTTCGACGTCGCGGCCAAGAAGTTCAAGGAAGGCCTGACGATCTGGGACGCCCTGACGAAGAATTACGTCTCCTACCGAAACGACGATCTCAATCGCAAAGACACCGGGATCATCCTCAGGCGCTATCTGCGAGTCCTCGGCCAGCAATCGCCCGGGGGCGGCAATGTCGTGCCGGACGACGTCCCGTTCAAGGAACTGCTGCAGGGGACCCCGCCCGACGATTCGCCCGACCCGTTCGACGCCGCCGAGATGCTGAGCGCCGCGGCCATCGAGAACCTGTCTCGGGGACGGGCCATCATCCCTTCCCCCGCCCCGGCCACCTCGAAATAATCGGGAGTGGCCGAGGGAAGAGAAATTCCGGACCGAACGCATCGGGCCTCCGAGGCCGCCCAGGCAGACTCGGAGGCCCGCGACCGCTCTCGTGGGCCGACTTCCGGCAGGGGCGCGTGACGTTTCCTCCACTGCACGAAGGGCGAGGCGGAATACCATGAGCACCGCCGTCGGGCGCACGATCCGGGTCGGGCATAGCCCCGATTCCGACGACGCCTTCATGTTTTATGCACTGACCCACGACAAGCTCGACGCCGGCCCGCTCCGGTTCGTCCACCAGCTCGAGGACATCGAGACGCTCAACCGCCGCGCCCTCGCCGGCGAGCTCGAGGTCTCCGCCGTGAGCATCCACGCCTTCGCCCACCTCGCCGACCGCTACGCGCTGCTGGCGTCGGGTTCGAGCATGGGCGATCGCTACGGACCGATCCTCGTGACCCGCGAGCCCGCCACGCCGGACGAGCTGCGCGGGAGGACCATCGCGATCCCGGGGACGCTGACGACCGCATTCCTGACGCTCCAGCTCTGCCTGGGCAAGGACATCTCGACGGTCGTCATGCCCTTCGACGAGATCCTCCCGGCCGTCGCCGCGGGTAGAGTCGACGCCGGGGTGATCATCCACGAGGGCCAGCTCTATTACGGCGAGAAAGGGTTGCATCGCGTCCTCGACCTCGGCCAGTGGTGGTTCGAGCGGACGGGGCTCCCCCTCCCCCTGGGGGGCAACGTGGTCCGTAAGGACCTGGGCAACGATCTCGTCGTCGAGATCGCCCGCCTCCTGAAGGCGAGCATCGTCTATGCCCTGGAGCACCGCCAGGAGGCGCTCGACTACGCCCTCCAGTATGCGCGCGACCTCGACCCCGCCCTCGCCGACCGGTTCGTCGGCATGTACGTCAACGAATGGACCGTCGATTACGGGCCCCGGGGCCGCGAGGCGGTCCGGACCCTTCTCGAGCAGGCCTCGGAAGCGGGTTTAGTCCCCAGGGCCATTGACGTACAATTCGTCGGATGACGGGCGAGCCGCCGGACTGGAACGCCGAATGCGATCGCGAGACGGTCGTGCCCCCAGCTCCCGCGTGAGAGCCGCTCCCCCTTTCCGCCTCTCGGCCGACTCCTTGACGACTGGACGACTCATGCCGAACAGCTTCAACTCGCTGGCGACGCTGGAGGTGGGCGACCGGACCTTCCACATCTACCGGCTCGACAGCCTCCGAGATTCGGGGGTCGACCTGGCGCGGCTACCGTTCTCGCTGAAAATCCTCCTGGAGAACCTGCTCCGCAACGAGGATGGCTCGACGGTCACCGCCGACGACATCATGGGCCTGGCCCGCTGGGAGCCCAAGGCCATCCCGTCGCGCGAGATCGCGTTCCGGCCGAGCCGGGTCCTCCTCCAGGACTTCACCGGCGTCCCGGCGATCGTCGACCTTGCCGCAATGCGCGACGCCATGAAGAGGCTGGGCGGGGACCCCTCGAAGATCAATCCCCTGCAGCCGGTGGAACTGGTCATCGACCACTCGGTCCAGGTTGACGAGGCGGGGACCGCCGGGGCCTTCCTGACCAACGCCAACCTGGAGTTCAGCAGGAACCGCGAGCGGTACGCGTTCTTGCGCTGGGGGCAGGACGCGTTCCACAACTTCCGGGTCGTCCCCCCCGACACCGGGATCGTCCACCAGGTGAACCTCGAATACCTGGCCCGCGTCGTCTTCTCGTCGTCCGACATCAAGGACGGTGAGGGCGACCACAAGCCCCTGGCCTATCCCGACACGCTGGTCGGCACCGACTCGCACACGACGATGATCAACGGGCTGGGGGTGCTCGGCTGGGGCGTCGGCGGGATCGAGGCCGAGGCGGCGATGCTCGGCCAGCCGGTCTCGATGCTCGTGCCGCAGGTCGTCGGGTTCAAGCTCGTCGGGGCCTTGCCCGAGGGGGCGACGGCGACCGACCTGGTCCTGACCGTCACCGAGCAGCTGCGCCGCAAGGGGGTGGTCGGCAAGTTCGTGGAATTCTACGGCGACGGCCTGGCTCTCCTGCCGCTGGCCGACCGCGCCACGATCGCCAACATGGCCCCCGAGTACGGCGCGACCTGTGGCATCTTCCCGATCGACGCCGAGACGATCCGCTTCCTCGAGCTCTCCGGACGCCCCGCTTCGCTCGTCCGGCTGGTCGAGGCGTATGCGCGCGCGCAGGGGCTCTTCCACGAGGTCGGGACCCCCGAGGCGGAGTATTCCGACACGCTCACGCTCGACCTGGCGAGCGTCGAGCCCAGCCTGGCCGGACCGAAGCGGCCGCAGGACCGCGTCCCGCTGCATGAGGCGCAGGCCTCGTTCCAGAACGCGCTGAAGGTGATGCGCGAGTCCCACCCCGCGCCGACGAAGACCCTCGACGTCACGACGGCCCCCCCGACCGACCTCAAGAGCGAGCAGCGCCTCGAAGGGGAAGGGGGAGGCGGGACGGCCGTCGGCGTCGAGGACCCGACCGCCCCTGCGGCCGCCTATCGACCGCTCCGTTCGGGGTTTGTCACGCACGGTTCGGTCGTCATCGCGGCGATCACCAGCTGCACCAACACGTCGAACCCCTCGGTCATGGTCGCCGCCGGCCTTGTCGCGAAGAAGGCCGTCGAGCGCGGGCTGTCCACCAAGCCCTGGGTGAAGGCGAGCCTCGCCCCCGGCTCGAAGGTCGTCACTGGCTACCTCAAGGATGCGGGCCTGGACACTTACCTCGACCAGCTCCGGTTCAACCTGGTCGGCTACGGCTGCACGACCTGCATCGGCAACTCCGGCCCCTTGCCCCTGGAAATCTCCAAGGCGATCCACGACGACGACCTCGTGGCGGTCGCCGTCCTGAGCGGGAACCGCAACTTCGAGGGGCGGATCAACTCCGAAGTCCGCGCCAACTACCTCGCCTCGCCCCCGCTGGTCGTCGCCTACGCCCTGGCCGGCACCATGGATATCGACCTCCAGAATGACCCCCTGGGCCAGGACCCCAGCGGCCAGCCGGTCTACCTCAGGGACATCTGGCCGTCCCAGCGCGAGGTCCACGACACGGTCCTGAAGTCGGTCCGCTCCGAGATGTTCCACAAGGAGTACGGCGAGGTCTTCAAGGGCGACGAGAACTGGAACTCGCTGCCGGTGCCGGTGGGCGACCTCTACGAATGGGACGACTCCTCGACGTACGTCAAGAACCCCCCTTACTTTGTCGGGATGACGGCCGAGCCCGAGCCGGTCGCGGAGATCCAGGCGGCCCGCGCCCTGGCGGTCCTGGGCGACAGCATCACCACCGACCACATCTCGCCCGCGGGTTCGATCAAGGTGCAGAGCCCGGCGGGTCGCTACCTGATCGAGCACGGCGTCGAGGTCTTCGACTTCAACTCCTACGGCTCGCGCCGCGGCAATCACGAGGTGATGGTCCGGGGGACCTTCGCGAACGTCCGCCTCCGCAACAAGCTGGCGCCCGGGACCGAGGGGGGGCTCACCCGCCTGCTCCCCGAAGGCGAGGTGACCACGATCTTCGAGGCGGCCGAGCGCTACCATGCCCGACAGGTCCCTCTCATCATCCTGGCGGGCAAGGAATACGGCTCGGGCTCGTCGCGCGACTGGGCGGCGAAAGGGCCGAAACTCCTGGGCATCCGCGCCGTCATCGCCGAGAGCTATGAGCGCATCCACCGCTCGAACCTCGTCGGCATGGGCATCCTTCCGCTCCAATTCGGCGCGGGCGACAATGTCGAGAGCCTCGGACTCTCGGGCGAGGAGACCTTCTCGATCGAGGGCCTCGCCGCGGGGCTCGCCGACGAGTTCGCGAACGGCCGCGAGGTGACCGTCGTGGCCGAACGAGCCGACGGGGGGATGCATCGCTTCAGCGCGACCGTCCGGATCGACACGCCGCAAGAGATCCGTTATTATCAAAATGGTGGCATTCTGCCGTACGTCCTCCGGCAGTTGATCTCCGGCAAGGTGGAGGCGCCAGCACCCGGCGGGGCCTCGTCCGTCGGCGACTCCCGCACCGGCAGCGTCCCGACCTGACCTGACCCCGGGCGAGACGCCTCACATCTCCGGACGGGCGCGGCGGGACCTCTCGCCGTCCTCCCCGAGGACGCGAAACATGCCGCCTGGTTCGGGACTCGGTCTTTTTGTACAATCACCCCGGCGGGATCGAGGTGCGCCGCTCGTCCTCTCCGGCGGCCGTTGAGAGAGCATGGATGTTCGCAGTGCTTACCAGGTTCGTCTTGGAAGCCATCCGGACCTGGCGAGCCACTCCCCTGACCGCGGGAGGACCTTCGGGCCGCTTCGTCCGCGTCCCCGGCCCGCCCGAGCCTGCCGCGCCGTCCTGCGATGACCATCGGCGGCCGCCCGGCCCAGCAATTTCCCAGGAGTCCGTCGAGATGTCGCAAGTGCAGGCCGAACCCAAGCCGCTGGTCTCGCGCCAACAGGCGCTCGGATGGCTGCGACAGATGCTGCTCATCCGCCGTTTCGAAGAACGGGCGGAGATGATGTACCAGAGGGGGGCGATCGGCGGCTTCTTCCACCAATATAGCGGACAGGAGCCGGTGGCCGTCGGTTCGATCGGCGTGCTCCGCGACGACGATTATGTGATCACGGCCTACCGAGACCACGGCCATGCGCTCGCGCGAGGGGTCTCGACCAAGGCGTCCATGGCCGAATTGCTCGGCAAGGAGACGGGCTGCTCCCGGGGCAAGGGGGGCTCGATGCACTTCTTCGACGTCGAGAAGAACATGCTGGGGGGCCACGCGATCATCGGCAGCCATATCCCCCTGGCCACCGGGGTCGGCTTCGCCATCCAGTATCGCAGCGAGGACCGGGTCTGCATCTGCTACTTCGGCGACGGCACCATGAACATCGGCGCCTTCCACGAGGCGCTCAACCTCGCCGGCCTCTGGAAGTTGCCGGTCATCTTCGTCGTCGAGAACAACCAGTACGCGATGGGGACCTCGCTGCGACGCTCGTCGGCCGTCCTCGACCTGACCGTCCGCGGCGGGACCGCCTACGGGATGCCCGGCGTCTGCATCAACGGCAACGACATCGAACTGATGGCCACGGTCACCCGCGAGGCGGCCGACCGCGCCCGATCGGGCGAAGGCCCGACGTTCATCGAGGCGCAGACCTACCGCTTCAAGGGGCACTCGATCAGCGACCCCGGCAAGTACCGGATCAAGGACGAACTCGCCGAGGCGATCAAGAACGACCCCATCCTCGTCTACCAGAACGTCCTCAAGGAGCGCGGCTGGATCGACGACGAGGCGATCGAAGGGCTCCGCGACGAGGTCAAGGAGGAGGTGGAAGAGAGCATCACCTTCGCCGAGGAGAGCCCGCCGACCCCCCTCGACTCTCTCTACGAAGACATCACGGTGGCCCCTTATATCCCGCAGGAGTGACCCGTCCATGGCGGTGATTGCTTACCGAGAGGCGCTGAACCAGGCGATGACGGAGGAGATGGAGCGCGACGACCGGGTCTTCCTGATGGGGGAAGAGGTCGCCGAGTACGACGGCGCCTACAAGGTCAGCCAGGGGATGCTCGCGCGGTTCGGGCCGCGCCGAATCGTCGACACGCCGATCTCCGAGACGGGGTTCGCCGGCCTGGGCATCGGGGCCGCGATGGTCGGGCTGAGGCCGATCATCGAGTTCATGACTTATAGCTTCAGTCTCGTGGCGATCGACCAGATCGTCAACAATGCGGCCAATATGCGCTACATGAGCGGCGGCCAGTTCGCCGTCCCCATGGTCTTCCGGGGGAGCGCGGGGATCGCCGGCTGCCTGGCGGCCACGCACTCGCATCGGCTCGAGGCCTGGTACGCGCAAATCCCCGGCCTGACGGTCGTCCTGCCCGCCACGCCCGCCGACGCCAAGGGCCTGCTCAAGAGCTCCATCCGCTCCGACGACCCGGTCGTCTTCATCGAGCATGAGGTCCTCTACGGCGACAAGGGGGAAGTGCCCGACGGGGAGCACCTGGTCCCGATCGGCAAGGCCGACATCAAGCGTCCCGGCTCGGACGTCACCCTGATCACCTACTCGCGTTCGTTGCGGCCGACGCTCGCCGCCGCCGAGGCGCTGGCCGAAGAGGGGATCGATGCCGAGGTGATCGACCTCCGCACGATCCGCCCGCTCGACCTGGAGACCCTGCTGACCTCGGTCGTCAAGACGCACCGCGCCGTGATCATCGAGGAGGATTGGCCCTACTGCGGCGTCGGGGCGGGCATCTCCGACCGGATCACGCAGCAGGTCTTCGACGAGCTCGATGCGCCGATCCGGCGCGTGGCCGCCAAGGACTCCCCGATTCCCTACAGCAGGGGGCTTGAAGCCAGCATGCTCCCCTCGGTCGATCGGATCGTGGCCCAGGTCCGCGACGTCCTCTATCGCTAGGCCGACCCGTCGAGGCGCGGGGGTGACGCCCCGGCCCGCGCCGCATCACCCATTGCCGAGCACCCCGACCGCCCCCCGGAGAGAGCGCCGTGCCGATCGAAGTGACGATGCCCAAGCTGAGCCCCACCATGGAGAGCGGGGTGATCACCCAGTGGCTGGTCAAGGTCGGCGACGTGGTCAAGGAGGAAGACATCCTGGCCGAGGTCGAGACTGACAAGGCCACCATGCCGATGAAGGCCTACGACGACGGGACGGTGGCCCACCTCGACGTCGCCGTGGGGGATGAGGTCGCCCTGGGCCAGCGCGTCCTGGTCCTCGCCAAGAAGGGGGAAGACCTCAAGCAGGTCGCCGCATCGCTCCAGGGGGGCGCGAAGGCGGCCCCGGCCGAGCCGAAGGCCACACCGGCGGCGACCGCGAAGGATTCCGGACCTGACGAAGAGACGACCGAGATCCTCGATCATCACGATGAGGAGCGGACCAATACGCCCACGACTCCCGAACGATCGACCGCCACGAACAACGGTCAGGACGCCCGATCCCCTTCGCCGGCACCCGTCCACCAGGACGCCGGGGCCGGCGCCAACGGGGGAGGGCGGGTCAAGTCGAGCCCGCTGGCGCGAAAGGTCGCGACGGCCGCACGGGTGGACCTCCACGAGGTGAAAGGGAGCGGACCCGGAGGACGTGTGGTCCGCGACGACGTCGAGGCCTTCGTGGAGGCCCGCGCCGCCGGCCCGAAGGACGCGACTTCCCCTTCGGCCGCCCCCCGCCCCCGTCCCCTCGCCGCGGGACGCATACCCCACACCCGGATGCGCAAGACGATCGCGCAGCGGATGGTCCAGGCCAAGCAAGAGGCCCCCGAGATTCACGTCACCGTCGATGCTCGCGTCGACGAGATCGTCGCGATCAGGGAACGTCTCAACAAGGGACTTGCCGCCGAGAAGGTCAAGCTCTCGCTGGGCGACTTCGTGACCAAGGCCGTCGCGCTGGCCCTGAGGCGACACCCGGCCGTGAACGCCTCGTTCGAGCCCGACGCGATCGTGATCCATCCCGAGGTCCACGTCGGCATCGCCGTCGCGATCGAGGGGGGGCTGATCGTCCCGGTCGTGCACAATGCCGACACGCTCGGCCTCCGGGATATCCGGACCACGAGCGAAGCACTGGCCGATGCCGCCCGCAAGGGTGCCCTCACCGGCGAGCAGCTGACCGGCGGGACCTTCACGATCAGCAACCTCGGGATGTACGGCGTCCGCCAGTTCGACGCCATCTTGAATCTCCCCCAGGTCGGCATCCTGGCCGTGGGAGCGGCCGAGAAGCGTCCGGTCGTGGTCGGCGATGCACTCTCGGTGGCGACGGTCATGACCCTCACCCTGACCGCAGACCACCGCGCCGTCGACGGCGCGGCCGCGGCCGATTTCCTGCGGACCCTCAAGGGCCTGCTCGAGGAACCCGCCGCGATGCTCCTGTAATCTCCGACCCTTGACTCGTCCCCGATCTCGCCCCGCCTTTCCCCCGGCCTCGACGCGGGGGTGGATGGAAATATGGCATACGACTACGACGTCCTGGTCATCGGTGGCGGGCCCGCGGGCTACGCGGGGGCCATCCGGGCCGCGCAACTGAAGAAGCGCGTCCTCTGCGTCGAGCGCGACAAGCTCGGCGGCATCTGCCTGAACTGGGGGTGCATCCCGACCAAGGCGCTCCTGGCCAACGCCCACCTGGTCGAGTTCTTGCAGCACCACGGCAAGGCGTTCGGCTACGGCGGGCAGGACGGCCAGTGGGACTTCGGGCAGATGATCGGCCGGAGCCGGGGCGTCGCCTCGAAGCTGAACAAGGGGATCGAGTCGCTCTTCCGCAAGTACAAGGTGCAATCCAAATTCGGTGTCGCCAAGGTGACCGCGCCCCATACGGTCCAGGTCGGCGACGCGACGGTCACGGCCGAGTCGATCGTGGTCGCCACCGGGGTCCGCCCTCGCCCCTTGCCCGGGGCCGAGTACGACGGCAAGACCATTATCAGTTACAAGGAAGCGATGTCCCTCCCCCAGCAGCCGAAGTCGATGCTGATCATCGGCGGAGGTCCCATCGGCCTCGAGTTCGGCTATTTCTACAACGCGATCGGCACCAAGGTCACGCTCGTCGAATTGCTCGACCGTATCCTTCCCGGCGAGGACGAAGAGGTCTCCGAGGGCCTGCTCAAGAGCCTCACCAAGCGTGGCATGGAGATCTACACGAAGTCGAAGACCGGCAAGGTCGAGAAGGGCGCCTCCGGGGTGAGGGTGACGATCGAGACGCCGAGCGGCCCGAAGACCGTCGAAGCCGAGACGATGCTGGTCTCCATCGGGGTCGTGGGCAATGTCGAGGGCCTCTTCGACGATGGGCTGAAGGTCGAGTTCGTCAAGAACCACATCAAGGCCGACCCCAAGAACGGCTACCAGACGACGGCCCCCGGCATCTTCGCCGTCGGCGACGTGATCGGCCCGCCCTGGCTCGCGCACGTGGCACACCACGAGGCGATCAGCTGCATCGAGCGCCTCTGCGGCTTCGCCGACCACCCGGTCGATTACACGAACGTCCCCGGCTGCACCTACACCGACCCCGGCGTCGGCAGCGTCGGCCTGACCGAACGCGCGGCAAGGGACGCTGGCCACGAGGTCCGCATAGGCCGCTTCCCCTTCTCCATCAGCGGCCGGGCCCTGGCCTCCGACGAGACCGAGGGCTTCGTCAAGCTCGTCTTCGACTCGAAGCACGGCGAGTTGCTCGGCGCCCACCTCCTGGGCTCGAATGCCACCGAGCTGATCGCCGAGCTCGTCATGGCCAAGAAGCTTGAAGCGACCGAGGAAGAGATCATCCACGCCATGCACCCACACCCCACCTACTCCGAGGCCGTCATGGAGGCCGCCGGCCAGGGACTGGGCGTGTCGGTACATATCTGAGCGGCGTGGTGACGTCAGGAACGTAGGCTGGGTCCAGACCACCTCACTGGCTCAGCCTGGGCGTCGATGCTAAGATAGGACCTGCCAGCCGGAAGCCGGATTACTCTCTCGGGACATTCATGCGCGAGCCCGATTCGCCAGCGACCTTGCCTGATGAGGCGTTGGTTGTCCGGGGTGGTCGAAACCTGCCGGAAAATTTCGTGCAAGGGTCGGGTATTGCGGTCGACGAAGGGGGCAAGGTGAGGGATGTCTCGGTCAACTCCTCCGCCGATCGCTCCTTGGCAGCGTTGACCGCCCCACGCGGAGCGACGGGCTATCCGGGCATCCCGCACCGCCAGGTTGGAGCGACAACGGTTGGCGCGATCAGGGCGGCCGGGGGCGATGTGATCCCTTCGTCGACTCGGGCCAATCCGTACCATGCGACCATGTCGGGGCTGACCCCCGATCGCGCGAGCGAATTATTCCGCCCGACGATCCCGAACCCGAGCCGGCGAGATTCGCCATCGGAGCGAAGTTGATGCCGCCGCGCGTCTACGCCGATTTTCAGAATCTCGACGACTCCAATCGCCTCCGCCTAACGTGTGCGGGGACGGTACATGACCTTGAACGCTTGGGCCTTCGGTTGATAGAGGGTCTGGCCCTCACCTTGTACAGCGACGACGAGGACGACGCTGGGCGTCCCGATGAGTTGCAGGTCGAAGGTGTCGTCCACTATGACGACGAGCAGGAGTGTTGGGTGGCCGCGATCGATTGGAAAGCCATTCGGCACGCCTCGGAGGAGTACACCCGGGCCTCCCCTCGATAATTCGGCCGAACACAGTGCTGCCGCGAATCCCGCCTCAAATCGGATCGAGCCCCAGCCGAAATCACTATATCGCTGGAGAGGCCGGGGGGAACTTCTTGCGGTACGCATCCATGTCGCGTGTGAACTCGGCCTGATACTCCGGGGTATGACGCTCGACGCGACGGGCCTCAATGGCGGCACGTTGCTCGGGCTTCAGTTTGGCTATGTCGAGCCTCTTGCGACGGCGTTCATCACGGTCAGTCATCGATGGCAAGCCTTCGGTCTCTGAAGACCAACCGAGACCTCTCCATTCAGCCGATCAATAATGGATCGCGCGCCGATCGACGGCCAGGGCGGCCTCGCGGACGGCTTCGGACAGGGTGGGATGGGCGTGCGAGATGCGTGCGATGTCCTCGGCGCTCCCGGAGAACTCCATCGTCGTGACCGCTTCGGCGATCATGTCGGAGGCGCGGGGGCCGATGATGTGGACGCCGAGGACGCGGTCGGTCTTCGCGTCGGCGAGAATCTTGACCAGGCCTTCGGTCTCGTCCATCGCCTTGGCGCGGCCGTTGGCGAGGAACGGGAACTTGCCGACGCGATATTCGACCCCGCTTTCCTTGACCTGCTCCTCGGTCAGGCCCACGCTGGCGACCTCGGGCCAGGTGTAGATGACGCTGGGGATCGTGTCGTAGTCGACGTGCCCCGTCTTGCCCGCGAGGATCTCGGCAAAGGCGATTCCCTCGTCCTCGGCCTTGTGGGCCAGCATCGGACCGGCGATCAGGTCGCCGATGGCGGAGACGGTCGAGATGTTGGTGCGGAAGTGGGCGTCGACCGGGACCTTGCCAGACTTGGTGTCGAACTCGACACCGGCCTCGGCCAGGCTCAGACCCTCGGTGTACGGGCGCCTGCCGACGGCGAC
>JAABUS010004179.1_pt1 | contig 21413 bp, 24 predicted proteins | sample 5560161 | NCBI WGS metagenome assembly JAABUS01 (sample SAMN10711885, study PRJNA513376) | rock metagenome | isolation source: Antarctica rocks | place: Antarctica: Victoria Land, Trio Nunatak nord | collected 2016-01-04
CGCTTTCTATTATTCAACATAACTCTTGCCTTCAGCGGTCATCCTCCAAGTCAATATCATGTGCGCCCGCATCAGTAAAAGTAAACGTCAATCGCCAGTTTCCGCTCACCGTCACACCATAAGTGCCACGTCTTGTGCCCTGCAATTGATGAAAGCGATAACCCTGTAGGTTCGTATCTAAAGCTGATTTGGCGCAGTTCAGAAAATCAAGTTGTCTGATTAATCTACGGTGCAGATCGGGGGCAATGGAGCGAGAATGACCGGTTTCAAATAGCGTTTTTAGTCCTTCGTGTTTGAACGTGCAAATCATGCGCGCAGAGAAAGTAACGTGAAAGGTTACAAAGGTCAAGAGAAAAGGTAAGGAGCGGCGATTCTTTCATTAAACCTGTTGCGCGATAAGGTGAAAAATGTTTGCAAGTCAAAGAAATCAAAAGGTTTGCGGTTATAGCGCACCGAAATATTGAAAAATCCCGATAATTCCTTTGGTGACTTCGAGTTACGGAGTTGAAAATCCTTATCGCGCAACAGGTCTAGTGAAGCTTTGTGTGGTGAGAGGGGTATTAACCACATTCATCGGATTTCCTCCGTTAACGGAAATCAACGTCCGGAGTTTATGCGCTTTTCAGTTTTGACCACGCAGTTTGGCCAGAAAAGAAGAGCCAACCAGCTAAAATCAAAGCGTTCGAGTACCAAAAGTGCGCTGTATCGAGATTCCGCGCAGTTTCCCTAAAGAGCCGGTTGCGCTCCAAGTAGTTGATACACCATCCTTTTCGGCTTAACGGAGTTTTTCTGGCGAATGTGGTTAATACCCCTAGACGTGCAGTGGTCAAGTGACACCCTTCTCTGAAAAGCGGAGACTTATGATGCAGTTGTTATCGGACTCAGGAAGAGTGGAACGCCGCGTAGTACCTTGAAGCCGCTGCATTGCTGTTGACCATTACACAAACCGGGCGTATGATCCGCCCGTTTCAGAAATTAGCGATTCTTACAAACGGAGTGTCTCCCGGCCTCCTGCTCACATTAAACGATTTTCGTCTATCGTCCTACATTGTCTGTTTGAATGTTGAGAAGCCAACTCGCGGAGGTTCTTTACCCACGAGTTTGTAAAGCATCTATGCCTCACTCACATTCCTGTGCAATCAAATATTAAGAGCATACATACTAAGGAATTCGTCATCAATGCGACTCCATTTTAATCTCTCGCCTAATCAATATCCCGTGCCTTTCGCGTACCAGCATTATCTGACCGGCGCTTTCAATAAATGGCTCGGCCATAATGAACTACACGATGGGATCAGCCTTTATTCGCTGAGCTGGCTTTACGAGGGAAGGGCACTGCGCGGAGCACTGGAGTTTGCACGCGGCGCTCATTGGTTCTTAAGCCTCCATGATGAAACGCTCGCGCAAACAATCGTGAACGCGGCGCTCGCCGACACGGAAGTGTGCTGCGGAATGCGCGTCGTCAAGATCGAGCAGCAGGCGACACCACATTTTGGAGATCGCTATACTTTCAAAGTGGGCAGCCCGGTGCTTGTTCGCTCCAAAGAAACGGAAGGCAAGGTCAAACACTATATTTTCTCCGACCCGGAGATTAACAACGTGATGACCGCCACCTTGCGCCACAAAATGGACGTGGCCGGATTAGCCGACGAACACAAACGAGTAAGTGTTAGCTTCGACCGCTCCTTCAGAACGCCAAAGACCAAGCTCGTCACCATCAAGAACATCTCCAGCCGCGCCAGCGTCTGTCCGGTCATCGTTGAAGGCACACCCGAAGCCATTCAATTCGCATGGAACGTCGGCATCGGTCACGGCACAGGCAGCGGCTTCGGCTGTTTGCTTTGATTCTGTGTTCGGCTTTGATGAGAAGATGAAAGCATGGATACACAAGCGGAATGACTATTTAACAAAAGGATAGCGAAGGGAATAACCATGAATGAATTAACATTAACGGCAATTTATGAGGAGGCGGAAGAAGGCGGTTACATCAGCTACATTGCCGAACTGCCGGGCGCTAATACACAAGGAGAGACGATAAAGGAGGCGCGCGAAAACTTGATCGAAGCGGCGCAATTGATCCTCGAAACTAACCGCGAAGAAGTGGAAAAACGCTTGACGTGATCCTACGAATGAGACACGCAAGCATTTAACTTGAGATGTAGTCAACAAAATACTCTTAAGGTTCGGAGACAGTATAAATGAGCTTACTTGAATGGACAGGCAATCCGTTTGTTGACAGCGGCATCGCTGCAATCTTGGCACATAGTAAGAAACGCGCACCGAAAGACGTAACTCAAGACGACTTACAAGCGGTGAATGACTTTATTAAACAAGTTTATGTTGCGCCACTGTGGAGGAAAGCTTTTCATTCCATTTTCACAGGAAATTACTCCCTACTTCAAAACTCATACAAAACGGACGAGAAGCGGAAAGAGAAGTTCTACGAAATGCTAGACAACTATCTTGCCAAAATTGAAGAACTAGGTACAGATGGAACGTGTATAGCATGTGGGCGACGAAATGTTATTGAAAAGAAAAATAGAACTCATGTGCCTTTGTCCGGTGCGAAAAGTTCTGCCCGTGGTTTCTTTCCCGCTGCTACCGATGGCGCTGATTATTGTGAAACGTGTGCTTTCGTAATTCAGTTTTCTCCTCTCGCTTACTATGCTTGTGGAAAGTATTTCGACTTACTACATTCAAACTCTGCCAAAGTAATGCGGCGTTGGGCGGCGGATACTGTTGCTCATGTTCACGGACAACGCGCAAGTGGTAACTTCACCGGGTGTTTTAATGAAGGCTATACCAATCCACAAAATGCCTTGTTTCACCTCGCGCAAGATTTAATTCTCAAAGCCGGAGATGACTGGCGAAATGAAAACCCTTCGCTACGCCTTTATCACTTCACTAACTACATTCAAGCCCCCGAACTTGACATCTACGACTTGCCCGCGCCTGTCTTCAAGTTTCTCGCTGAAGTAAAAAGGCATCCGCGTTTTCGTGATTGGAGGCGTATAGTCAATCGCGGCTTCTACTTCATAAAGAAGGGACAGCAAATCAATCTTTCCGTCAAAGGCAAACCAGAAAGCGATTATAAGAATAGCAAGAATAAGGTTTATCAAGACCTGCTTGCCGGACGTTCAATCCTTCTTCGCTTTATTAACACCAGACTTCATAAAGCCTACGGCGATTACTCGCTGTTAGAACTTTATCTCACGGAGGTTTTAGCTATGGACAAAACACGAATCGAAACAATCAAGAAAGTTGCCGATGAAATAGCAGTCTTTATACGGCAATCACCCAAAGGCAAAAATAGATTGCGCGATTTGGAAGCAGCAACGAAGTATCCTTACTTCTGCAATGTGCTGCGGAAAATCGCCAAAGAGCGCATTACGCTTAGCGCACCGTCGCCACTTTTCACATTGCAAGAGTTTACAGAAGGTTTGTTTCCAGAAGGTTCATATCTTAGCGAAACGCGCTACCTAATTCTTTTCCGTCTCTATGAACAACTGCACGATTGGCTGCTTGAGCAAGGCATTACGCAAGAGGAAGCCGAAGATAACATCGTTGAAGTTGGCGATGACAAACCTTTAGCGGCGAGCGATGAAGACGATATTCAGCCCTTAGGAGGAGCAATTCAATGACGACGACTGCAACGAGACCGATGACGAAAAACGCGCTTGGCTTTGTGCTAATTGATGCGCCGCATTCGGCTTTGAACATGGGACAAGCTGATCCGGCGGCAGCAGATGAAAACGAGATTCCGGCGAAAGTCATGCGGCGCGGACGCGACGTTATCCCGTATGTTTCCGCGCAAGCATGGCGGTATTGGTGGCGCAACACACTTGAAACCAAATGCGGTTGGCAGATGTCACCGATTGACCGCCAAGCGAAAATCGCGTTCACTAGCGCAAATCCTTTCACCTATCCAGACGATGATGTTTTTGGCTACATGCGTGCTTTGAAGAACACCGAAGGCGGAACACTCACGCGTCTTTCGCCGCTCAAGACATCGCCGTTGATTTCCGTGTTGCCACAAGCCCTGACCAACGACTTCGGCGTGATGTCGCGTCATGCAGGCGACCCTGTGCCGCACGCGCATCAATTTTATTCAACGGTTCTTAAAGGCATCTTCTCGCTCGACCTTTCAAGCGTCGGCGTGTTTCGCGGCACGGCACGGACGGGCTACAAGAATCTCGACGAGAAATACACCGCGAAAGCGGAGATGAAAACAGCGATTGATGACGCTAAAGCCGAACAACGAAACGGCGCTTGGGTGATGCCGAAAGATGTTCGTGTCAGGCGCGCAACCGACGCCATCGCTGCTTTGCCGTTCTTGAGCGGCGGCGCGAAGTCTGCTTTGCACTTAACCGATGTTACGCCGAAGTTCATTGTGCTGGCGGTCATCGAAGGCGGCAATCATCTGTTTATGAATATCACGGCAGAAAAGGCAGGCGAGCCGCTTGTCAACGTAAAAGCCCTCAAGCAAGTTCTTACCGATTACAAAGACGCTTTGCTGTCGGACATTTTCATCGGTAGGCAAGAAGGTTTCCAAGATGATTTGCGCGATAGTCTCGAAACTCTCAAAGAAGATGTCAAAGACTCAAAGACCATCCATTTGCTTTCGCCGAAACAGGCAGTTGAAAAGTTCACGGAAGAATTAGGCAAGTTCATTGATTAACGAAAGGAATTTTCATGCGCGTTGCACGCATTTACATACGCGGCTGGACGGCATCCTTTCGCTATCCGGCTTTTATCAGCGGCTTTCAACCAAGCTTGCCCGTGCCGCCGCTTTCAACGATCTACGGTTTGCTTTCCGCAGCAAAGGGCGAATTAGTCACGCCGCCAGATACGCGGGTCGGCTATATTTTTCAGAGTTACGGTAGAGCAATTGATTTGGAAACAATCTACGAACTTCACGACAAGCCTTTGAGCGCGAACACAAACGTCGTCAAGCGCGAACTGCTTTGTGATCCACAGCTTTATCTTTACGTCGAAAACCCGGAGTTTGCCGACTATTTCAAGAAGCCACACTATCCCTTGCTGTTAGGTCGCTCGACTGAACTTGCAATGGTTGTCAAAAGCGAGACGTATGACCTTGAAGAAAGAAGCGGCGCACGGGTCGGTGGTGCTCTCTTTCCCTTCGATGTAACGCATGGTTTGTCTGGCACGATTCAGGCTTTGCCAACGCACTTTTCCGATGAGATTCCACGCCGCGCGATAGGCACGCGCCCGTTCTACGTCATCGAAACTGATTTTAGCGGCAAGTCACTGAACAAACGTCCGCTAATTTTTAATGGTAATACGCTTTACGATGCGGAACATGACTGGGGCGTTTATCTACATGGATGAAGTCTTAGCCAAATCTACGCCGCCGATGTCTTTGCGGCAGCATACGAACGATTGCTTGAGCGTCTTTCGTTCGGTGCGGTTGCTGTTTCCACTCTTGCCGGAAATCTGCGGAGTACCGAAGTTTTATGAGCATTTGTTCTATGCGATTTACCTGCATGACTTAGGCAAAGCAGCGCACGGCTTTCAACAAATGTTGCGTCCGAAAGGAAAGAAATGGGACGGCTACCGCCACGAAATTCTTTCCGCCGGGTTCGTCAATACGCTAACCTCGCTTGACGAAAACGAACGCCGCGCTGTGGCAATGACGATCATCACACACCACAAGAGCATAGAGATTTTATGTGAAAGGTTCGATACGAGAACGAATACAGGTTTCGAGCATTTTCAAACCCGCGTGAAAGAGTTGGAATCTAATTTCGGGTACGTTCAATCGTTCTTACATGAATTGCCGCAGCACGCGGAGAAGTATTTAGGTCATAGCTTGCCAGAGCCGCAGCTACCTGAATCTCTCGCCGATGTGATTGATGCTTACAAGTTCGGCGTTCGCTGGTATGTGATTCGGCGTGATGATATTAAGGACGGCGAGGAAGATTTAACTCCGCTCCACTCGACTTACGGAACTTTGTTGCGTGGCTTGATGATAGCTTGCGATCATCTTGCTTCCGGCGGACGCGATGAAGTCCGCGCCGGATTGAATCAAGAAGAAGTAAAGCAAGCGGTCTTCACCGCCGTGCAAGCGCGAAAGGCATCACGAAATTCTGTAAACCGAGAACAGCCAGCCGATTCACCAAAAGAGAAATCATCGGAAGAATCTTTATATACGTATCAAAAGCGTATGATGAAGGAGCAAGGCAGCAGGTTTCTATCAGCACCGACGGGCGCGGGAAAGACAGAAGCAAGTTTACTGTGGGCGAGCGCGAACCAAAACAAAGACAACGCCGGACAGCGAATCTTTTACGTCTTACCATACACAGCAAGCATCAACGCGATGTCCAAACGTCTTGCCGCGTGTTTCGGCGAAGATAACGTTGGCGTGTTGCACGGAAAAGCGAGTTACTTTGTTTATCAAACGATGCTTGACCGCAACTACGCGCCGGAAGAAGCTGCACGCTTCGCACGCGAGACGCAGGGATTAACAAAGAAACTTTACCGCCCGCTTAAAATCCTCACGCCGTTTCAAATCCTTAAAGCTTTCTTTGGCATACGCGGCTGGGAATCACAACTTGCAGAGATGACAAACGCACTTTTCATCTTCGACGAAATACACGTCTATGACGCGCACATTACCGCGCTCATACTCAAAACAATTGAGCAGCTTGTAAAACTCAACGCCAAGTTTCTATTCCTGTCTGCAACTTTCCCCGGCTTTCTAAAACGCAAAATCGAAGCGATTATTCCAGACATTCAAAACATCACGTTAAGCGAAAGCGACGTTGACGATGCGCACTTAATAAATAGGCCGCGACATCGAATCGAAAAGCTAGATGGCGAAATCACCAACCACACAGATAAAATCCGCGCTGATTTACGTGACGGCAAACGTCCGCTTGTCGTCTGCAACACGGTGAAGCGAGCGCAATCTGTGTTTGAAGAATTAAAGTCCGCCGCTAAAACTGCCGTTATGCTTCACGGGCGTTTCATCTTACTTGACCGCGAACGCATCGAAAGGCAACTCGACAAAGTTCAACTCCTTGTCGGCACGCAAGCCGTTGAAGTCTCGCTTGATTTAGACTTTGACGTTCTCTATACCGAACCCGCCGCGATTGACGCGCTGGTTCAACGCTTCGGGCGGGTCAACCGTAGTGGCAGCAAAGGCATTGTGCCCGTCCATATTTGCACCGTCGGCTCTGAAAGTGACCGTTTCTTTTACGACATCGAACGCATAACTAAAACGCTTGATGCCATAAACAACGGTGAAGAACTAAATCAAATTCGCGTTGCTGAACTCGTCGAGCAAGTTTATGCCGAAGGATACAATACGGAAGAACAAGCTAAGTTTGACACCGTTACTGCGAGCTTCGATAGCGTCATCGAAAATCTTTACCCGTTTGATGACTCGCCTGATAAAGATTTATTTTATGATCTCATTAAGTCTGTAGAAGTCGTACCCGGACGCGACAACGAGAGTGACTACCGCCAAGCGCGAGACGAAAAACGTCACTTCGATGCCGTCAAATATTTATGCAATCTTTCGCTTGGTCAGCGCGCAAAACTCCACAAGCTCGAACGTATTGAACGTCGCCTCGACAATCAAGGAGAACCTTACTGGTTCGTTGATGCGGTGTATGATCCGAAGCTTGGATTGCTTTTGAATGAAAGAGAAGTCGGATTTAATATTGATTAGGTCTAGGAAAACTGTGAACGAGAGAACTCAAAGCGACGATCAAAACACCATGAACATCCCATTGCCAACCTTCACTGGCACGGAAGTCGGGTATTACTTCATCTGTAAAAAGAAGCTGTGGTGGTTTGCGCACGGCGTTGAGATGGAGCATACGAATGATCGTGTGAAGATGGGCAAGCTTGTCCATGAGGAGAGCTATGCCAGACGCCGCAAGGAGTTGAATATTGACGACCGGATTGTGCTTGATTGGCGCGAGGATAATGTGATTCATGAAGTGAAGTTGACGGACAAGATGGAAGATGCCCATGAGATGCAGCTTTTGTATTACCTCTATTATTTGAAGTGCAAGGGCGTCGAAGGCTTGCGCGGCCAGATTGATTACCCGAAGTTGCGTGAAACGAAAACGGTAGAGTTGACTGAAGAGAAAGAAAGAGCGCTCGTCGAAGCGCTCGAAGAGATGCGGCGGATTGTCGGATCACGCCACGCGCCGGAAGTGGATTGGATGCGGATTTGCTCTAAATGCAGCTACGCTGAATTATGCTGGGGATGAAGGCTTCACCAAGATGGCAAGACATTATTACCTGACGCGTTCGGGTCGCCTGCGCCGTAAAGATAATACGCTCTACTTTGAACCGTCGGCAGATGAGCCAGCGCAAGCGCTATCTATTCCCGCGGAAGAATTCTCGCTTGAAAGCGAAGGTAACGCATCTCCATCTTCTATCGGCAGCAATCTAAACGAAGACGGCATGGGCGATCTGGCGTTCACTGAGCCGGAAGCTGTAATAGATGCTTCCACAATTGCCGCGCAGGAAGAGAGCGCCATCACAGAGGAGCAGTCCGCGCCTGTGAAAGTCCGTGACCGGCGCACCATTCCCGTTGAAGATGTGGATGCGCTGTGGGTCTTCGGTGAACTTGAGCTGAACGCGCGCGTGCTCGTCTTTCTCTCACAGCACAAAGTTCCAGTGCATTTCTTCAACTACTACGGCTTTTATGCGGGCACGTTTTATCCGCGCGAATATTTGCACGCGGGCTATCTGGTCGTCAGGCAAGTGCGCCACTACTCGAACCGCCGCACACGGCTTGTTATTGCACGCGAATTCATCAGTGCGGCGCTACACAACATTATGCGTAATCTGCGTTACTACGGCACACGCGGCGCGGATTTACAGGCGGAGACGGAAAGCGTGCAGGCCGAGATGCTGCGTCTTGAACAGACCAAAGATGTCAACGAATTGATGAGTTGCGAAGGACGCGCGCGTGCCGCTTACTACCGGGCGTTTTCTCGCATTCTGCGCAATGATGTGGATTTTACAAAGCGCATCAGGCGTCCTCCCGATAACATTGTCAACGCGCTCATTTCATTTACGAACGGCTTGGTTTATTCCGCGACCCTCTCGCAAATCTATCGCACGCAGCTTGATCCGACGATCAGTTTTTTGCATGAGCCGGGCGCACGCAGGTTTAGTCTGGCGCTTGATCTGGCGGAAGTGTTCAAACCCATCTTAGCTGACCGTCTGCTCTTCAAACTGCTCAACAACAGGCAATTGAACGAGCGAGATTTTGCGCAGGATTTGAATTGCTGCTATCTCAAAGAGTCTGGACGCAAGATAGTGTTGAAGGAATGGGATGCGCGGCTGCAAACAACCATCGAACACCGAAGGCTGCGGCGTAAAGTCAGCTACGAAAGATTGATCCGGCTGGAATGCTACAAGCTGGTCAAACATTTAACGAACGTCGAGCCGTACACGGGCTTCCGCGCATGGTGGTAAAGCGCCAAAGGTAAGAGTTAGGCTTGGAAGAGAGGCGCGAGCGATGTATGTCTTGATCGTTTATGATGTGGAAGTCAAAAGGGTGACGAAGGTACACAAGTTTCTGAAGCGTCATTTGCACTGGGTACAGAACTCTGTCTTTGAAGGCGAGTTGACCGATGCGCAAATCGAGACAGTCAGAGTCGGACTGCGGCGCTTGTTGAATGATGAAACCGATTCGGTTCTACTGTATACGGCACGCGACCAAAGATGGCTCGAACGCGAAACGATTGGCAGCGCGCGGGGCGAAACGACTAACATGCTATGAAAGAATGAGTTATGCTAACCAAGAGGCTATCGGTGATCGTCGCCCGCCTGTGCATGGCTTTATGGAGAGCCTGCGATACGCACAAAGAAGGTAAAGTTTGGCAGGTAAGTAAGGCAGCAGATTGACTTAACGGAAGTCGTCGGCTGACCGGCATTTATACATGATTGCCACCCGACGACGGTAAGCGGGTAAAGACAATCAATTTGAAGCCGTAAAGCGCTGATAATACAGCGTCAAGCCGTGTAAAAAAACGGTGTCTTAATCGAACCAATGTGGAATTGAAACTCTTAAAGTCTCCGCGTCAATACCAGCAGCCGAACAGTCTTAATCGAACCAATGTGGAATTGAAACGCGGGGTTTTCTTTGTTGGCGTAGGCTTCTACTTGCGGTCTTAATCGAACCAATGTGGAATTGAAACACAGAAGAAGAAACGAGCGCTACACGCCCGCGCCGTGTCTTAATCGAACCAATGTGGAATTGAAACAAGTCTTCACGGCGACGGCCTGTAACCTTGATTTCAGTCTTAATCGAACCAATGTGGAATTGAAACAAGAAAAGGTTGCGGAGTTAGATTCGGCGGCAGATCGCGTCTTAATCGAACCAATGTGGAATTGAAACTTCGCAGCCGCTAAGTGCTCCGTTTCGGTGGACGAAGTCTTAATCGAACCAATGTGGAATTGAAACTAATAATCACCAATCCCTTTCCGTGCGAACGACGCGCGTCTTAATCGAACCAATGTGGAATTGAAACCAGATCGGGCAATTAGCGGGCGCGCTTATTTCGCCAGTCTTAATCGAACCAATGTGGAATTGAAACCTTTTGTGTAATCACACTTTGAAGCGTTGATAAAATGTCTTAATCGAACCAATGTGGAATTGAAACCGATTCCCTGCACCGCGCGTGCGCTATGCGCAAGAGGTCTTAATCGAACCAATGTGGAATTGAAACCAATTCGCGCGCGTGCTGTTAATGAAGCCCGGCGAAGTCTTAATCGAACCAATGTGGAATTGAAACATGGTTACTCTTCCCGTCGCGCTGCCAGTCGGGATAAGTCTTAATCGAACCAATGTGGAATTGAAACAAAATTTACGATATTCGCAAACTTGTCCCGGCATTGGTCTTAATCGAACCAATGTGGAATTGAAACAAGCGGGCGTGCGCTTCAATGCCTTCATGGAGACTTGGTCTTAATCGAACCAATGTGGAATTGAAACTCTGAATATTACCTTCGGATGACAAATAAGCAGTTGTCTTAATCGAACCAATGTGGAATTGAAACTCATTTCACCAACTCCAACTGCGCACTCGTTTCCTTGTCTTAATCGAACCAATGTGGAATTGAAACCAGTCGAACAACAGCGCCCCGCGACACCGGGCGAAGGGTCTTAATCGAACCAATGTGGAATTGAAACATTATTCCCGGCGGGACGCTTTCGACGCTTATTCAATGTCTTAATCGAACCAATGTGGAATTGAAACAGATATTGCTCGCTGTACTCAGGGGTTATAACCGAGTCTTAATCGAACCAATGTGGAATTGAAACTCACAACACCGGGCTTGAATTTGTTTCTTGCTCTCAGTCTTAATCGAACCAATGTGGAATTGAAACCCGGAATCGTCATCAAACACCTTCACCTAACCGATGAGTCTTAATCGAACCAATGTGGAATTGAAACGAGTTCACGCGCGAGGCCAAACGACTCACAGGCACGGTCTTAATCGAACCAATGTGGAATTGAAACATGATTCACATTGCGACAACTGAAAACTGTGAGCGTGGTCTTAATCGAACCAATGTGGAATTGAAACATGCTTGAATAATCATTTGCTGCAATGGGAAACTGTAGTCTTAATCGAACCAATGTGGAATTGAAACGAATTAAATCAATGGAGCGTCTCGGCAAGATGTCAGGTCTTAATCGAACCAATGTGGAATTGAAACACTTCTCTGGCCGCCTTTCAAATGAGGAGGCACAGTCTTAATCGAACCAATGTGGAATTGAAACTGACGAGGCAAGTTGCTTCATGTGCATTGACGAAGCGTCTTAATCGAACCAATGTGGAATTGAAACCGTTGAAGCGTTCGGGCGTCATGCCGCGCACGGCCTGGTCTTAATCGAACCAATGTGGAATTGAAACGCAAGAAAATGGCGTGCATGGATTCTGACGAGCATTGTCTTAATCGAACCAATGTGGAATTGAAACTTAATTAAGCGCGGGCACGCCTATCGCTACGATGGATGTCTTAATCGAACCAATGTGGAATTGAAACAGTAAGCGCAGCACAGAGCGCATCATCTCGTCTTCGTCTTAATCGAACCAATGTGGAATTGAAACCAGCTTACCGGACTGCTTACCCTTCCGAGCGGCGCAGTGTCTTAATCGAACCAATGTGGAATTGAAACCGATCTTGAGTGACGATCTTGAATAAATCATGGCAGGTCTTAATCGAACCAATGTGGAATTGAAACCCGGGCGCAAAGCCCGTCAACTTCGTTCGTGAGATGAGTCTTAATCGAACCAATGTGGAATTGAAACACTATATTACGGATGCGGCAAATTCAAGCGTGCTGGCGTCTTAATCGAACCAATGTGGAATGAGCGTTCTTCCATCATGATTGCAGCGACAGTTTAATTCATAGCGCCTAATCGCAAACCGAGATGATCGCACGGAGCGTCCGTTAAATCCTGCTCAACACCCAGATAGTTCTCCGTCGTTTGAATGGATTCATGTCCAAGCGAGAGTTGGATCTGATCGAGTGCCGCGCCGCCCTTATACGCCAACTTCGCAAACGTGCGACGAAGGTCATGCGGTGCGACACCCGCGTGCTTTAGCCTCTCCGCATAATCAGCCACAATGTTACGAATCGCCTGCGGCGTGATGCCTTCACCCATTATCCGATCACCTTTATTGACCGCGCGAAAGACAAGCCCAGCACCGACACCGGCGCGATTGCTCCATGCATCAATCGCTGCTTTCGTCCAATTCGGTATCGGCACGCTTCGCACCTTATCGCGCTTGCCGATGAGATCAACCAAGACCCATCGTCCATCACGCTGCTGTACATGCTCGAAAGATAGATTAGCGGCTTCCGCTCGACGAAGCCCGCAACCAATCAGCACCGCGAGCAGCGCACAATCGCGCAAACCTTTGAGCGTGCGCGTGTCGGGTGCACCGAGCCAGATTTGCGCCTGCTCGCGCGTCAGCCAATTGCCGGTGCGTCTGCCTTCTTGCTGTGCGCCTTTGACGGCACGGATGCCTCCGGCTATTTGTGGATCAAGCGCGCCATTGTCTGAAGCTTCCGCTGCAAGTTTGCGAATAGCGGAAAGACGTTGGTTAATGCTGGAGGATGACAATCCGCTATCACGGAGTCCGGCGGCGTAGCGTTGCACGAGTGCCTTGTTGAGAGCAGGTCTACCGGCAGCAGCGTGCCAGCGAAAGAAATCAGTTAACGCGCGTTCGTAAGCGCGACGACTGTGCGCGCTCGGCAAGCCGTCGAGCACCATCTCTATCGCTTGTGCTTCCACAGCCGTCAACCGACTTTTTACTAAAGCCTGATCTACCATGCTCATTGCTTAAATCTCCCGCCTGATCATTCCGATAATGTCGCTTGATCAACTGCGGTAATCCTCCAGCACCACGATTGATGAAGAAAGCGGTGTTGCTGCTAGAGCGTTCACCAGTCTTCGATCATCGGTGATCTTCTTTGCGTCCATCGCAGCGGCAAGCGCAACGTATGTGCAATCGTAAACTGTGCGTGCATGGGTGGCGGCCATCTCCAATGCGTCATCGAGTAAATCGAGCGCCGAGTAGTAGTCAATCGGCAAAGATTTGAACTCCGTAACGATGCGTCGCGCCTCCGGCAACGTCAGTTCGCCGCGTTGCACGACCTTTTTCCACAGAATGTTTGTGAACTCCGACGGCATCAAATCAGGTGCCATCAGTTGATGCCCATCGGCGAAGAATCTAACAGCAATGTCTGTGTGGACTTCCGGCACGTAAAGTTTGACGGCAACGCTGGCATCAACAACGAAGAGGCTCACCGCTGGCGATCCTCGGCGATCTCCCCGGTGCTGTCGCTGTGCTCGCGGTTTGCTAGTTGCAAGCGTATCTCGGCGGCGACCGCCAAACACTCCGCCATACTTTTCTTTTCTTCAAGGTGAATCGCGCTCGGCATAACCTTACGCACGACAAGGTGTGAAGCGTCCGTTGAACGATCATTGTGCTGAATGGTGGACATATAACTCTTCCTTTACTTTAACTCGCGTTTAGGCGACCTACGGTTGATCGGTATTTTATCATAGGCAGATTCTTTCTCAAATAGCTTTCCATAAACCACAAAAGTGAAGGCTTTATAAGAGAAGGTCACAGGACGATTGGTTTTGCTGTTGACGAACTGCTGTAGGCGCGCATCATCAAGATGTTGCGTCACACCTATGGCTTTACTTCTGCCTCCCTTTACCTCTTGGACGCCGATTAGGATGTAAGCATCTGTTCGCTTCCAAGAATTGGTAAAGGCCAAAATATCTTTCAATAACTCGCCCTTTTGTTCAGGTGTAGCATGGTCAAAAGGATATTGAGCACTCTTGAAGTCAAGCGATGTACTTTCGCTTTCATTCAGCAGTTTTTCCATTAAAGATTTGTCCATCAGCTCGCCCTATTATGTTCCCCAATGTGGCGGTTCTATGGTGTGCGCCCGGTATGCTGGCGCGGGCGCAAGTTCTAATGCCCGCGCCGCTCCCAAAGCGTTCGCCTGCGCCGTTCGCGACGGCTCATCGTAGTAGTTCTTAGCAAGCCTCATCCGATGGCGATTGCCATTCTGATGATCGCCCGATTCGTTCAAGTTTGATGTATCAGCAGTATCGCGGTGCGCTTTTCGCTTGACCTGTGCTGCCGCTCATATAGAATCTTTCGTAATCGGGCGATGCTGAAAGTATCCGCCCGTCACAATCTCCCAAAAAGATTGTGACGAGCGCCGCGCGGGGTGAGGACGCGCGGCGCATTTATGTTATGACGTGCCTAATTGGAAACCGAGCGCGTCTAAAATCTTCTGCCGAAGCGGTTCATCATCGAGCGCGCCGAACAATCGTCACAGTCGCCTCTTGTCGAGCGTCCTAACTCTGATGGCAAAGTGCGATTGACTCAATTGTCAGCCCGGCTGTCCCTCCCGGTAGCAATGCTTCGTTGGGATAGATGCGACGGTTGCCTTTGCGTGACGTGATGGGTAGCACGTTGACCACCGGCAGAATATCGTTTAGTGCTGTCTAGCTTTAGTGCTGTCGAGCTAAGGACGAGCACCGGGCGCGTCCATCCCTGCTCGGAGCTGACGATTGGATCAGGATTGGCAAGATAAACACTCCACCGCTCAACGCTCCTGCGATCCTCTGGTCGCGGTCGGCATGTTGGAAATCTTCCATTGTCTCGGTTAAGTCAGAGAGGAATAATTCATCACTCATGGCCTTTGCTTCTTAACCACGCCGGGCACTGCTGTCACAGACGCGGCTACCGAGCGGGGCATCATCATATCAAAAGGTAGATGAACCTTGAGAAGCAACTTGGGATTATGAGCCGCCGCGCGTCCTTCAAAGGCGCGGCAGCTTTAGAAAATACTCTCTTGCCTTCGCTTCGCGGCTCGTTGAAACCAGCGCAGTATAAATGACTGTGTTCTGGATGTTCGAGTGTCCGAGCCAATCCTGCACAAAGCGAAGGTCTGCTCCGGCGTCCAAAAGATGCGTCGCAATAGAATGTTTGAGAACATGAAAGTGTCGCTTATCTTTCGGGATCACAGCCAATTCTGCATACTCCTTTATCAAGACATCAAGCATCTGGCGGCTAATCGGCAGCCCGCGCCGGGAAGGGAAGAGAATCGGTGAGTCGGTGTCACGATGTTTAAGCCACGCCTTCAATGCTCGCGCCTCGTCTGCCTGTAATGGATGCTCGCCAGAGAGGGAACCTTTGAGACGATGAAGCATGATCCTTAACCGCTTGAGGTCGAGGTCATCCACACGTAGTAAGCCTATTTCACTGGCGCGCAGGCCGTGCCGGTAAGCGATAAGAAAGATCGCTTTGTCTCGTTTATCGGTGATCCACTCGAAGAGTCGTCGTGTCTCGTCCAATGTGAGAAACTTAATTGTCTCACTGCGGCGTGCGCGAACATCTTTGCGCTTTGCCGCGCCGGACGTTGGTTTCTTCTTGACTGTCTTCGCGGGTCTCTTCTTAGTGATGGCGGACATGCAGCAAGATTAACATATTGGTCAATACATTAGTTATGTAGACAATCCGATCCGGCTCCCTTAACCTGTCAGACGATACTATAAGGAGTCCATTATGGATGAGCTACTTCGTGCCCGTTTCCGGCGCTACCTCGCCTCGCTAGAGCCAGCCGGCTCAGAACAAGTTATCGCCTATCTCCAGACGCTCCATGCTCGCAATTTCGCGCCCGCGACGCTCGACGCGGTGACCGGCGCCGTGAAAAAGTTCCTCCTCCTCGTGCCTGCCTCACGCCGCGTCTTGCTGAGCCGCAATCTCGCGCAGACAGAGCCGCGCGACATCGACTCATTCATCACGGCGGCGCGGGATGCGGCTTTGGCGCCTTCGACCATCAACACCAAACTGTCGCTGTTGCGTGAGTTCTTTTCCTTTCTCATTGCGGAAGGAGCGATGGCCCGCCAGCCCGTGCTGCGCCACCGCCATCATGCTGTGGGCGGAGACATCGTGTTGGCATATGACGGATTTGCTTTAAGCACCGAGCCACCACATCTTGCGTCGCTCCCATCAACTTTTCCATTCTCTGTTTTCGCGCAGAGAGCGTAAACTGTCGCGACCTCGTCACTTTCCTAACAGAGAGGTCGCCGCCGGTGTCCAAACAATTAGCCTTGCGCTTCGATGAAGTCGAAGTCAATTGCCCCGTCCAACAACGCTATCACGCCATTGCTCCATGTCTTGCCGGTAAGTCTTCGCCCGCTGAAACGGCTCGCTCACTCGACCTTTCATATTCAACCGTCACACGCTGGCTCAGACAATTTCGCGCCGAAGGAATGCCCGGACTGTTTCCGGCTTCCGAGTATCCGCGCGAACCCTACACGCCCGAGCGCGTCATCGTCACCGTGCTGTACTACAAGTGCTGTGCGCCGCGAGCATCGGATCGTGAACTCGCCCGCGCCGTCGGCAACGCGACCGACCACCGCTTGCACAACGAGACCGTCAAAGCACTGCTGGAACGCTACTTCTTCTGGCGCTATACGGAGTTCCGCCGCACTGTTCAATATCCGGTTCCGGCCGATCCGGTGGCGCGCCGCTTCGAGATGATCAAGCTTTACACGCGCGGCTGGACGGAACGCTCGATTGCCGTGCTATTGCGTTGTCATGAGAATACCGTGCGGAAGTGGTTGCGGCGTGCGCGTCATCCCGTTGGCGCACAACTCGAACCCTTGCTCGCCGACTTACCGCGTGCGCCGCATCATCCGCATCGCAAAGTGCAGATGGGCGTGATCCACGCCACGCTCGAACTTCAGAAGAAGTACGGCTACGCCGGATGGTTCCGCATTCAAGGCTATCTGGGACGCGATCATGGTATTCGCTTAGGCCAGACCACTCTCAAGAAGATCATGCGTCTGAACCGTAAGTTGCATCTGGCTCCCAGCCGTCCCGTTCGTGTTCTCGTTGACAGTGATATGCGCGAAGCCCCGCCGGTGAGCCGCCAACCGTTCGATCATACCTACATCGACATCCGTTACCTTGATGCTAAGCCCGAAGGCGTGCAGCTTTATTCGTGTCTCCTGCTCGAAGGACACTCGCGCACTATCCTCGCCGGTTCGCTTACTCGCCGCCAAGACCTCGGCGTTGTGCTGCGCGTTTACTATCTGGCACTGCTGCACTGGGGCTGTTGGTCACAAGTCATCTCGGATCACGGCAAGCAGTTCGACTCCGGCGCGTTCAGCCGTGTCAATCGTCGCTTGCAGATCGCGCACACGATGTATCCGAAAGGCCATCCGTGGCAGAACCTGATCGAAAGTCAGTTCGGCATTCAGGCTCGACTCGGCGAGTATGGTTGGGCACGCTGCCGGCGCATTGACGACGCGGTAGAGTTCCATCGAGAGTTGATCCGCGATCACAATCGACTGCCGCACTTCGCGCATCGGAAGCGGGATGATCGTCGCCATGCTCCCCTGGAAGTATTAGGTAGCGCACGCGGGCGTGACGTGGAACCCGCGACGCTGCATCGCGCCTTCAGCCGGATGAACTGGCAGCGCAAGACCGATGCGCGCGGGTTCGTGCGGCTCGGTCGTTGGAAGATATATGTGGAAGAAGGGCTGCCGCAAACGCCCGTTCAAGTCATCTACTGGGAAGGACGTTTACGCGCGGAGTATCATGAGCACGCGCTGGCGGAATATCGCTGCCGATGGAATGACTCCGGCCACAGGCCGGAGGCGATGAGCCAGCTCAGGCATTACGAATCGCCCTACGTGTCGAAGCAACCCGCGCTGTTCAATCCGCTGTGGATGCGCGATCCGATAGAGGCTGAACCGCCACCGGCGCGCCCGCGCCGAAGAGAGGCAGGCGGGCGGCAGCTACGTCTGTATCTTGGGCCAGAGGCTGTCAGATAAAGCGTCTCAGCATGGTTTAGATTGTTTCTCTCAAGTCTCGTAGGTCTTGCAACGAAGTTTGGCCTACGAAGGGATAGGTGTCCGCTGCAAGAGCTGGTTTAACGCCTACCGTTTCACCATCTCTACGCATATAAATAATCCTAACCGACTCTCCGGCTTTGACAATCTCCGTCTCTCGTTGCTGTGTGCAGCTTGAGCATGTGCAATTCGGACAGTAGGAACTGAATTCACCTACGCCCTCAAATCTAACTTCGCTGACGAGTGTTGCAAATTTCCCGATCAATGGTGAATTCATAAACATTTACCTTTCGTAGAGATGGCGGCTGCCATAGTGCTTAAGTGATGCGTCACCAAGGACTCTTACCTCACACTTCGCGTAGATAATTTTCGTACTCATCACGGCTGAACCAATCCACCAGCGGTTTGCCGCCGGCGACAAAGAGCACCGGCTCGCCGCCGATGTCCAAATGCTCTTCACGCTGTTCATTCGCCACATCCCACTGGATGACGAGCGAGTGCGCGGTTGGAAACGCTTGATCGGTCTCGATAACAATGCCGGTCGTGCCAAGAGGGATGCGGGAGAACTCACGCAACGCCTGAATGCGCTGGCCGACTTTCGCCTGTGCTTCTTCAGCGGTGAAATACTCTGTGTTCATCTGGCTCGACCTTTCGACGGTGAAAATGCAGTGTGTAGAAGGACGGAGATATTATTGCTCAAACGGCGCTTTTACGCTACATCGAAGTTGGCTGCGAAAGTCCAATATCTTGTGTTGCGTGCGCTAAAAGGAAATCCGTCACATAGCAACACCATGTCTCCGCCCACAGCAGCCATCACGTCGCGGCACCCACCACCTTACCCAAGCCAATGCCAGAGGCTGATCTCGTCCGGTTCTTCAAGGCCATTGACTCGGTTAGAGATCGCCTCCTCTTTCTGCTGATGCTGCGTTGCGGGTTGCGAGTCTCGGAAGCCTGCGCGCTGGCTTGGGCAGACGTGGACTTGCCCGCGCTCACCCTGCGCGTCGATGGCGGCAAAGGCGATGTTGACCGCGTCGCTTACCTGGCGTCCGATGTCGATCAGTCTCTACGGCGATGGCAGGCGCGTCGCTCCGGCTCGCCTTACCTCTTTCCCAGCCGGAAGGTAGCGGGCGCTCATCTGGGCAGGCGCAACGTCTTTCTGATGATGAAAAAGTATCTGCGTGAGGCGGGCGTCACGGCTTGCTATTCACCGCACTGTCTGCGGCATACTTTCGCGACACAACTCCTGAACGCCGGGGTAAGTTTGGAAGTGCTCAGGGAGTTGATGGGTCATCGCTCTGTCCAGATGACGCTGCGCTATGCCGAGCTGTATGAGACAACCAAACGGCGGCAGTATGATGCGGCGATGGGGCGCATTACGCGGCATGTCGCCGCCGGGAGTTGATCTTGAAGACACCGCCTGAAGTCGAGCAGTTCTGTCAGTATCTGAGAGTGCGTAACTACTCGCCGCACACGGTGGAGAGCTACGCCATTGACCTCAGACTCTTCTTCGCCCAGGCGGAGGAGCGAGTGCGGAAGGTCACATGGCGTCATGTGGACCGCTTCGTCGCGCACCAGCATCAGCAAGGGCTGGCGGCGACGACCGTTAACCGACGGCTCAATGCGTTGAAGCACTTCTTCGATTTCCTGGCCGTAGAGTCCGCGTCCGCACCGGTCAATCCGGTCAAGCCCAGCCACCATGTACGGACGGGCAGGCCACTGCCGAAGCAGTTGACGCGGGCGCAGGTGCGGCAACTCTTCGCCAGCATCAGCAATGAGATGGATCGGGCGCTGTTTTTGTTGATGCTCCGCTGCGGGCTGCGTGTCTCAGAGGTGGCGCGCCTGACAATCACGGATGTGGATTGGGAGCAAGGGGCGCTGATCGTCAGGCAGGGCAAGGGACGTAAAGACCGCCGCGTGTACCTGTCATCCGATGCGGCAACTGGACTGAAAGAGTGCCTCAAAGGACGCCCGGTGAAGGTGCCGCACAACCATCTATTCTGGAATCAGAAGCGTGCCGGCCAGCCACTCTCGGTTAAGGCCATGCAGAAGAAGATGGAGCGGTACGCGAAAGAGTCGGAGGTGAAAGCGAGTTGCCACTCGTTGCGGCACACGTTCGCTTCAAACTTGTTGGAGGAGGGAGCCGAGATCGTCTCGATTAAAGAGTTTCTGGGCCACACTTCAGTGGCGTCGAGTGAGCGATACGCGCGGCTGTCGAATCAGAAGGTGAAGCAGACGTACTTACAGACGATGAGAAAAGTGATTAGCAAAACGAAGGTCTGAGATGATTGTCGCACATAAGAAGGCGCCGCGGACGACTGCCCAGCGTGGGCCACGGTTCCACGCTGGAAAGGTTGCCGGTGCAAGGATTTGACCGGGATTGCCGGACTTCGGGAATTGTCTACATAACATCTCTTTTGACCAATAAAATAGTTGCAGTTTTGTGGGAATGTATGGAGTGGTTGAAGTATCTCGAACGGGACACTTGAGTCCCTTTGCCTTGTTAACTGTCGCACACTAGAATATAGGCTTTGTAGTTCTTAGCTCGTGCATAATCAGACAATGAATAGCGCCTTCCAGCACGGATTGAGTTTTAGTGAGGATGGCGGTAAAAGCCATCTATCAAGGTGATTAGACCGCCAAAAGCGGTAATTGTCGGCTGATAGGGTGTTAGACCGCTAGCGGTAAAAGTAAACTATTGTCTAAAAGTACCGCTACTAGCGGTCTAATGAGCGATAGACTGCTTCGCATTCCAAAACAGTTATGTTGATGAGCATGGTAAGTAAGAGAAATCGAAAGCAGCTCGTTCCATTCAACGAGCGGTCTATCAAGTCATTCAACCGGACTCGCAATAACGTAGCTTTTTATCTTTTACATTGATTGCTCGCCGGTTAGATACTGTGTTGCAAGTCAAGCTATTTGTGCTTCTCTTGTCCATTCAGGATCAAAAGGCTTGCCCGTCTTCAACACACCGTAAGCGAGATGAATGAGTTTACGCATCGCGGCTCCGATGATACTCA
>JAABUS010004180.1_pt1 | contig 21411 bp, 16 predicted proteins | sample 5560161 | NCBI WGS metagenome assembly JAABUS01 (sample SAMN10711885, study PRJNA513376) | rock metagenome | isolation source: Antarctica rocks | place: Antarctica: Victoria Land, Trio Nunatak nord | collected 2016-01-04
GGGGATTATTGAGGGGATGGATGGGGCGTGTGTGGGTGAGTGGGTGAGTGGGTGGGGAGACCGGTGAAGAGGGAGGGGATTGGGGGATATGCTGGGTTAGGAAGATTCAGAACAGTGTGTATATATCCCCTTCATAGTCAAGATCCATAGAACCAACTTCTTCCCTGCTTTGGACGTAAGGGTGGAAAAGGGGCGGGCGAGGTTCTGAGGAGGACCAACACGGATCCAAAAGGGGGAAGGGAAACGGGCGGGGCTAGAGTGAGAAATAGTAGTAGAGAAGGGAGGGAGGGAGGGAGGGAGGGAGGGAGAGGGTTGGAGGGTTTGAATAGATAGGGTAGTGGAACAGTCGATAAAAAAAACCAGCTCCTACATAGCTATGTATGTATAGGGGTTTACCTACTACATACAGTACATACAGTGCATAGACTCAACCTTCCAAACCGCAAACACATCTACAGTTTATATCTCCCTTCGTACCCAAACAAATCCCCCATCCCCCATCCCCCATCTACCATCCACCCATCCCCCATCTCCGTCCAGAGTACGGAAAATCATCAACAATACTAATTTAATTCCCTCCACTTTCCCGCAACAGAATCCCGGAAAGATATAAAAGCCCGCCTCCCCGCCACACCAGGCAGGGGCGCCAGCAGGTGGGAGCCTGAAATGGCTTCCTCGGTCTCGGCTTGAGCTGCCCTCGTTGTTTAGAATACCTGTTGTCTCGACTTCGCCACTTCCCACAGGATTCTTTTGACAGCTGAAGTCGTACAATCAAGGGACTTTAATCCAACTTTGACCGAAGTCCTCTGGCACAGACACAGTGAACTTGTCCTTTACTTAGAATACGCTTAAAGCGTACCTTTGACTATTCTGTTCAACCTCCCGACCCAAAAAACAGGTGCAAAGAATTCAAAACTACTCCGATGTGGCAAGGTGCTGGCTGCAAGATCGGAAGTTGTGACAAAACACAATACACGGCTGAACCGTGTGATAATAAGCCAGCCACTGGTATCCGACACTGCCCCAGTTACGAGATGATCCATGCAGCATCGAGTAGGAAAAAGGGTCCGCGCCCAGGGCATAACCATGCTGGTGAGGGTAGTAGCTCAGCTCATACCACTTAGAACTAGGCCAGTAAGTTAAAAGCACTTTAATATATCGTTCGACTGAGCTTTACGCTAACATCGAACTATCCAGAGTGTTATACTCTCCTGCGTGGAGTTACCAAACATCTCTTACTCTGGCTGGTGACAACTGACAAATGGTGCCATCTGCATTAGCCTGATCCAACACGGTCAACCATTGGTATCCGAGTGCTGGAAAGGTGCAATCATAAACTGGTTTTAAAGCATATGGGTCTCGGGGAAGCTTGATGTTTTTCGGCGACATCGAGAAAACGTTCATTTGATATTATCCTTCAACCAAAGAGAGCTCCCATACAGGTCCTTCGTCACGGGTCCTGAAACTAAAGAAGGCAAGATCATAATAATACATCCCCTGCGCAATTTTCCCTAGAGTTTGAGTAACGTTTCCTGAGCAGACGGGAATTGCCCCTTCCAGCATCCCAGAATGATGTCCCCCTGTAGAATTTCTTCAACGCTGGGAAATATTCCGTGCGTGTACAGAGTCTCAATAGTCTCGTCATCCAGGCTTTCATAGGGCCTTTGCCCTGCCACAAGTTCGTAGAGCACGGAACCCAATGCGAACAAGTCCGATTCAACTCCATTATCCATCATTGGATCCCTCGGCAGGTAGTGGCTTGAAATTTCATTTCCTAACGCTTTGCTCCCCTTCAGGCCCAGCGCTGCTGCTGAATCATATCCCGATCCATTGAAATCACTGAGCCGGGGATTTAAATCAGCGTCCAGCAGCCACTGATCGAGCCTCAAGTCCGAATGCCTCACACCCATCATGTGAATGAAACGAACACTCTCGATAATTTGACGAGCCCAGCACTTCAAATTTGCATCCGTGATTTTCGCTTGGTACTTGTCAATGTGATTTTTGAGAGTGCCGTTGGGATAATACTCTAGTACTATGTAGTCTTTTGCAGGGCCAACGGTTAAACATTTGGCCACACCCGGATGCTCTCCCAGGAGGGTATAGATACTGGCTTCGTTGCGCATGGCTTTGAAGTTCTCCGTGGTGATAGAGTCTTCGTCATCAATCCGAGGTGACTTTACGACGATGTTGCCGGTGCGATAAGTTTTAGCACTGATACCAACCATAAGAAGCTCAGGCTTCTGCGGAAACGAGTTAATTCATGGTCAGAAGCTGGGAAATGTTCGGGAAGAACAGCGTCGCCGGACATGCAATTCCTGTAATAGGTTTCAGCTAATTAAGAGCCTAGCAAAACACATACGACTCGCCTTCAGCAAGACCTCCAAGAGGAAGACTAAGGTAGCTCTCGAGAGAGGTCGTGTCGCCTCTATGGTCCTACAGGTGACGGGCTTCACCGTGTATGAAGTAGCATGGAGATATGTTCTCGCTAGAATGATGGTCCGCCGGCGATGGGGTTCTGCCGTTGCCCCGACGCGCTAACGGGGTGGGGACATTTGCTTACCCGCATGTCCCAGTTTCAAGCCGGCGGGTGGCCCCCACCTCCTGCACGAAGATGAAACATACCCTCTTTCGGTCTGCGCTGAGGCAGGCAGGAAGGAGGGTGTAGAAGAGACTACAGGTCGGCTGACCCACGCTAGAGGTCGGCCGACCATGCAAATTGTCCGCGCATGTCACTCGACCATGCGCATAATTCCGCATTCCTGAGCTATTGGTAATCTAAAATCATGCAGTTCTAATCATCTATTAATACCTGATTAATCTGATATTAATTCGATTCATTGTAATCATATTCAAATAATTGAAAGATGCAAAGACTGAAAATATCAGAATTGATTAATTTATAAGTATATTTTTATTAATCATTGATTAATCAACAAACAATCACAATTTACAGAATTAACAATCTGAAAATCTCATGTTTCGTTCTATTAGACTATTAGTAATTTAACATTAATTAACAAATGATATATTATCAATCATTGATTAATCTATTCGATTCACTTTTATCTTGACTTGATCATAATCAAATTAATCATTGATTAATAAATTATTGATAAATGATCAATTAACTTTTTTCTCACAAATCTGCACAAAAATACAACATTGATTCAGATTAATCTAGGATTAATTCTAGATTAATCTTAGTCAAACTGTGTTACTGTTGAATGTCAATGAGATTTAGTCAACATTATCTGATAGATCTGATAACATTATAATACATTTCTAATTGAAGGTATATTGATTATTAATTGATCAGTGATTGATGATTGATTGATCAATTATCAGAAGTAATTATGAATTGATGAATGAGTAGTTGTAGTCTTGTAGATGTATTGCGCAAGTCGCAAACTTGACCGACCATGAAATCTATGTATTAAGCTCAGGCGTTAGCGTAGGTACATGCGCGGACAATTTGCATGGTCGGCCGACCTCTAGCGTGGGTCAGCCGACCTACATCCTCGGTGTAGAATACTCGCTGTTGTGGCTTAGCCGGAGAAATATCACAAGGCTGAATATTTACGACAGGTGAAGTCAGTTTAGGCGACAATGAATATGGTCAGTATGGTTGACCAGCTCAATGGGTATATAATCGCCTTCTTTCAGCTTCTGGCGATGGCTCACAACGACCTGGCTCGTGGGCCATTGCCTAAAGATACGAGCGAAACGACTTTTAAATTCGGCTTTATCATCCAACATTGTGACCGGACAGTATCTCAAAAAAGCTCACCTCAGTCCTAGAGATTTTAGATATCCCTTTTTCGAAATGGCAGTAATACCTTTACCACGCAGGATACTCCCATTACGAAGAAAGCGCTCCTCAGAGCGTTCCTCCTCAGAGCATGTCTCTCCAACAGGGCCAATAGCCTTACAGAATGATCTTGACTCGACGCATGATGATCATATAAATTCAGAGAATACACATTTCACAAGATCGAAACCACGTACATCGTCTTCAACCGCTACCCAGCGACAGCATTCATGCAAGGACGCATCCACTGCGAAAGCGCCAGAAAGGGACGATGGTGTTGTCGCACGTCACAGCTCCCAGCATACATACTTGCCGGCGACAGCAACTTCGTCGAAGAAGTCATCACAGGATACGCAGTGTGACAAGAATGACATGCAACCCAAAACCGGAGAGCTTGAAGCACCAAGGCTACAAATCCCGAGCATTATCCTCCATAATAGTAACAGAACGATAATCACGCACTCCGAAGTCAACAATGATGGAGAAGAAAACACTTCAGATGCAAGTGATTCGCTCTCGGCAGGATCGGCTGAGTCTGAGAAGATAGTGGAGGTGAAATTGAAGACGGAGACTCGTCGACCAAAACCAATCGAAGTGAAATAATTGATATCCCGCACGTGACAGAAAGCAGCCTGGTCACCTCATCAGTAGAGCTTGATCAGCTGTCTGAAGAGAACGTCCAGCTTGGTAAGCGACTGGGCGAACCCGAGTCTGAGCTCAATGGACAATCGAAACGTATCAGGGAATTGAGCGTAAACGAACGAAATCTGAACCAACAGGTTATCGATTCTCAGCTGGTCTCAAACCACAAAGAGAGCACGAATGAAAGTTCACGGCCTGTATTGAAAATCTTTCTTTCGAGACTGAACTTAGACCCACGTCAGCCCAGATGCTCTGCGACTAAAGTCGACAATAACACATGCAGCGCGAAGATCAAAGAAACCGAGAAGAATAAAGCGTTTAAAGTATTGAAAGATATGAATTTTTGTGATGATGTCGATGAACGAACGCTTGCCAAAGAACTAGAGGCAGCGGTGCGGCTTTTAACATGCAAAAGAGATGCTCATCAGAAGCAAGCTAACGGTATTGCTGCATACTGGGCAAGAATTCTTTGTCAGCCTATGGAAAACTCGATAAAGATCGAAGATATCCAGATTGGTTTTGTGCTAGAGGACGGAAAATTCTCACTTCGAAAGCTGATTCCTCCCGCTGCAAACAGCCATCTAAGCCTAAGGGATCACATGAAGGCAATCATAGATGGGCCCTTCAAATCGACAGATACTGAAGCGGAATATGTCTACGTCTATTCTATCAACAGCAACTTTGGTCTTATCAAAATTGGATGGACCAGGGACACACCAAACAAGAGGCTGAAACGGTGGGAAAACCAATGTAAACGCAAAACGTACCGCGCATATCCTGAAGCCTCGAAAGAGCTGATCAAGATTCCGCATGCCTGGCGTGTCGAGAAGTTGGTTCAGGCTGAACTACGGAAATATAACAAATGGGAAACCGGTTGTGGGTGCAAAACTAAAACGCATGAAGAATGGTTCGAGACCTCCCTTCCGCACGTGGGTCCAAACGCACCCTTATGAAGAACGTTCTGGAGACTGGCCAAAACTGGAAAAGGCTACCCTCCCTGCATGGGCCCTGAAGGAAAGCCACAAAGCAGAATTGGATAGCCTTCTCGACAAAATCGAGGGTCGAGATATGGAGCAACGAGAACGATTACAGTCTCCGCCCCTCCAACGACGCGCACGGAGTGAAAATGCTATATTCAGGTCTTCGGCGCAAAACACGCGCTCTGCTACCCGGCGTCGTGAGTTAGAGCAAGGATTTTCGGGCAGTCCTGTTAGGCAGCCTTTGCAGGGTCGAAGGGCGCTTTCGGCGCCGGCTGAGCAGAGAGTTAGCCTGGCTGAGGAGGCAAAGTTTCAATTTTCTCCAGACTTTATGAAGTCGTGGGGGGAGGAGCCGATAATGACGGGCTCGAAGAAGGAGGGTGCTCGCAAATGATGGAGTCATGGATGATACGATTGAGGGGTTGATAATGTCCACGGGCGTTCATTCATGTGCTTAAGACAGATTGCGATGTTGGTTTATGAATTGTAACGGTCGGGGAAATAATAAATGAACGGTATCGGTAATTGGGGCGTTGTACGATATAACCATAGTCGAGAAGCGTCAAATCTCTACATTATCAGCACTGTCTTGGCTTGCATGCAGGGCTGTAGCAACTAGACTGCAATTGGAAGGGCGGACTTCTCTCTGCCATCTAGGGAACCTGGCAAGGCTGACAAGGCTGGGATAGTGGCTATGCTTGGAAGGATCTTTTTTCCTTCCTCCTCATCGAATTTCGTTACATGAACGGACACATCGCTAGAAACTTACGGTATGGCTGACCCTTTTAGTATCGCCACCGGTGTCGTTGGCGTCGTATCGCTATCTGTGTGTTATGATCGTACGGAATACAGCATGGCCGATCTGTTTCGGAGACTTGGCGCTCTAGCCGCTTTGAGACGGTTTTGGCGCGTACACATATTTACACTCCACACCTCCCTTCGTCTTTTTCCTTATTTTTTACCTCCTTGTTGTTTAGAACCTTACTAGCTAGCTATGTAGATAGGTAGACAGTTAAAAATCACTACTTTTTCATTCTCCCTGTTCTCCCTGGCTATTCTTCCCTGCTCTCTTACCACTCCCTTATACTTCCTTCTAGCTACTTCCTACTCTTTAGCTATTATTATCGGACAAAGGCAAAGCAGATCTTTACGTAGCTATTAGATATAATAATCTGAAGTCTTGTCCGAAAACCTACTTGTTGTGGACCGCTTAGTGCGTACGACCCGTGCATGCATGACGCTCTTAACTACGGGTAGGTCTGGAGCACAATAGGGGCGTTTAGCTACCCGGAAGCGCTCCCCAGAGATAAAAGCAATGTATTGATTAGTCTTAGGCACATTGGGAAGTATAGACGGGACACTGGCTAAGTGGGCTCATGAGGCTAGTAAAGCAAGGCGAGGATGCTTAAAGCAGTAACAGCTTCCTCACCAAGTATCTCACATCATGATTCGCTAAAACTACAACAGAGGCAAATCGAGTGCGACGACTTTACCACCCCCCCGGCGCGGATGGAATAAGGCTTGGGGCTGCAGCAAGGTCGCAAGTTGTGTCTAACACGTCTAGAACTGTGGGAGATGGTTCTCGAACGCTATTATCGTTAGTAGATGAGAATCTCTAATTTCAAAATCTGTTTCTTCTTTTGAATTCAAAAGTTCAAATGCTACGTTTGGCACGTGAGAGTTCGACCATATTACTGGGTCGCTAGCAGCGTATCCTAACTTCCATCGAATGTTGCTGCCACAAGAGCAACACTGGTTTGGCCGGCATTCAAAAATCCACGATCGTGTTGACACGTCAGGTGAGCTCAACGTTCCTCAAACCGGACCAGTGGAAAAACGCATCACGCATGGGTCCTTCATAAATCCCAGCTAAGCCCCTCTTAATCGATAAATCAAATATGTGGAGCCTCTTCGCCTTCCCTCATCTGCCTTGCGCCTGCCTCGGACCAGAGCTTCCCTACCCAGCACGACACCAACACATCCTGCATCGGCTTTTCAACCCCGTGCTCGAAGCACAATGTTGGCGTCACGTCTTCCGTCCCTGTGCGTGCGAGCAATTTGCCCTCCTCAGTCATCCAACGGCAGCTTTCTTCTTTCACTTCCGACCAGTCGGGCGTGGTGCGGAAAAGGTATTCGCTGGATTCCATGTCAGGTTTCCGGGGGTTTGTATGAAGGTCAGAGGGATGCTGTTGCTGTCGTTGCCGAGGAGAAGGCACGTGATGCCGGACTTTCCACCCGCCAGTCCAGTCTCGAACCATCCTGATCGCGCCAGCGAAGGAAGATGAGCCCTGCTTACCGCCACGAAGAGAGAGTCGCTGGTAGTCGGGCGATTCGCACGTGATGTTGTACAGCACCTCGCTTGCGTCAAAAACCCCCTGTGGAAGGGGATATTCAACCATATCAGCACGGCGTTCCGCGATTCGAACACCCAGTGCTGTTGAGAGAGTGTCGAGCGGATTCGAGATCTGATAAATTCGGTCGGGTGAGAGATGAGCTACCGTCGGATAAATAAATTGACCAACTAGGAGACCCTGCTGAATAGGTTTATCAAAGGTCAATGCGATCTTTAATCGCGAATCACTCCTATTTAGCTTATTGGGGTGCTGCAGTTCTGCAGTGTGGTCGTCTTTGGTTTGCACTGTCACAGGTCTGGTGGGTATCTCGATGTTCCGGCTCTCTTTCCCTCCAGCTTTTGCTAGGACATCGACAATCGCAATTTGGTTGGCTCGTATAGCGAGATCCAGCGGTGATGCATCCTGGTCTGAAATCGGGGAGAGCTCAGTCCCAGCATTCACCAAGAGCTTGACACAATCGATATGGCCATAATAAGCGGCCCAGTGCAAAGGTGTCCAGTCAAATTGCGTGCGGATTGAAGGGTCTGTTCCGCTTTTGAGCATGTATCTCACCACGGACGTTTCGCCATTCTGAGCTGCAATGTATAGCTCGCTAACGCCTTGAAGGCCTTTGGTGCTCGGATTAGCGCCTTCTTCCAATAGAATGTTAAGAATCCGCTCATCTCCAGTACGAAGATTGGAGCTCCATGGAGTGCGACCTCCATCGTCTTGACAATTAATATCGGCCCCTGATTTGAGCAACAGGCGTAGCATATTCTCATCTCCACGGCGGGTCGCTCTATGTAGTACGGACTGGCCTCTACTGTCTGTTGAATTGATGTCGACACCTTTATCAAGGAGGACTTTTACAGCTTCTTGATGTTGACGTTCGACAGAGACGAAGAGCGCGATTGCTTTCAAATTTAGAGCTTGATGCCCACTTTCGTCCGAAATCAATTCTAGGGCTTTTCGGAGAGTAACGCAGTCACCACGATACGCAGCAAGCAACCCTTCTTCTGAATGTCGTTCTTCAAATTTGGTTCGACGAGCCTCTGTCTCCACCTTTGCCGCAATGATGACAGCGACTCTTTGCCAATTCCGTTCTGTTATGAGAAGGAATATGCCTTGCCCATGCTCGCTGGCAAGATCAACCTGGGCGCCGCTTGTGACAAGAAATTCAACGGCTTTCTCAAAACCCCTTTCAATCGCGAGCGCCAACGCTGTTTTCCCAGTCTCGTCCAATGCATCAATATCACCGGTGTCTTTTATAAGTAAGGACGCCACTCGAGCAAGGCCCATCGACGCAGCTAGATGCAGGGCCGTGACCTCCGGCATTCGATTGACGATATGCACCGGCTCCAGGCCCTCCAATATCTGGATGGTTCCTGATGCGGAGGAGGTGTAAGTTGCATCTGACAATGCCCTTTCCAGAGATTTCTGTTCGACTTCGTCTCCATACAAGGCAAAATCTTCGCTTTCTGGGTCCTCATTCAGCGTAAGACTGACCAGAGTTTCTCCGGCAAGGGAATCCGAGCCTTTTCTGATTATATCTGGAGAATTTTTACTGTAGAAACCAGATCGAATAAGGTCCAAGCTGTCCAAAAGCGATATTAAAGGTTTACGTTTTTCTGGATGCGATAATAGCCTGTAGATGACCTCCAGCACTGACGGCTCTAGTGCATCCTCTGGGTGGAGGCGAGCATGGTCACCCATATACTGAGCGGCATAAGAAGCTAGAGGAAAATCACGAACAATTGTCCAGATACTAGCATTTTTAAGTGGCTCTAGAGCAAGATATGTCGCACAGCTCATTGTGATCGTGGCGTGGAATCCAGGAAAGCGGACTGAGCGGATGGACTCAAAATAACTCTTTGCGGTATAATGCACCAGGTTGACAGTGTTAGTACCTGGATCAATTATGACTAAGCCCGCACAGAGCGCTGTGATACTTGTTGTGTCCATGATGCCCTCTTTATCCAAGTCAGTGCTGCTGGGTTCTATGGCTAGAGCATGCTGGAGTTCGCCAAGTGACAAAGGTCGGAAGGCGTAGCTGACCCATGCAAGTGTCTTCATGGCAATGTCCTTATGGTCCAATTCTTGCGCCTCAATGCGGCCTAGAGCCTCGTCATATGTGGCTGTCAGCGTAGTTGGTAGACTTCCGAGCTTCTTACGAACATGCTTGATGGACAGCGCTGCAGCACTACTCAATGACTCAACATGGAGGCGCGCAAGAAGAAACCTAAAATACAATTAGCATCATTCCTGTAGGCTGGCAAGGATCGTTGAGTTACATGTCTGCTGCGGTTGCAACGACAGCACTTTTGACATCCTCTCGAATCGATGGGCTGTTCTCAACAATTTTTCGGAGGTTTCTGTTCCTCAAAACATGGCGGTCAATATACAATTCAAGATCAGTTTTATTTGCTTTGATTTCGAGTCTTTTGGCAACTTTTAGCTCCTCCTCGATATTATTAAGGAAACGAGAAGTTAGTAGAAGCTGCACACCCAGCTCTTCTGATCTCAGGATTTCCATCAAGTCCCACCTCATCTCCTCTGTGCATTCGTCGAGGGCATCAACAATGACGTATGTTCTCTTGAAAGATTTAAGAACATCGGTAAGCACGTCTATAAGTTCCTGCAGCGAAGGGGAAGTGTTTTGCTTTAGATGCTGCTCAAATAATTTTGAAAGTGCTGTTGGAATAGCTTCAAGCTCTTGAATCAACTGGGATAAAATACTTCCAATGATGTTTTCAAGTGTTTGTTGAGGGTCGTTGTATTTGATGTACACGATGCTAATACCAATCTCTTTCAGATGGAGTTCCCTCTTGGTTCTCTGTTGGCGAAGGTGTTCGACTATTATAGAGCTTTGGCATGTTAGTCCGTTGATGTGAGTGGCAATAATGAAACTTACGCCAAAACGGTTTTGCCGGCGCCAGCTGTGAATTTGTTGTTAGATGTAAAGTCAATGCGATGGGAAGATGCTTTCGACTTACGGATCCCAGGGCACCATAGCAGATTCACTTCAGCCGCCTGCCATGCTCTAAATTGAGATGAGGTCAAGAACCATCGACCTGATCCTGCCTCCGGTCTTTTAGAAATCGTCTCATGAATCTTGCTCATTTGTAGTGGAGTGAGCCAGCCTAAAATGTCGGACCGTAGTTCCTTCAATTGCGCATCTTGCTGCCTATCATTGACTCTTTCGACAAGAGAATGCTGGTCGTCGAGTAGGAGCGTATTGGCATAGAGTTGCAACCTAGTGATACGTTCAAGCACTGTATAAACTTGGTTTTTCGTGAAAGACCATGTTGCAATATTCCATAACGCTTTGCTATGAGACTGTGATTTTGGTTCGGCGGTCGTCGGATCCAGCTTGAGTACCGCTGCGAAGTCCTCGCAGGCTCTTGAAAATTGTCGCGCTAGGTCCTGACGCTCCTCAAGCCATTTCTGCACGTCTGAATCCGCATTTGAAGTGCGCTTTTGTACCCTCTCTAGTAACTTGAAGAGAACTCTGCTCTCGTTTGCCAAAAGCTTGCGGTCTGCAGATGCACTTCTGGTGTTCGACGTGTATTCGACTAAGGCTGACGTGGTTCTGAGTGTGATCTCGACAACTGCAAGGACATTTGCTGCCACGCCAAGAGGCTCCATTTAATCAAGTCTTTCCTTTCAAACGTACATCTTGGAGATGAAAGCTGGTTGTCACTACAAGAAGAGAGGCGCATTTAAGATACTAAGGAAGACCGAAAAAGTGGATATAATCCTAGCAGGCATTCTAAGGAGCTTTGAAGGGCCGGATAACGCCTCAAAATTTTGCTTTCCTGCACAAGATGAAAGGTGGGTGCCAGGTGGTGTGGCTGGCATTGGTCCTCACTGCCGATGGGGGAGTTATTTCGGTAATGATTGGCACCGACATGCAGGCGCTTATCGTATGGTACCCTCGAGAGATGTTGATACTCATTACTGGAACCGCTCCCCCTTTCTCCTGTGTTTGTACCCCAGCGTTAGAAATTCTACGCTTTCCCAAAACAATTCAACCAACTGCTACTCCTCAACCACGGGCATCAAATACGTAAAAATAGAGATACTAGATACCTAAAGTGTCTGTTTAAACCCTCAGATGTTAGACTTCAATTTGAGATGCTATCACTGGAGTTTTAAGTGGATGTCAAGCTGGGCTATTTGTTTGCTCCGGGCGGATTTTAGTATGACGGGCATCCGATGGGTAGCTCCGCAGGCTTCGAAAAAATCACCACTTAGAACTCTGCGAATGACTTTTTGAAATAAAATTGATACTCAAGGTCTAAAGAAGTACTATGGACATCTCATACAACACTTTTTATATATTTGGTGCCTGTGGTTGAGGAGCATTATCTGGTCGAAAATTTGGGGTTAGGGTGTGGGGGAGAGGGCGCTAAAAGCTTCGCGGCCTTATTTGTGAAGCTGACCCTATCCTATCAATCTTTCAGCAACCCACTTCAAAGCGTCATTCAAGAGTATTCCCATCAATATAAAGCAATCCACCTTGCGCTCTGTGACTATCCATCGACGAATACAAAATGGCAGTTTGGCCACATCCAAAAGTCCTCGAAGCTGGGAACAGTGTACTGTGGCTCGCTCCGACTCTGAAGCTTGTTACAAGCGAAGCCGTCATCCGTGACCATACAACTGCCTGGTATTACGACCTGAGTCGTGAGCAACGGTCTGCACATTTTGTATCCTTCAGTACTTGTATACACGCTAAGCAATGTACCAACTAGATTTCGGCTCGATACAGGATGCGACATAAAGCCTGCGCAACACCCAGCAGATCTGATCCTGCGCGCTTTTGATCGAATGAAGCTCAAGATGTTCGGATACAATTTCGTACCAGATAAATTCCATCCGAGGCGAGCTCGATTCGAACCATCCCTCACTCATTCAGCTCTTCGCATTGAAGAGATCATACTCATAGAAGAGTCTGACGTCCCTGCGTCAATCTCCCGGGAAGCTTATGCGATAGAGATCAGCAAAGACGGGAAGACGGTCATCAATGTTGTTTCTCCACTAGCAGCTTTACGAGCATTTGATACCCTCTGCCAGGTGTTTTATGAGCATTCGAGTTCCCCCAACAATGTTTATACAACTTACGCCCCATTAATCGTGAAAGACGCGCCCGTCTATGAGCACCGAGGTCTCCACCTCGATATCTCTCGCAATTGGATACCCCCGCAAGATGTCCTGAGAACCATTAAGGCAATGGAGCTCAACAAGATGAACAGATTACATTTGCATGCCTCAGATTCCCAATCATGGCCTTTAGAGATTCCTGCTCTTCCTGAACTTGCACAAAAAGGCGCTTACCGAGAAGACCAAATCTGGACTGTCAAGGACCTGACCGAAGTCCAACGCCAGGGTCTTTACTATGGTATAGAGGTATATCTTGAAATCGATATGCCCGGCCATACTGGCTCTATTGTCCACGCTTATCCTGACTTAATAGCCGCCTACAGTGAGCGCCCATGGGACAAATATGCACAGGAGCCACCTTCCGGTCAGTTAAGACTGAATTCTCCAGAAGTTTATGCATTCCTGAAAAACTTGTTTGACGACCTTTTGCCACGCCTTTCTGCCTTCAATTCGCGTTTCCATCTCGGCGGCGACGAAGTGAATCTCGAAGCATATGCCTTGGATCCTGGCGTCAGATCTTCTTCGAAAGAAGTTATCAGGCCCTTACTTCAAACATTTTTTGACCACGCTATCGGTTTTGTGAAAGCCCGAGGAATGACACCATACATGTGGCAGGATATGCTTCTTGAATGGGATCTTCAATTTCCGCCAGAGACAGTATTCCAAGCTTGGCGACCAGGCGCACTCGAGGCTGTTGTCGCCAAAGGCCATCGTGCTCTGTTCGGGGCCTGCGAAGACTGGTACCTTGATTGTGGTTTCGGCACATTCATCGATCCGGCTGATAGCAAAGATAGTCCTATTAAACGGCCTTATGCTGACTGGTGCGCGCCCTATAAGAATTGGCGACGGATTCTCTCTTATGATCCGTTAGCTAACATTCCTGAAGAACGCCAGCATCTGGTCATTGGCGGTGAAGTGCATTTATGGGGAGAGCTAACCGATAGTGTCTGTTTAGACTTCATGTTGTGGCCTCGAGTTGCTGCAGCAGCTGAAACGATGTGGAGAGGAAAGGGTGAGGTGGGTGAGGCAACAACAAGGAGACTAGCAGAAATGAGAGAACGATTGGTGAGGCTGGGTATCCGGACCGGGATGGTACAGATGGAGTGGGGCTTGAGAAATCAGGGTGAATGTATCTTGTAGAAGCACGAGTTTGACCGCATCATCTTGTTTCGCTTCAGGAATCCCCAAGCTCTTCCACCAAAAGATATCTTAAGTTTCGATTTTCTTCCCATCGAGTCAGCTGTTAAATTCTGGTCTTCGTGCTAAGAGAGATTCTTAAAGTCTTTTTTGGATATGTTTCCCCGGTAGAGCTGAGCAAATTTCCCTAATATGTTTCCCGACTGTCGTTAGTAGCGTGTTTCGTTGGGGCTTAGCCTTTGAAAGATTACTCCTTGCACTTTGTTCATATCAATCGCTTCTCTGCTGGGTCAGGGTGGCTCTGGTTCAGCCTAGTATATTACTTTGCATGTGCTTTCGCCGCTTTGTTCCATGGAGCCTGTGCGCTAGCTGGGATTCATTGGGTCCATATCTTACAGCCTTGATCGGTCATTTTCTCTGCTAGCTTGTATATCTTCTTAAGGTATTCCTGACCTGCCTGCTGTCTCGGTTCCGCGATAGATTGCAACGCTGACATCGAGCTCGATTGAATAACAATACCTCTATTCCTCGCCCAGTCGATCAGCTGGAGCCCTTTGACTATTGCATATAGCTCTGCACTGTAGGTGCTCTGGTTTTGGCTGTATGCCAAGGATCGATTTGAGAGGTCAGCATCCCGCTTTTCGGGCCCTCCCCTTGGTTTTCCTCCCTCACTGTTTACTTCTAGAGTTCCAGTCTTTTGGGATTCTGCACCTCCGGTGAAGCAGGTCATCGACGCCCAAGTCGATCCCTGTTTACTCCTTAAGCATATGTCATAGATATATCTAGGTGCTTCCGCTTTGGCTAGTGACCCAGCCGCAGGCCCTCGTTGCAAATGAGGTAGATAGTCCCAACTCTTCATATACCGACATGCGCATACTGTCCTCTCAGGCTACGCAGATAGTCTCTCAGTGGCTACCATTGTGTATCACGCCTCACGGGATTCACCCGCTTCGCGTTACCATCAAGGGTCTCCTCTAGTCAGGCCGATCATGTCTAGCAGGGGTTACTATCAGTTCGCCTCTGACCAGGCAGCATACCGTAACGTTTCCGCCTCTACTAACCAAAGAACGCTATACCAAACGCTCGGCTGTGCCTGTGTCGAAATCTATCTAAGAATCCGCTCCTAGCTGATGACTGCAGAGAAAGACTTGAACTTTCAGAAGATATAGAAGCCGATATTGACAAGTTCCTTGCATTCAGTAGTTCACGAATCTCAGAGGTGCTCTGTTCAGTAGTTAGCAGACCAACGCATTCTCTGATAGAGACAAGATTCGATCTACGACGTCGACACGTAGTAGTCACTGATCGGGTGATTTTCACAAGCCAATTCCCCTGTTTATAGCTGAGCGTGACTCAGCCTGTTTCAGACCGTTGTAGATTCATTCTTTACTAGAGTGTGCCCGTGTCGAATCTCAGAGTATGCCCGTGTTGGAAACTAAAGAATGTCCGTGTCAGAATCTTCTTTCCGCTCTCAGCCGATGACTGTATAGAAGGACTTGAACCCCCAAGAGGCGAAGGACTAGCATTAACGATACGCATTTAGCATCAGTCTTAACGATTCGGCTCTAGTGGCTTTCACCCGGCCTCCCAGCGCATGTCTAACCCTCAGCTGATGACTGTGTAGATAGACTTGGTATATCTAACGCGTCTTAGTTCTTTTCAACTCTTGACCAGTATAGTTTTGAACCTAGAGCAGTGAGCTAACGCGTCTAAACGGGCATATATTAAGTCCGTCCTTCGATGAGGACTCTTCGTCATCACAATGGTGAGGTCGAATGAAGGAGCGTGAGCCTTGAATTTCAACAGAATCGTCATCCTTCAGACTTACCTTAGCGGAGCAACATAGAAAGTATTTACAGTTATTGTATGGTTAACTAGTAACAACCGTAGTTCTACCGGGTTGGTAGTTGTAAACCAGTTGCCTCCTCAGGCGTGCTACGGCTAAGCCCCTTCGGGTTAGCGCTTTGCTTACTACCTTAGCGAAGTTCTATGATTCTCTTTAACCGTACTAGAACCGTATTAGTTTAGAAGACTGTCAGTAGGCAGTTTCGTAGTGCTTACGATAGATAAACTCAGTTACCGCAATTTTTTAGTCACCTTTCTACATTAGACTGATTTATAATATTCTACGGTTATAATTCGGTTTTGTCACATCTACGTCTTCGAGTCTAGAAGGAGACTGATATGCAAACAGTCATGTTACGATAGATGATAATTGAAATCGTAAATTTACGGCTACAGACATGAAACAGAAGATGAACAGTATCACAACCACCTTCATAGACTAGCATAAGGCTGAATCTCAGCCTTAGCGAGCTACTTACAGAGATTTTCTGAGCAGAGTTTTCTTCTTCATCTTTTATCTTCTTTCTACACAGACATCTAGACACGACACACGCAGTCAGACATTTTTCTTACATCTATTTATCTATCTATCTATCTATCTATCTGTATCTAGCTTATCTTTTAGATCTACAGGTTCTTTCTGCAGCGGGCTGAACATTGCTTAAGCGTTGTCGAGCTTGTTCAGGTATAGCTGGCTTACGCTCTCATACAAATAATTCTTGTTAAGAGACTTTTTGCTAATGAGATAGGATACAGATGCGATATAGGAAGCTTCGTAGAAGCAACACGACAACGTGCGACAGCGTTATTATTGATCGAAGCGATGCATAATATGGTGGGAGTTGGGAACATCGATGGTGAATGATGAAGCAATATGGTTTATGATAGTCTTTGGTAGATTACAGGTTATTTACAGGTTTTCGGCTGCTTTGCGATAGCAGAATGGTTAACATTGCTGTAACGTCATAAATTTAGAGAGTCAAGAATCAGTTTCTGTAACATTATGTTTCAAAGCCTTATTTATCAAAACGTTAAACCAAGTTGACGTTTAAAAAGGTCTAAACGGTTTGAACTATATGACGTACTATGGTAATTAACCGTATGACGCTTACTACGTGTTCCAAATTTCTTCGCCTAAAGGCGAGAGGGTTGGATAACACCGTTACAAAACCTTTACCGTAACCCAACCGTAGATTCACCGTAAAAAGAATCCTGCATGAGTCGCTAAGGTACCTTACCTACGGAAGCTGCATTTGCACGGAGCCTGCGAAGTAAGCGCTAACTCGAAGGGGCTTAGCCAAGCACGTTTGAGGTACCTTACTGAGGCAAATCTTGATTGAGCAATCTTCCGCTACTTAGTAAGTGTCAGCGGATGCCGCGATTCTCTGCCGACGTTAAATCCGATGCTAAACCCATTTTGGGCGTAGAAAATCTTCTTAGAAATTGACGTTGCGCGGAGAGCTGTTCTTTTCGTGAGCGCACACTGGCACTGTATTCGACGTCACCCCTGAGAGCGGTTGGGTCTCTCAATCTACACACCATGAGGTGGAGACCGGTAAGTGAAGCTTCCTCTGCTGATCCCCTCGTCGGCTCTGACTCTCGAAGGTTTGGAGATGCATCATCAACCGGTCTCCGTGCCCTCCCGCGACTCGATCAGTCTCTACATACGCACAATCTCGTTCGCTGAGCTCAACAACTCACGCTCGAGCCGATACTATTTCGGAGCAGAAGGACCTTTCGTCTACTTTATTGACTTCTAAGAAGGCAACGCCGCAGACCTTGACAGAAAAGATAGTCCAACGCTACGCCGTCGGTCTCCCCAAAGGGAAGCTCGTCCAGAGCGACGACTACATCTCTCTAGCACCAGAATATTGCATGACCCACGACAATTCATGACCAATCATACTTCGCTACATGTCTATGGGAGCCACTCAGATTCACCGCCCGCAGCAGCTTGTTATGGCCCTTGACCACGATGTTCAGAACATCAGCGAGTCCAACCTCAAAAAATATCGGCAGATTGAGGCATTCGCTAAGCAGCACGGGATCCACTTCTATCCCGCTGAACGGGGCATCGGGCACCAGATCATGGTGGAAGAAGGCTATGCCTGGCCGAATACCCTGGCGATGGCTTCGGACAGCCATGCGAATATGTATGGTGGGGTGGCCTGCCTATCGACAGCCCTGGTCCGTTCCGATGCCTCAAGCATTTTTGCCACTGGTCGCACATGGTGAAAAATCCCCCCTATCGCTAAAATGACACTCACCGGTTCGCTACCTCCTGGCGCAACGGGGAAGGATGTGATTGTGGCGCTGTGTGGGTTGCTTAACCAAGACCAAGTGCTGAACCATGCCATCGAATTTACAGGCTCCGACGAAGCGATGCAAAGCCTCACGATCGATGACCGGTTAACTATTGCTAATATGACAACAGAGTGAGATAGTAATACCGCTCTATTCCCGATGGACGCGGTTTTGCGCCGTTGGCTCGAGGAGAAGATTGCGCGAGCCGCACAGAATCCGGAACTTCCGAGCACAACCGGAAGATTATCTAAACAGAGACTCGAGGCGTCCTTTAGCAACATACTACGCGCCGATCCTGGAGCTCGCTATGCGAAGCGGTTCTATCTAAATCTTTCGACGGTAGCCCCCTATGTGTCCGGCCCCAATTCGGTCAAGGTCGCGACGCCCCTCCACGAGCTCCCCACCATCTCAATCGACAAGGCTTACCTCGTGTCGTGCACCAATTCGCGCGCCTCCGACCTAGCGGCGGCCGCCCAAGTGTTTCGGCGCGCCGCGGATAAAGGTCAGACTCCCCGCGTTGCTGAGGAAGTCCAGCTCTATATGACGGCGGCTTCACAGGTGGAGCAGTGGGAAGCTGAAACGCGCGGAGATTGGCAGACCCTGCTTGCGGCCGGTGCACAGCCGCTGCCCGCTGGCTGTGCCACCTGCATTGGATTGGGAGTGGGGCTCCTTGAGGAGGGCGAGGTTGGCATCAGTGCCAGCAATCGCAATTTCAAAGGCCGCATGGGCTCGGTCGATGCTCATGCCTATCTCGCCAGTCCGGCAGTGGTGGCCGCTAGTGCTTTGCATGGCCGGATCACTAGTCACTGTGAAAACCCCTACAGTTGGATGGGCGTCGAGTGTGGTGAAGGCGACGGTACCGCTGAACAGGATCATCATGCCCCGATGGAGACCACACTAGATGGCTTCGCCAGCCAGCTGGATGGTCTGATTGAGACTGCTGAGCACGAGACCGAGGCGAATCCCTCCACATCAGTATATGTGCACCCCGACTTTCCTGAGCGCATCACCGGCGAGATTCTCTTTTGCGATGCGGACGCAATTAACACGGACGGGATCTACCCTGGACGGCTAACATATCAGGATAACACAACAATAAAGCAGATGGCCGAAGCATGCATGCAGAACTACGATCCCACGTTCACGTCGACGGCTAAAGCAGGAGATATTCTAGTTTCGGGTTTCGGCTTTGGCTGCGGCAGCAGTCGCGAGCAAGCCGCTACGGCGATCGTGGCCTGTGCCATCCCGCTGGTAGTGGCTGGCAGTTTCAGTAGTATCTTCGCCCGGAACAGTATCAACAATGCGCTGCCGACGCTGGAGCTACCTGAACTTGTAAAACGGCTGCGTGCACGCTTTCCAGAGTCTTTACCCACGCGGCGCACCGGCTGGTCGTTAACTTGGGATGTGCGGCGGAACATGGTCGAAATCAACGAAGGACCCGATCAGCCTAAGTGGAACATGAAAGCCGGCGAGCTGTCCCCCAATATCCAGGAGATCATTGCGGCAGGAGGGATCGGACCATGGGTGAAGTCGCAAATCAATAGCACTTCGTAAAGCAAGGCCTTGGGAACGTGACTTCCTCGTGCCAGGCTTCAACTTCGGCTGAAAAACGGCAATCAAGAATCCTAGCTTCCCTCAATGGGTGAGGTCAATGCAGTAGCAGTAGGCAAAGGCTTGTATTAGAACGAATCATTAAGGAAGTGCCCGGCCGTTGCTCCCTTAATACTCCCCTATCCCTCGTGCTCCCCCGGTGCTTCCTTATTACGCCCCCTTGCTCCCTCGCTACTCCCTTTAAAGCGGCCCTGTGTCACGGCCGTGCTTCGAACAAGCACTAATCATTGTACTAATCAAGCAATGGAGCAATAAAGTAAGCGTTGAACGGGCTGCGAGCAGAGCCAAATCCTTGCGCTCTGATTGGTTGATCTCCCAGGCCTGGGCAGGTGAAATCGCAGCGCGGCGCTAACCCGATCGGGCTAGCCCCCGCACAAATCACGTAGATACGGTATCTGCTGCAGAGCCGCATAGCTTCCTTCTGCAGTTTTGATAGTATTCTTCAATACATTCTATGCTGCTCCTGACAGTCAATCGCCTAAGCAGAGGTTAAAAACCAAGCCTTTATTTCAACCCCGAATCCTCAAGAGATATCAGCAACAGGTAAGTAAGCTCTCCACCACACCAGGTGCAGCTAAAGGCGCTATTAGGAAAGAAAATGCTTTCAAATGGCAAGCTGCAACTGCAAGCGAGGCGGAACGGAAGTTTATCAAAGATTGAATAAGGGCATTCGGCTTTCACACTGAGGCTGCCGTTTTGATAATCCCCGAGGATGCGAGGAATTCACCGAAATTTTAAACAATGCTGTCGGCAAAATTCAGACGCTCGATAAAGCTTAGTTGCGTCGCGTCGACGCTCTCTCTTCGCACCTTGCTCTATTATAATATAGATTGCATGTTGTGCGAGGAGATTCAGGCCTGTTTCGTGATCGCAGTGGGAGCAAGTTCGAAGTCCCTGGACCAGATATATTCTCACTACAGGCTCTCTACATAGCTAAAACCTATCTATCCCGATGAGTGCAATGCATGGTCAGCAATACCAAAATAACACATTCTATGGTGTAGCGCTTCTCATAGCATCACAAAGACTACTTTTTAGGGCCTCCGACTTCCGCATCTGATATTCAAGTCTCAGTGCTAGACAAATTTTTTGCTTCAATTTGTATGTCCCATCATCTTATATCAAAGGCCACATTTCCTTATTTTTTTTTCGCCTATTGATTGATTATCGGTGCTTATCGCACTTATTATAGCTTGGACCGATAGAGACCGAAATCGTCGAATCAGGTACTTGGGGTCGTACCAAGCTTCTAAGTTCACTAAAGAAAGGGTTTCGATATTGGGTGAGTACTGCTTTTCATTCTGTTTCTCAGTAGTCGAGCGATTCCCAATGTGGGCGCCACTGTTGCAGCCTCCCGTTATCGACGCTATCGCAAGGGAACTCTTTTCTAGGTAGGCAGCAGGAGGCTGAGCCAGGCAGCAGTGCTGACGAATATTGTTATAAATAACGTGAGCAGCTATCGGGTTTACCTACTACATACAGTACATACAGTACATAGACTCAAATCTTCCAAACCGCAAAACACATCTACAGTATAATCGAGTGAGAGCGCTTTTCTCCGACTTTGCTGATGACTCTCTCCATAATC
>JAABUS010004181.1_pt1 | contig 21407 bp, 14 predicted proteins | sample 5560161 | NCBI WGS metagenome assembly JAABUS01 (sample SAMN10711885, study PRJNA513376) | rock metagenome | isolation source: Antarctica rocks | place: Antarctica: Victoria Land, Trio Nunatak nord | collected 2016-01-04
ACCTTGAAGTTCTCCACCAGGATGTCGCTTTTGGCGATCAGCTCCAGCGCGATCGCCTGGCCTTCCGGCTTGGAGATGTCGAGCGTCACCGACCGCTTGTTGCGGTTCACGCCGACGAAGTAGGCGCTCTCCCCTGTTCCCGGCATGAACGGCGGCGCGAAGCCCCTGGTGTCGTCGCCGGAGCCGGGCTTCTCGATCTTGATCACGTCCGCGCCCATGTCGCCCAGCATCTGCACGCAGGTCGGCCCGGCCAGGACGCGGGTCAGATCGAAAACGGTCAAGCCCGCGAGGGGGCCGGACGGTGGAGGGTTGGTCATGCTGGGGTCGGTCTCCGCGCCCTTGTTCAGGCCCTTGGGTGGGTCCATTGTCGGCATAGCGTTATATGCACCCTGCGTCCCGAGGCAAACCCGATGCTCGACCAGCCCCATCCCACCCCCGAGGCACCGACGCTGGACCAGCAGGCGCTGGCGACGGCGCTGTCGGGCAAGCATTTCATCGGCGGCCGCTTCGTCCCGGGGCGCGCGGGCAAGACCTTCGCCATCGTGAACCCAGCCACCGGGTTCGAGGTCGCGCGGGCGGCCGAGGGCGATGCGGCCGACGTCGAGGCGGCGGTGCAGGACGCGGACCGGGCGCAGAAGGCCTGGGCCAAGGTCCCGGCCCGCAAGCGCGGCGCCATGGTCGGGCAGTGCGCGGCCCTGCTCCGGGATCACGTCGAGGAGCTCGCGCGGCTGATCGCGCTGGAGACCGGCAAGGCGCTGCGCACCGAGAGCCGGGTGGAGGCGCAGGTCGTCGCCGACATCTTCGAATTCTATGCTGGGCTTGGCGGCGAGCTGAAGGGCGAGACGGTGCCGTTCGCCCCCAACGTGCTGTCGGTCACGGTGCGCGAGCCGCTGGGCGTCGTGGGCGCGATCATCCCGTGGAACGTGCCGATGCTGCTGATGGCGCTGAAGGTCGCGCCGGCCCTGGTCGCCGGCAATACGGTGGTGGTGAAATCGGCGGAGGAGGCGCCGCTGGCGGTGCTGCGCATCTGCGAGCTGATGAACCGTGTGCTGCCGCCGGGCTGCTTCAACATGCTGTCGGGCTTCGGGCCGGAGTGCGGCGGACCCCTGGTCGCGCATGCGCTCGTCCGCAAGGTGACGTTCACTGGCAGCGTCGAGGTCGGCCGCATCGTGTCCAAGGCCGCCGCCGAGAAGCTCGTGCCCGTGACGCTGGAGCTGGGCGGCAAGAGCCCGATGATCGTGTTCGCCGATTGCGACTTCGACAAGACGGTGCTCGGCGCCGTCACCTCGATGCGCTTCACCCGGCAGGGCCAGAGCTGCACCGCAGCGAGCCGCATCTACGTGGAGCGCCCGATCTTCGAACGCTTCGTGGACGCGCTGGCCGCCAAGGTCGATGACATGGTGATGGGCGACCCGCTCGACGAGGCGACCGACATCGGCACCATCATCAGCCCGGACCAGTTCGAGAAGGTCGTCGGCTTCATCGAGGAGGGCCTCGCTACGCCCGGCGCCACCGGCCGCGCCTGCAGCGCCATGCCGACCGATCCGGCCATGGAAAAGGGCCTGTTCATCCGTCCATACATTTTCTGCGACCTGCCGGACGACAGCCGGCTGGTGCAGCAGGAGATCTTCGGTCCCGTCACCTGCGTGTTCCCGTTCGATGAAGCGGAGGCGGCACTGGCCGCGGCAAACGGCACCGAATACGGGCTCGCAGCGTCGCTGTGGACCAACAACCTGCGCATGGGCCTCGACCTCGCGCACCGGCTGGAGGCCGGGCTGGTGCAGATCAACCAAAATTTGGTCGTGCAGGCCAACCTGTCCTACGGCGGAGTGAAGAGCAGCGGCCTTGGCAAGGAGGCCAGCCTCGAATCGATGCTGGAGCACTTCATGCACAAAAAGACGATCATGGTGAATTACGGCTGATCCAACGGACAGAGACCAATGCCCAAGACCGACCAGACGATTCCAACGAACCTGCAGCCCAAGGCTGCTGAATATGCCTTCAACCTCGATGACGCACTGCGTTCCATCGTGGCGCTGCGCGCGACCGTGCCGGAGGACGCGTTCACCGCCTCGACGCTGGGCACCGAGCGGGCAGGCAGCGCGGTGCACATCCAGCCCGGCCTGTTCCTCACGATCGGCTATCTCATCACCGAGGCGGAGACGGTTTGGCTTTCGGCCGCCGACGGGCGGACGGTTGCCGGATATCCGATGGCCTACGACCAGGACACCGGGTTCGGCGTGGTGCAGGCGCTCGGCCGGCTCGACGTGCCGGTCATGGAGCTGGGCGACAGCGAAAAGGCACGGGTCGGCGAGCCGGTGATCTTTGCGGCGGCCGGCGGCCGGCGGCAGTGCGTGGCGGCGAAGGTGGCTGGACGGCAGGAGTTCGCGGGTTACTGGGAATACCTGCTGGACGACGCCATCTTCACCGCCCCGTCGCATCCGTTCTGGGGCGGCGCCGCGCTGGTCGGGCAGGACGGCCGGCTGTTGGGCATCGGGTCGCTGGTGCTGCAGCAGGGTCAGGGCGGCAAGCGGCAGGATATGAACATGGTCGTGCCCGTGCAGTTGCTGCGGCCGATCCTCGACGACCTGCTGTCCTACGGCCGGGTCAACCGGCCGGCCCGGCCGTGGCTGGGACTGTATGCGATGGAGGACGACGCAGCCCTGGTCGTCGGCGGGCTCGCGGATAACGGGCCAGCCGACCAGGCCGGAGTGCGCACCGGGGACCGCATCCTTTCGGTCAATGGCGAGGACGTGCCCGACCTCGCAGGACTGTGGCGCGCGGTCTGGGCGTCCGGCCCGGCTGGCGCCGCGGTGCAGGTCAGGCTTGGGCGCGGCAGCAAGACCGCCGCCGTCACCGTGACCTCGACCGATCGTGCCAGCCATCTGAAATCGCCGCGACTGCATTAACGGACCGCGCAGCCGGTGCGCAGGCGACCGCGTCGGTCGAGCGGCGTCTTGCGGGCGCGCCTGCAGTTGGCAGCCTGGCTGCTGGGCCGGGCTCTGGCGGTTGGGTTCGGTCTGGCTGCCCTGACCGGGGTGGTCGTCGGGGCGTTGATTTGGCTGTCCCTGCCCCCGGCAGGCATGCGGGTCCGGGTGCCGGGCCTTGCCGGGCCGGTTGCGATCACTCTGGATGCGGACGGCATCCCACGTATCGCGGCGGGTTCGGACCTTGATGCCGCGGCGGCGCTCGGCTTCATGCACGCCCGGGACCGCATGTTCCAGATGGAATTGATGCGCCGGGCGGCGTCCGGACGATTGTCGGAGATCGCCGGCAGCGCAACCCTGCGGCTGGACCGCACGATGCGGGTGCTTGGGCTGCGGATGCGGGCGGCGGCCGACCTTCCGGCGCTCGATGCGGATACGCGGGCGATGCTGGAAGCCTATGCCAGCGGCGTAAATGCATGGATCGCAGCGCGCGGCCGGTTCGCGGCGCCAGAGTTCATCCCGCTTGGCGCGCCGGAGCCCTGGACGGCGATTGACAGCCTGCTGTGGGGCAAGACCATGGGCCTGTATCTCTCGGGCAATTGGCGGTCCGAGCTGGCGCGTGCCGCGCTGCAGAGCCGCCTGCCGGCCGAGCGCCTGCAGGAGCTGTGGCCGCCGCAGGACGACACTCCGCGACCGGACGCGCGCGTCGTCCCCGACCTTCTTGGCCTGGGCACGCGCCTTGCCGCGGCGGTGCCGGATTTCCCCGAGCCGTTCACCTTGCCGGAATCGGCCAGCAACGAGTGGGCGGTGGATGGCACCCAGACCACGACCGGTCATCCGCTGCTGGCCGGCGACCCGCATCTCGCTTTCGGCCTCCCATCCATCTGGTATCTGGCCCGGATCGAGACTCCGCGCGGCGTGCTGGCCGGCGCCACCGCACCCGGCGTGCCGTTCCTCGTCATAGGGCATAACGGGCGTATCGCCTGGAGCTTCACCACGACCGGCGCCGACACCCAGGACGTGTTCATCGAAAGCGTGCTCCCGGACGGCAGCTACCAGACCCCGGACGGGCCGCAGCCCTTCACCCGGCGCGAGGAGCGCATCCGGGTCCGCGGCGCATCGGACGAACGGCTGATGGTGCGGGAGACGCGGCACGGTCCGGTGCTCAGCGACCTCGACGCACCCGGCGGCCCGGTGCTGGCCGTCGCCATGGCCAATTTGGCACCTGGGGACAGCACCGCCGCCGGCCTGCTGGCATTGAACCACGCAGCCGACGTTGCGGACGCTGGCCGGGCCTCCGAGTTGATCACCGCGCCCGTGCAGAACCTGCTGGCGGCGGACCGGACGACGATCGCGCAGTTCACCACCGGCCGCATTCCGGTACGGCGATCCGGCGACGGCACCGTGCCCGTTCAGGGCGCGGACGGCGCGCATGACTGGACGGGCTTCGCCGGCGGCAGCGCCCTGCCCCATGTCGTGGCGCCTGTTGGCGGCCGGCTGGTGAACGCGAATGAGCGCGTGGCTGGACCGGATTTCCCGGTGTTCATGGGGGCCGACTGGTTCGGCGACTGGCGGACACGACGCATCCGGCAGATGCTGGCCGCGACGGGGCAGCATGACGCGGCGGGCTTTGCCGCCATGCAGGTGGACGCGGTCAGCAGCTTTGCCGTGCAGATCTTGTCGACTCTTCTGGCCACGCGCCCGCTTGACGCGGCCTCCGACCAGGCCCTCGTTCTGTTGTCACACTGGGACGGCGGCATGCAGGCCGATCTGCCGCAGCCGCTTATATTCAATGCCTGGGTCCGGCAGTTCGAGACAGCGATGCTCGGTCACGCTGGCGTTCCCGCGGCTGCCATGGGCGCGCGATCGGACCTCGTGGCCCGGGCATTGTCGCCTGCTGGCGCCGGTTGGTGCAACGGCGACTGCGGGCCCATGCTGGCGCAATCGCTGCAGGCTGCGGTGGCCGGCATCACAGCCGCGTATGGCCCGCAGCCGGGTGACTGGTTGTGGGGGAGCGTGCACCAAGCTATTTTTTCGCACCCGTTGCTGGGAACATTGCCCGTGCTCGGTCGGCTCACCACGTCGAAGATCGCACAGCCCGGCGATGATACGACGGTGTATCGTGGCGGCATGCGCGGCGACGGCTGGGCATCGGTGCACGGCGCCGGGTTCCGTGGAGTCTATGATTTGGCAGACCTCGACCACAGCCTGTTTGCACTCACTCCGGGACAGTCGGGCCATCCGTTCCGCCGCGTGGCAACATCGTTGATGACGCGCTGGCGGGACGGCACCAGCATCGTCCTGGGTCCCAATCCCGCCGTTGTCACGGACAGCATAGGACTTACGCCATGAGCGCCAGCAACACCGGCCAAGCCTTTGATGATGCCCGGCTGACCGAGGGGGTGATGTTCCGCCGCATTTGGGCCTGGTTGATCGACTTTTTGTTGGTGGCCGGGATCGTTGCGATGCTTTGGGTCGTGCTGGTCGGCTTTGGTCTGCTGACGCTCGGGCTGGGCTTGCCGCTGCTTGGGCTGCTGCCCATCGTGCCGCTCGCCTATCATATCCTGTTCGTGGCGGGGGCACGCAGCGCCACGCCGGGCCAGACGATGATGGATCTGGTGGTGCGCCGGGACCAGGACCTGGGTCGGCCGTCTCTGCTGCAGGCGATCCTGTTCACCGCTGGATTGTGGCTGACGCTCGGCGCCGGGGTAATTTGGCTGGCAGCGGCGTTGCTGACCACGCGCAACCGGACGCTGCACGATTTGGTATCGGGCGTTGTCGTCGTCCGCAGCCGTGCTTTGAGCGGGACATTGACCGGGACCGCCGATTTCGGGAACATGCGCCGGGGATCCGGATACGCATGACCTACAAGCCACCACGCCGACCGCAGTTCTTCTATACCACCGCACCGCTCCCCTGCCCCTACGTCTCGGGCAGGACCGAACGCAAGGTGGTGACCGAGATCACCGGTCCCGATGCGGACCACCTGCATGACCGTTTGTCACGGGCCGGGTTCCGACGTAGCCACAACATTGCCTATGCCCCGGTCTGCCCGTCCTGTCAGGCCTGCGTGCCGATCCGCATTCCCGTCGCGGCTTTCATGCCCGACCGCGGCCTGCGCCGCATCAGCCGGGCCAACTCCGCGGTCGAGGGCTTCACGGTGCCGGCGCGCGCCACGGCGGAGCAGTTCCAGCTTTTCCAGCGCTATCAGCAGGCGCGGCACAGCGATGGCGACATGGCGACCATGAGCTTTTACGACTACCGCGCCATGATCGAGGACACGCCGATTGAGACCACCATCACCGAGTTCCGCGGTCCCGGCGAGCGCCTGATCGGCGCCTGCCTGACCGATCGGCTCGGTGACGGCCTCTCTGCGGTGTACAGCTTCTTTGCCCCGGAGTTCGAGCGGCAGTCGCTCGGCACCTATGCGATCCTATGGCTCATCGAGAGCGCGGTGACGCAGAACCTGCCCTATGTCTATCTCGGCTACTGGGTGCCGGAGAGCCGCAAGATGGCCTATAAGGCACGCTTCCGGCCCTGCGAGATCCTGGTGCAGGGCACTTGGCGCATGCTGACGGATGCGGAAGTTGTCCAGACCGCGGGCGTTGCGCCCGAATTGGTGCAGGAAACCGCGGGCTAGAACCGCGCTGAAAGCGCCAGCGAGCCGAAGTTAAACAGGCCGCTCTTCTGCCCTTTGAACGACTCGGTCTGCCAGGTTTGGGTATAGGTCACCCGCACGCCATAGAACATGGCGGCAAGGCCGGCTTGGAGTTCGCCGAGATAGGGCCGTTTATCGACCGACGGGCTGCGGTTGCGGAAGGTGCTGCCGTCCAGGAACAGGTCGCGCGCGATGCCCTGGCCGTCGGCGCCGGCGAAAACGTACCAGGCGAACGGACGGTTGGGTGTGTAGGCGTCCGACCCGCTCATCCCAGGCCGGATGCGCGGGGCGCCGAAGTCGCTGTTCAGCCCCTGGCCGAGTCGGAAGCTGACTCCCGCCTGGACATAATCCCGAACGGTTCCGACCCCGGCCGTCAGCGCCGGCAACGCGTCGGTCTCGAGACCGTAGAACTGGGTAATTGGTAAGCGGTACGTCCGCTCTGCCAAGAGTTCAACTGCCGGCTCGTCCTTCAACTGCGCGGACCAGCCGCGGTTGGGAGTGTCGCCGATGATGTCGTGAAACCCGTTCTGCACCACCCGGCCCAACGACGACGGCCCAACCACGCCGAGCGACAGCGCCAACAGGCTGCGGGCATTGTCGGTGTCGTGCAACAGCCCAAGAGTGGCGTTTAGATACCCGGCGTAGGGGCGGTCACGCGGATTAGGTCTGCTGGCCTGCGTATCGCGCGGCGTGAAGATCGATTGGCCGATATCGAGGCTTATCCGCTGCACCCCATCGCCCCACACGGCGCGGCCCAGGCCCGCCAAGACATCCGGGACCGCGTTGGTGCCCGATGTATATCCAAGCCGCAGCCCGCTCGTGTAGTACTGGTCGGACGTGCCCTTGAACGTCGAGGCTGCATCATTCTCAACTTGGAACGTGTAGATGCCCTTAGTGTCCTGCGGCGGTTCGGCTTGGGCGGGTAGCGCAATGAGCACTGCAGTTGCCAGGCCAATCGCGGTGTTCTGAAACGACATGCTGCGTCCTGGAAAGATGTGTGACGCAGCCTACTGGCATCGGGCAACAGGTAAAACCCCCGAACGGTACACCGGGATCGCGACACGTCTAAGCCGCAAAGCCTGCTCGCCTGCAACCGCTTGGCGTCCCGTAGGGGATTCGAACCCCTGTTACCGCCGTGAGAGGGCTATCACTCCCGGCAGGGTCGGATGGCGATGGACATTCTAACACGCGAGGAGACTTGTTGATTATGGGTGCTCAACACCCTTGAACAACTTCAGACAGCGGTGGATACTCCCCACCTATCTCCCCACTTTCCGGACCTCGCCATGCCCCGTGCCACCGCAGACAGCCCACTCACCACCCGAGCGGCCCGGGAACGGCTTGCGGCGCGCAAAGAGCCTTACTGGCGCGGTATCGAAGGCGGGATTGCACTCGGCTACCGCCGCAATGCGCGGGGCGGTAGCTGGCTTGTGCGGATGCTGGACGCACGCCGCTATCGCGAGGAGCGGCTAGGTCGGGCCGACGACACCCTCACAGCGGACGGTGCGGACGTGCTGGACTTCCGGCAGGCCCAGACCCGCGCCGTTGCATGGGCAGCCCGCGCCCGCCGTGTCGCGGCTGGGCTGGACCCCGAACCCGCGAAGGGTCCGGCAAAGCCCTATACCGTGGCGGACGCCATTGTGGACTACCTCGCCGACATGCAGGCCCGTGGCGCCCGCAGTCTGGCCACAACGCGCACCGCAGCCGAAGCTCATATCCTGCCGGCGTTGGGCGCCCTACACGTGTCCCGCCTGACGCGGGATATAGTGCGCGCATGGCATCGTGCCCTATCCACAGCCCCGGCCCGGGCGCGCGGCGGCCCCCGCAAGGCGGACCCGGCGGACGCCGACGCACCCCGACGCCGGCAGGCCACTGCCAACCGAATCCTTACAATCCTGAAAGCCGCGCTGAACCACGCCCGGGAGGAGGGCCGCGCCACTGGCCCCGATGACGCCTGGCGGCTGGTCAAGCCGTTCCGCGGCGCCGATGCGCCCAAGGTCAGCTATCTCTCGGATGACGAGTGCGTGCGCCTCGCCAACGCTTGCTCGTCCGACTTTCGCGCTCTGGTAACGGCTGCGCTGCTGACCGGCTGCCGATATGGCGAATTGTCCGCCATGCGCGCTGGCGACCTGGATCATCAGGCCGGGACCGTGAACATCCCGCGCAGCAAATCCGGCAAGGCCCGGCATGTCGTACTGACCGACGAAGGGCGGGATTTCTTCGCCCGTATGGCGCGCGGCAAGGGCGGTGATGCGCCCCTGTTTGAGCGTGACGCCATTACCAAGCAGGCAACCCGGACGGCGCCTGCCGTGCTGCGCCGGGTACGCTGGGGAAAATCCGATCAGTTCCGCGCTATGGCGGAGGCGTGCACCGCAGCCCGCATTGCGCCAGCCGTCAGCTTCCATGTGCTGCGTCACACTTACGCGAGCCGCCTCGCCGCCCGCGCTGTGCCCCTGCCCGTGATCGCGGCGCAGCTTGGACACGCCGATACCCGCATGACGGAGCGGCACTATGCCCACCTGGCGCCGTCTTACGTGGCAAACACGGTGCGCGCTGCGTTTGGCAGCTTGGGTATCGGGGGCGCGGCGGACAACGTGGCCGGCTTCGCGCCGCGGCAGGGAGCTGCTTGATGGGCCGCCGGCCCAGCGTCAGGCCACCACCGCCCGGATGGAAGGCAAGCGGCTTCGTCCCTGATCTATTGCAAGCAGCCGACTTGGCAGCCCTGCCCCAAACCCGCAAGCGGTCTTACGTTGCGGAGACGGACCTGGCCGCCATCGCGGAGGAATTGAACAAGTCGTTCGGCTGGTATGCGATTTGGGCCGCTGGTGAACACGCACGCGGCCCGCGCCACGAAGTCCGGGACTGGTGCCGGCAGGTTGCGAGGCAGGCCGGCGACTTGACGTTTGCTCTTGGACTGGATCGTCAGTCTCAGCCCGGCCAGCACACGGACGCTCTGCTGCACTTTGCCGTGGCCTGGCCATGTCCCGGGGAGGTGACGGAATGCGCGGGCCGAGAGGTTCAGGATTTGGGCACGCTGGCCCGCTTGGGAGGGCAGGCGCAGCCGGAATTTCTAAAGGCGACCCAGTTCGACCGGGCATACGACCCGAGCCGCAAAATTGCTTTCGAGTGCATCGGCGCCCGCTTGGACGCCGCCTTGGGCGTGTTGCAGCTATTGGCAACCCGCGCCGAGGATTACACAGCAAGCCGCGTTCGCAAGGGCGGGACGCCGGAAAAGGCGAGAAAGCGCCTATTCGTTAGCCTAGCTGGCACCTATGAACGCCTGTTCGGCTGCCTACCCGGCGCACCTTCTCACACTGCGTCCAAGGCGGAGCAAGCTGCGTTTGGCGGGCGCGAATCCCTGCCCAAGGGTCCGGCCCTGGCCTGGCACCGCGCGCTGATCAGCCTGATCGGGACCAGGGCAGGCGAGATGCTACCCTTGTGCGCGCCGGGCGGCCCAGCGTCGGATACCGACCGCGCCACGTTGCTGGGCGAACTTGTGAGCCTGGCCGCGGCTGCTGCAAAGGGCAAGGCAGGGGACCGGCTGGCACACTGGATACGCGACGGAAGTGCCGACCGAGCGCAGCGGCTGCCGGAGGCGGCACCTGACGCCGACGACCCGAATTTTACGCCTACACCCCTTGAGGACTTGTTCGGGTAGCGACCCGCAACCTGCGAATAGACGCCGGAAACTCGGCTTGCAATTGCATTTTCCCTGTTCGCATCGCATCGCCAGTTTGCCCCTGTCCACACCATCACAGAGGCACACATGATCACCGAAGCCACCATTCCCCGCGCCGGCATTCAGCGCCCGGCGCGCGCCACCATCAATGACTGGTGCAAGCTGTCCGGGATGAGCCGCAGCGCGACATACGAGGCGCTGGGCCGCGATGACTTGCGCGCCGTGAAGCTGGGCACCCGCGTCCTGATTGATGTGCCGCGCGGATTGGCTTGGCTGGACAGCTTGCCCCTCGCCACGGTGCGGCCCCGCAGCGCACAGCCCAAGCAAGTCGCCTGACACGCAACCGCCGGCCCCTTCGTGCGAAGGGCAGCCGGCGGAGCGGACGCATAATGTTGGCTGATGCACCGGGCAGGGCGCAGCCGACAAATAGCGGACGCCCGCGGCAGCTTCAAGCAGGATGGGAACCCGGCCCTGACATAAGGGCCACCCCCATGCACGACAGCCTTCCCACCGCTGCCGGTCCGCGCCTGGCCGCGGCACCCCGCCCGCTGGTGTTTCCCCGTGACCCCGCCGCCGCCCTGGCACTGGCCGCAGCCCTGGACCGCCGCGCCGACCTGCATCTTGCCGAAGGCCGGCGCGAATTGGCCGAATGCCTGGCCCACGCCGCGTTTGAGTGCCGCGCCCGCGCCACCGAGGGCCGCGCATGAACGCCTCGCACAACCCCCGGCGGGACGCCGCCACCGCCTTCCGCGGCGAACTATGGGATGCCGGATGGCGCCCTGTGCCCCTGTATAGCTGGGATTGCCCTCACCCCCGTTTGACCGCAAAGGACCGCGGCAAGCGGCCCAAGGGCGAAGGTTGGCAGGACCGTGCCCGGCTGGACCCGCCGGAAGCAGCCGAAGCTGTGCCGGACGGGGACGCACTCGAAACCGGCATTTTATGCGATGGGCTGCGCGCGCTGGACCTGGACATAGACGACCCGCCCACCGTCGCGACCTTGCGCGCGCTGGCCGTGCAGATGTTCGGGGACACCCTTGTTAGGCACCGATATAACTCTCCCCGCATCCTAATGCCCTACCGGGCGGCGATGGGCACCCCGGGCAAGCGCAGCCTGGCCGGCACCAAGGGGAAGATCGAGGTGCTGGGAGAGGGCAACCAATTCGCGGCAGCCGAACGGCACCCATCCGGCGCCGTACTGCGCTGGACGCCAGAAAACCCGGCCACCACGCCCCTGCATACCGTGCCGGCCATCACGGAAGTGCAGCTCGATGCCTTCCTGGCCGAAGCCGCGCCCTTGATCGGCCATAACCCGAAGGAAGCCGCCGTGCCCGGCGCCGTCCGCAACGGAGCGCACCAGCCCAGCGCACACGGGGCTGAGGCCGATCCCCTGGACGTGGTAGCGGCGCTGGCCGTCATTCCACCTGATGACGCGCTGGATTGGGACCATTGGAACCGGGTGGGCTTGGCGACATGGGCAGCGACCGGCGGCAGCCTGGCCGGGTTGGCGGCGTTCTCCGCCTGGACGCAGCGCATCACGACGCAGCACGAACGCAAGCCTCGGGAACGGTGGGAACACTATGCCTGCCACAGAGATCGCCCACAAAAAGCCGGGGCCGGCACATTGTTCCACCTGGCACAGGAGGCTCGCCCGGGGTGGCGCAAGCTGGCATTGCAGCCCAGCGCCGCGGCGGAGCCGGAGCCGCCGGAAATGGGCATCCTGACCCGCACCCGCCTGCCGGCACCCGCCTTACCCCTGGACGCCTTTGGCCCGAGCTGGGTACGCTGGCTAGAGCGCACCGCAGCCGGTGCCAACGCGCCCGCGGACTTCGTGGCCTTGCCGTTGCTGGTGGCCGGTTCGGCCCTGATCGGCAACGCGCGCTGGGCACAAGCCTGGCCTGGCTGGACAGAGCCGCCGATACTGTGGGGTGCCAGCGTGGGCAACCCGAGTAGTGGCAAGTCCCCCGGCGCTGCCCCCGTCATGGGCGGCGTGCTGCGACTAGTGGAAGCGCACCTGGCACGGGACTATCCGAGGGAATTGGCTGCATGGGAGGAAGCCGCTACCGTAGCCGCGGCTATCGAGGGGCAATGGAAAGCGGACGTGAAGCGCGCCGTGGAGGCCGGCAGCGCCCCACCAACCCGCCCAGCGGCGGCCGACATTCCACCCCGCCCCGTGCGCCCCCGAGTGCGAGTGTCCGACGCCACCGTTGAAGCCCTGGCCGCTATCCTGGCCGGGTTGCCCAAGGGCGTGCTGCACGTCCGGGACGAGTTGGCCGCGTGGCTGTTGAACTTGGGACGCTACTCCGGCGGCAGCGACAAACCATTTTGGTTGGAGGCTTACGTAGGCGTCCCATTCGTTGTGGATCGGCTGAAGAACCCCGTGCCCATCCATATTCCCCGGCTGGCAGTGGCGACGTTCGGCACAATCCAACCCGACCGCCTGATGGAGTGCCTGGACACCGGCGATGACGGCTTGGCAGGCCGCTTCCTGTGGGCTTGGCCGGACCCGGTGCCGTTCCGCCGGCCCATGCAGTCCTGTGACACGAATTGGGCGACGCAGCGGTTGGAACGCTTGGCGAACTTGACAATGCCGGCCGACGAACACGGGGAAACACGCCCGGCTTACGTGTCCCTGGACGATGGGGCCGCCCGGGTGCTGGAAGCGTTCGCCCGCGAAATGCAGGCGGGTGAGGACGGTGCGCACGGGTTGCTGCGGTCGAGTATGGGCAAGGCGCGCGGGCAGGCGTTGCGCTTGGCGCTGGTGCTGGCCTTTCTTCGCTGGTGCGCGGACGATGGTGGCACCCCCGAGCCGGGTAGTGTCGAGGCAGATACCATGCAAGCCGCGGTTGGCTTCATGCGGAGCTACTTCCTGCCGATGGCCGCCCGGGTGCTGGGCGATGCCAGCATACCGGCGGAGGAACGCGCCGCCAGGACCTTGGCCGAGTGGATCATGCAGACTCGGCCGGCGGTGGTGAACGTGTCCTACGTCCGGGATCGGGCGCGGCTGCCGGGCTTGCGGGAAACAGATGCCGTAAAAGGGGCGGTGCGCTTCCTGGCCGATGCGCGGTGGTTGCTGCCGCCGAAGGACACCGGCAAGGCCGGGCGCCCGCGAGGAGATTGGGTGGTGAACCCGCAATTATGGGTGGAGGCGTGACCGCGTTGCGTACATCTCCCGTCTCAAGAATACCGAAAAAGGCGAAAACCTCGACCGGACGGGAGGGAGCCGCAGTTTTCGCCTTTCTCGCCTTTGTCGGAAACCATGGCCGCACCTGCATGGGCCAGAGTGCCGGACCTTAATGAGACAGCATACGCGCGCGCGGGTCGTTTGCATGAAGCGCGTTGGCTGGGCGTCATTGCCGTTCGGCCGACCGATTCCCAATATTCCGCCCAGCGCAGTGCGGACCGGACCGGACCGCCTGGCGGGTAGCAATGCAAGGATGGAAGATGCTTGAGGTGCAATCGTGACGATGCCAGCCCGCGTAGCTCCGCCCTGCCTGACTGCAGGAGATGCTGAATGGTTCGATCAAGTAGCTGCCGGCAAGCGTGCAGCCGGGGCCGCGACCCGCGACCCGGCCCAAGCTGCCCAACTCGACGCCGAAGCCTTTGGCCTTGAGGCGCTGGCGGCGATGCTGCGGGACTCTGCGGCCCGCGACTTACCAAAACTGCAGGAAGGCCAAGGCGGTGAAATTGCACCGCCGGAGGACTGCGACATGCCGTGGCCTATGCGCGAGATGGCGCAGGTGGTCGCAGCGGAACCTTCCATGCTGGCGGCAGATGCCAGCTTGGATCGCATGAAACTGGCTCGCAACGCTGATGTCCTGACTATGGCGGTGGAAGCGGCCGAGAACGCCAAGGCGCAGACGGCAATGGAGAAGATGCTAGCGCACCAGCTTGCCGCGGCCCATTCCCTCTCAATGGAGATGTTCGCAGCCGCAAGCAATGATCTTTATCGGTATCAAAAAGCGCGGGACTTAAATCCGGCCGCACTGGCGGACGCCGCGCGGTCCGGCACCGTGGCAGCCCGGCTTGTGGGTGCCTACGCGCAAGGGGCGCTGGCCCTCGATAAACTGCAAAACGGCGCACGCCAAGTCATCACGGTTCAGCACATAGCGGTTGGGGAAGGAGGCCGTGCTCTGGTCGCTGGCAACGTAACAGCATCCAAGCCGTCCCAGTGAATACGGACAGGGCACATGAGGAGGCTTGCGCGATCAGCGTGGCCCCCCGGTGGCGTAGGCTGCTGGATTCAGCCAATGCAAGCCGACGATGCGGGGCTGTGGGCAAGCGGACAGGCCAGCCATGTCGCGGCGCTGCCATGCCCAACGGCCGATGCCGGATGCACGGCGGCACCAGCACGGGCGCACGCACGGCGGCGGGGCTTGAGCGATGTAGAGTTTCATCGTGGAAGCATGGAGGGCGGGATGCGGCGGCCCGCGCCAGAACACGTCAGCGAGGTGTGGCGCGCAAACTGACGGCAGACCTACATCGGATAATTCTCGAACTGCTTAACTTGGACCAGAAGTCGCCTGTCTGACCTCCTACGCCCAAAAGAGCGCCTACCGTGAGGACCATCGCCGGACGGACAACGGCAAGCATGTGCGCGGCGTGGTCGGGCTGGCGTTGAAGGCACGGCCTAGCGTTGATTTTTGCGGGTATTGGCAGCGCGCTCGGATCGCGTAGCCTGCGCATGTAATGGCAAGAAAGCGCAAGGCAAGTCAAAGCGGGGTGCCGTCGGAGATGCCGGCACATCTTGTGAGCCGCCCTGTCCTGACCCGCCAAGGTATCGCCTTCAGCACGCTAGCTCAATTGGGACTTGAACGGATTACAGAAGCGAAGCTGCTTCTCCGAAACAGGCACCCGTCGGGAGCGGCCTACCTTGTAGGATATGGGGTAGAATTGCTGCTAAAATCCATTATAGCGAGCAAGAATTTCGGAGGTTTTTGGCCGATAGAACAAGTAGATGCGCATCTCAGGCACCATGATCTCGAAGTATTGCTTCGGCAAGCCGGGCTTGAGCATAGCCTGCGCTCTGCCCTCCGTACCAATCGACCCCTTGCAATAAATTGGATTGTTGTACGCAGCTGGAGACCCCACCTGCGCTACATGAGGGTTTCGGAGAACGAGGGGCGTGATATGGTCGGCGCGGTGGCGGACAAACCTAATGGGGTTGGAAACTGGCTGAGCTTCTGGGCTGACGGAACAGGAGTAAGCTGACGATGTTGGGGAATGATCTGCTTGCAGAGAGACGGCTGTCCAACGCTCATGTTGAACACGGTCAGAAATTGATCTCCGCTCTCCAGCGAGATGGGGTAGCTATCCAAGCTGCGTTTTGGGCGCGTCGTATCGACGGGGAGTGGCGTCTTAACTTGGTCATGCCTGATGTCGTGAAGTCTGGTCCGCGCGCCGCGCTGAACCTAGTTATCCGAAAGCTGGATGCCCTTGATGGGAGCGTACCGCTAGACGTTCTGAGTATTGACCCAAAAAGTCCTCAAGATTTCGAAGTTATCGACTTGATCCACAGCAACCATCTTGAGATAGCCACACATCATAGCCTGGTCGACGTAGGACCTCCTGAGCGACGTATTGAGGGATTATACTCTTATTTCGCGCATTTTGACCAAATGTTGGAGCCGACTCGCATTATTGAAGAGGCCACTCCAAGCGGCTAGTCTGCCTCCGCAGCGGGACGGTGCCGGGCATTACAGGGCCTTACCCTGCTGCAAGCCCCACCGTCTATTCTTCCCATCCTGGCTATCCGCCACCAGCTTGCCCCGGTTCTTGAGCTTCCGCAGCATGAATGCCATGCAAGGCACCTGCTCAGGCCATAGCGGAGTAGCAAACTGGCGCTAGTTAGTTAGGAGTACGTCATACTCCAGCTATGCCGATCGCCTTCGGCCTTGGCTGCTTAAACTGTTCCTGAGATCGCCACGCTCTGGCCCGCTATAAGAGTTCCAATCAGATCATCTCCGCGCCAAACTTGAAGCGAAAGGCCGGTGGCAGCAATTCTCTGAGCCAGCACCAAAGCCTCGCTGTCTGAGAGACAATTGATCCGCCGCCCAAGTTCAGCCGCGCCGGGTTCGCATATCTGGCGTATCGCATAGATTGTCATGCGTCATCTCCAATGCATTGAAGGCGCAGGCACGACTTCCCGAGGCAGTGGGAGTCACTCGCAGGCGTCAGGGGCAATGTAAGATCGCCTCACATTCTAGGCAAGTGAAGAGGCCGGCTTTAATAAATAATTGCAGAACGGGGCATCCATCGTTCCCGGCGCGCACTAAGCGGTTAGCCGGCGATTGTGTCAACATTGCAATCGCATCTCTCGCTCTCGTGCTGCGTCGATGGCAACGATGCGGCTTTAATAGGGTTAATGCCCCATGGTTGGTTGCGAACAGGCCGCAGCACGCCTTTCAGGGAGACGTGCGTGTGTATCCTGATCGTGGAGGACGAGCCGATCACCCTCCTTGCGACCGCTACTTGGCTTGAAGATGCTGGGTTCGAAGTGATGGCCGCCAGTGACGGGTTGCACGCTGTTGACCTTCTGGAGCAGCACCCTGGCCACTTCACGGCTCTCGTCACAGATTTCCACATGCCGCTCGTGACAGGGGCAGACGTCGTGATGTCCATGCGCCGGAACTATCCGAATATTCCGATGATTATTACGACGGCAGTCTCGCATGCGGTCACAGAGGATTGGCAATTTCAATACGGCGTGGACATGCTGCCTAAGCCGTATGATCCAGAAACGCTGGTCTTGATGTTGAGGAATGCGCTCGACCGTTAGGTTGACCGAGCAATGGCCACAAAAAGCCCCGCCGAAACGGGGACTAGATCAAACCCCATCGTACCCCCAACCCCGCTTCCCTCGCCGGGCTTTTCGTTAAATGCATTTGACGGTATATACGTAACATCCGTATAAATCAGCCATGGACCGAAAGCCGATTCGATTTGAGTTGCGCCTGCAACCCAAGCTCAGCAGACAGATTGATGAATGGCGCAGACGACAGCCTGACCTGCCTTCAAAATCTGAAGCCGTTCGTAGGCTGATCGAAACTGGCTTGGGAGCCGCCGAAAAAAACACGGCGACCGTTCGAAGCCAAGATCATTGATGGCCACTCTGCGGGCGGTCTGAGGTGGCAAACCTTGTCCATAACGAGCGGGTCAAACTGTTCGCGACGCTGTTGAACACCGTGGCCGCTGGTTCAGCTACGGTCGGCATACTTGCGCCGTTTTCTGCTATCATATTCAGTGGCGTGGGTGTTACCGTCTCGCAGAGAGGGGCAGTTTACGTGACGTTCTGGCTGACGCTTTGCGCGTCTTTACATGGTTTTGCGCGACTGGTGCTCAAAGGTCTCAGGGAATGAACGTTTCCGAGCTTTTGCCATTCATCCCGGCTGTTCTTTTTGTGGTGGTGTCGGGGTTCATAGCGTGGTGCATCTCGCGGACGGGAAACGCTGTCGCTCCGTCGAATGCGGCTCTCGTTAAGCAACCTGACGCCATGCCAGCCAAAACGCCGGTTGATCCCGCCACTTGGGAAAAAGGCCAGACTTTCAGCTCCTCAGGGTGGCGGATGAATAGTGACGGCGCTGTTGATGGAGGCCGCGTGACGGTGATCTATGGCGTTCAGCCTTCCTCGAAGGAAGCTCGCGAAACAACCCATTAAGCCAACCCCCACCGCACTCCCGGCCCCTTACCCTCCTCACCTGCAATCCGTCCACGCCCGCGCAACCCGCGCAAGCTCGCCCCCACCCGATCCCGCATCGTCTGGCACAAGGCGAGGTCGGCAAAGTTCAAGATCGTAGCATCCTGCCGCGCCATTGTTAGAAGGCTGACATTGGCTCCCTACTCATGCTGCATCTGGGCCTGATTAACGTGGCCCGCCCCACCTGGCGCAACCATCGTCCGCCCCCTAACCTCCTTTCAGGAATCGGAGCGGGCGGCACTTGGACCAATCTGAATTGCTCGCCCAGGCGGCGTCCCGCTTCGGCAGGGCGCTGAAAGCCAAGCTGTCCGGCCTCGGCGCTGTTGGATCGCCCGAGGATCAGGTGCGCGCCCCGCTCGAAACGCTGCTGGGCGATCTTGCTGCTATTTTGCATTTCAGGCCGGGACAGGTGGTCCTCGTGGGCGAAACCGTGCTGGCCGCGATGCGGACCCGCCCGGACTACGCCGTCACCGCCGGCGGCGCGCTGATCGGCTTTATGGAGCTGAAGGCGCCGGGCAAGGGCGCCGATCCCCGCCGTTTCCGGGAGGAGCACGACCGGGCGCAATGGCTCAAGCTGCGAGCGCTGCCCAACCTGATATACACGGACGGCAACGCCTTTTCCCTGTGGCGCGGCGGCGAGCTGCAGGGCGGCATCGTTCGCATGGACGGGGACGTGGAAACGGCCGGTGCCGCCCTGGCTGCCCCGCCGGCCCTGCTTATTCTCATGGCAAACTTCCTGCGGTGGGAACCCGTGCCGCCCACCGGCCCCCGCGCTCTGGCCTATGTCAGCGCCGGGCTGTGTCGCCTGCTGCGGGACGAGGTGGCGGAGGAGTTGCAGATGGGCACTCCGGCGTTGACCGGGCTGGCGGAGGACTGGCGCCGGCTGCTGTTTCCGGACGCTACGGACGAGGAGTTCGCAGACGGCTATGCCCAGGCCGTCACCTTTGGGCTGCTGGTGGCCCGTGCCCAGAGCATCCCGCTGGCCCCTGGGCTGGACCGCGTGGCCCGCGCGCTGGGACGCGGCACCGTCATTGGCGGCGCGCTGCACGTTTTAACGGACGATGTGGACAGCCAGGACGCACTAAGAACCTCCCTCGGCATCCTGGTCCGGGTCCTGGACGCCGTGGATTGGGCCGTCATCGGCAAGGGCGACCCAGACGCCTGGCTGTACTTCTACGAGCACTTCCTGGAAGCCTACGACAACGCCCTGCGCCGCCAAACCGGCTCCTACTACACTCCCCCGGAGGTCGTAACGGCGATGGTGCGCCTAGTGGACGACGCGCTACGCGACCCCGCGCTGTTCCACCTACCCGGCGGCCTGGCCGCGCCAGACGTGACGCTCGCGGACCCGGCGGTTGGGACCGGCACCTTCCTGTTGGGCGTGCTGCGCCGGATTGCCGACGCGACCGCGGCGGACGCCGGCCCGGGCGCCGTGCCCGGCGTGGTCCGCGACGCACTGCGCCGGTTGATCGGCTTCGAGCTACAATTTGGCCCCTTCGCGGTCGCGCAGCTCCGCCTGACGGCCGAGGTCGCGGACCTGATGGGCGTGGCCGGCGCGGTGCCCGCCGACGTGCGGCTTCGCCTGTATGTCACGGACACGCTGGGCAACCCGGACGAAGAGCACGATTACATCCCGCAAATCCTGCGCCCCCTGGCCGAATCCCGCCGGCAGGCCAATGCGGTGAAGCGGAAGGAGCCGGTGACGGTCGTGCTGGGCAACCCGCCCTACAAAGAAAAGGCGCTGGGCCGGGGCGGCTGGATCGAGGCCGGCAGCCCGAGTACTCTGGCGCCCCTGGCCCGCTGGATACCGCCTGCCGAATGGGGCGCAGGCGCCCACGCCAAGCACCTACGGAACCTATACGTCTACTTCTGGCGCTGGGCGGCGTGGAAGGTGTTCGGCGACGACCCGGCAGCGTCGGGCCGCGGCGGCGTCGTGTGCTTCATCACCGTGGCGGGCTTCCTTAACGGCCCGGGCTTCCAGGCCATGCGCGCGGACCTGCGCGGCAGCGCGGACGAGGTTTGGGTGGTGGACTGTTCGCCCGAGGGGCACCAGCCCGCGGTGAACAGCCGCATCTTCCAAGGGGTGCAGCAGCCCGTGTGCATCGTGCTGGCTGCCCGGACGGGGGAGCGGCGCCCGGCGAGCGGGCGGCGCGGGTGCGGTTCCTGGCGCTGCCGGAAGGGCGGCGGGAGGGCAAGTTCGCGGCGCTGGCCGGGCTGGCTGGACTGCTCGGCGGACCCGCGAGCGCCGTTCCTGCCGGCCGCGACGGGGGGCTGGGCGGAGTATCCGGGACTAGAGGCGTTCTTCGGCTATAACGGGTCGGGCGTCATGCCGGGGCGGACCTGGGTAATCGCGCCGGACCGAATGACCCTGGAGGAGAGGTGGGACCGGCTGGTGCGGGAGGGTGATGCTGAGCGAAAGGAGATGCTGTTCCATCCGCATCTCCGGGATGGCAGGTTTGGTGACAAGCACTCAAAGAAAGTCGTCGCACACGGGTTGGCGGGTCACGAACACCGCGAGAAGTCCGTGGCCCAAGACAAGGGCAAGATTATTACGTCGATCCGTTATGGGTTCCGGTCATTTGACCGCCAGTGGGTCATCCCCGACAGCCGCGTTTTAAACCAACCAAACCCGTCGTTGTGGCAGATGCACTCTGATCGACAGGTGTATCTTACGGCCTTGGCACAGCACTCGCCTGAGAACGGACCGGCGATTACCTTTACCGGCCTGATACCGGACCTTCATCATTACAAAGGCTCGTTTGGAGGCCGCGCCTTCCCGCTCTGGGCCGATGCCGCCGCAACGCAGCCCAACATCCAACCCGGCCTATTCCCCCTTTTGGCCGCCGCCCACGACGCCCCGGTGCCGCCGGAGGACGTCATGGCGTACCTGGCCGCCGTCGCCGCCCACCCCGCCTACACCGCCCGCTTTGCCGCCGATCTGGTGCAGCCCGGCCTCCGAATCCCCCTCACCGCCGACCCGGCCCTGTGGGCGGAGGCCGCGGCGCTGGGCCGCGAGGTGGTATGGCTTCACAGCTTCGGCGAGCGTTTCGCGGACTCCGCCGCCGGTCGTCCTGCCGGACCGCCGCGCCTTCCCGCGGGTGTGCGCCCCACCATCCCCGCCGGCGGCGCCATCCCCGGCGGCGCCGACGCGATGCCGAATGCGCTACGCTACGACGAAGAGGCACAGCGCCTGCACGTCGGCGCGGGCTATGTGGACGGCGTGCCCCCCGCTGTGTGGCGCTATGAGGTATCTGCCAAGCAGGTACTGGCGCAATGGTTCAGCTACCGCGGACGAGACCGTAGCCGTCCGCTGATCGGGGACCGCCGCCCGCCCTCCCCTTTGGGCATGATACAGCCGCCGGGGTGGCTGGCTGAGTACACGCAAGAGCTGCTGAACGTTCTGCACGTGCTAGGCCGGCTGGTGCAGCTGGAACCGCGGCAGGCTGACCT
>JAABUS010004183.1_pt1 | contig 21396 bp, 15 predicted proteins | sample 5560161 | NCBI WGS metagenome assembly JAABUS01 (sample SAMN10711885, study PRJNA513376) | rock metagenome | isolation source: Antarctica rocks | place: Antarctica: Victoria Land, Trio Nunatak nord | collected 2016-01-04
ACAACTGCCCGCGATCCAAACCCTATCACAGGCCTGGTAGGTAAAGTGGCCGGTTTGTCTGTTGGTCCTTCTGCGGAATTGTTAGGGAACCCAAGCGTTTTGATTAGGGGCAATGCGGTTTCTTTATATGTGGTAGATGGTTTCCCAATCAATACGGATACCTATAACATCAGCCCGGATGATATTGAAACTTATACCGTTTTAAAAGGCCCTGCCGCTGCTGCATTGTACGGTAGCCGCGCACAATACGGTGCTATTTTGATCACCACAAAGAAAGGAGATAAAAACAAAAAAGGGTTAACGGTTGATATCAACAGCAGTACAGTTATCAATTCCGGTTTCCTTGCATTTCCCCGCATACAAAATTCATACGGGGCGGGTGAAAATACTTATTACCAATTTGTTGACGGTAAAGGAGGCGCTCCCGGCGGCGTGGATGGTGATTATGATGTTTGGGGACCATATTTTGCCGGGCAATTGATCCCGCAATATGACAGCCCGGTAATCAATGGCGTTAGGCAAGGAACACCGTGGCTCGCAAGAGGAAAAGACAACCTAAAAAACTTTTTAAAAACCGGCTATCAAACCAATAACAACGTTGCATTAAGTGCCAACGGCGATAATTATGTAACCCGTTTATCTGTATCGCAACAGCACCAAAGCAGTTATATCCCATTTCAGTATCTTGATATAGCCAATGTTAACTTGTATGCTTCATTTAACCCTACCCCTAAATTAAAATTTGAAGGCAATGTTGATTTTAACCGGCAAAGCACGGATAATTTCCCCGATGTGCAATATGGCCCAAACAGTATTATCTACAACATGGCTTTATGGACAGGTGCCGACTGGAACGTTAACGCACCGGATATTAAAGCAATATGGCAACCCGGTAAAGTTGGCGTACAATCCCAGTTTGCAGAATATCAGCGTTACCATAACCCTTATTTGCTGACTGAGAAATGGACCCGCGGCCATTATAAAAACGATACTTACGGTTATCTCTCCGGAAATTATAAGATCAACGATAACCTGAATGCCACCTTACGTTCGCAAATTGATACTTATAACATTTTACGTACAGAGGATCTTCCTTTTTCTGCCCATCCTTATGGCCGTGAAGGCAACCAGGGCGATTACCGGGAAGACCGCAGAAATTTATTTGACAACAACACCGAGTTCTTTTTAAACTATAATTATACCGTCAAAAACTTTTTAAACCTGTCGGGATTGGTAGGTTCAAACCTGCGCAGCTTCAAATACAATTCCAGTTGGGTATCCACGGATTACCTGAACGTGCCTGAAGTTTATTCCTTCAGTAACTCAAAAAATCCGATCCAGGCAACCAGCTTTAACTCTGCCATGCGGGTATTTAGTGTGTATGCCTCCTTAGATGCTACCTTCGGGAAATATGCTACGCTGTCTGGCACGCTTCGACAGGACCGGTCGAGCGCCTTTCAAAACGTTACCACTTATTCTTATCCAAGTGTATCGGCAGCAACCGTAATTTCCGATTATATCAAATTGCCCGCATTTATTTCGTTTTTAAAAGCACGTGGTTCGTATGCAAATGTAAGGGCGGATGCTTCCAGTACTACAATTGGCCCTGCACCTTTTAATTCTATTACTGCTCTTAGCGGTACTACATCCGGTTCTAATCCTGGTCCGCTTTTTTACAATCCTTTAGGTTACGGATCTATTTATAACTCTCCGTATAACGGCCCTAATTACTCGCTTAACACCTCTTACTCCATCAGCAAACCTTATAATGGCCAGCCAGCCGGTTTTGCTACCAATTATCTCTATCAGCAAGATATTAAAACCTTTACACGGGTAAACTATGAGGAGGGCTTTGACCTAAAATTCCTGAAAAACCGATTGGGCTTTAGCGGTACAGCATTTCAATACATTGACGGCCCGCAAATTTTAGCCAATCCTGTTTCATCAGCTACCGGTTATGATATATTATATCTTAATGCTTTAAAAACTAAAAAAACCGGTTATGAAGGTTCCTTGGAGGGTACACCAATCCGGGATCTGAGAGGTTTCACCTGGAATGTTTTAGTTAACGTATCAACTTTTAAAGAAGTTTTTAAAGAACTGCCTCCTAGTGACCAGAACAATAAAACCTATTCTTATAACGGCGGGTATGTTAGTGTAGGCGACCGTACAGATAAATTATATGGTACCGCTTTTGTAAGAACTCCTGAGGGACAAATTATCAACGATGCCGGCGGTAAACCATTAGCAGCACCGGTTGCACAGTATCTGGGCAATGAATTTGCCAAGTATGCCTGGAGTGTTTTTAACAAAGTACAATATAAAAATCTAAGCCTGTCTTTTCAGTTTGATGGTTCTGTGGGCGGTGTTATCGTTGATTTTATGCACAACAAAGCTATGCGCGGCGGTACCAGTATCGAAACTGCAACCGGCGCGTTTGGAGATGCACGTTATCAAGACTGGCAAAATTTTGGTAAAAAGACTTATACCGGAAGTTATATCGGCGAAGGCGTGGTGGTATCAAATGGTACGGCCATCAATTACGATTCAAAAACCGGCGCTGTGTTAAATTATGGTGCTTTACAATTTGCCCCTAATCAAAAAACTGTTTTTGTTCAGGATTATGTAAGTAAATATTACGGTGTGGATGAAGCAAACTTAATAAGCAAAACCTTTTCCAAACTGCGGGAAGTAACGTTGTCTTATGATTTTCCGAAAGCATGGCTGTTGAAAAGTTTTATCCATAAAATAGCTGCATCAGTATATGGGCGCAACCTGTTATACTTCTACAAAGACAAACGCTTTAAAGATGTGGACCTGGATCAGTATAACTATGCTACTGCACAAACATTACTACAGTCGCCAACAATCCGCAGTTATGGCTTTAACTTAAATTTATCATTCTAAATCATCACAAAATATTTATGAAAAAGCTATTTAGAATTTACTTTTTGCCGGTACTAATGTTGTTAACGGCAACTGGTTGTAAAAAGAGTTTCCAGGACCTCACACAAAACACAAATGTGCCCAACAGTGTTCCTGCATCGCTTTTGTTCAACGGGATATTAAACGGCATGGTTGATTACCCGGACAACTCAAAAGAGATTTATGACCAGTATTATATTTACAATTACGATTATTATGGCAACAACCGTTACGATTTTGGCAGCGGGGACAATTACTATACTGCCTTAAAAAACGTGCAGGCTATGGAAGCACAGGCCACTAAAGCAGGTGCAGCTACAGTAAATCCTTACAGTGCTATTGGTAAGTTTTTCAGGGCTTACTTTTTCAGTAAAATGAGTTTAGAAGAAGGGGATATCCCAATGACCCAGGCATTACAAGGAATAGCAAATCTTACACCGGCTTATGATACCCAGAAAGCAGTAATGATACAATCATTAGCCTGGTTAGAAAGTGCAAATGCTGATCTGGCTACGCTTATTACGGAAGGAGGAAATACACTTACCGGTGATATTTACTTCAATGGCGATCTGTCCAAATGGAGAAGAGTTGTAAACACCTTTAGGATACGCCTTTTATTGCAGTTAAGTAAAAAAGCTACTGATTTGGATGTTCCGGCACAATTTGCTGCGATTATCAATAACCCAACCAAATATCCAATCATGCAAAGTGCTGATGACAACCTGCAATACACTTTTGTGGCACCGAGTAACTATTATCCTCAAACCCCTGATAATTTTGGGCAAAATGGTTCCAGGCAAAATACATCGGCTACCTACATTGGCCTGCTTACCCAGTTAAAAGACCCAAGGGTTTTTGTAACGGCCGAACCTGCCCGTTATAATGTGGATACTTTAAAACAAAGCCCGACTGCTTTTACTTCGTTTATTGGTGCCGATCCGGGTTTGGATTTGGGCGTGATGTACAACAACGCCGGGTTGCAGCGGTATTCATTTTTAAACAGAAAACGTTATTATTCTACTTATACCGGTGAACCAAGTATCCAGATCGGTTATCCTGAATTAATGTTCAACATTGCTGAAGGAATTTACCGCGGCTGGGCAACAGGCAATGCAGAAGATTATTACGTTAAAGGGATTCAGTCATCGTTCCAGTTTTATGGCATTCCGACAGGTACAGGTACTTTTACGGCATACTTTTATCGTCCGGGTTCAACAGGTACAGCCAACATTGCTAATTATGATACTTATCTTATCAATGTTGAATGGGCGGCTTATTACGGACAGCCTACAGTAAAATACGGCGCTGATGCAACTGGCCTGACTAAAATTTTGCAGCAGAAATACCTGGCTTTGTTCCGCCACTCCGGTTTAGAATCCTATTTCACTTACCGCAGAACGCTTGTTCCTAACTTTACAACCGGGCCGGGTACAGGCAACGGCGGCCGTATTGCTTTGCGTTTTAAATATCCGTCATCCGAGCGTACTTCCAATGCCGATAATTACAATAAAGCCTTGGCCAGCCAGTATGGCGGCAACGATGATATCAACGGCATGATGTACATCCTGAAATAGGGATGAAAAATATATTAAAAAGATGTTTAAGTTGTTGTTGGGCAGTTATGCCAATGCTTCTTTTATCGTATAAAAAACATTAAACATCCTATAATTTTTTAAATAAAGACGGCAGGGCAAACACCAGTTTTTATAGGGTAAAAGAAGCATTGGCATTGATTGCAAATCTTGATTTAATCAGCCTTTCTTTGGATAAAGACCTTGGTATATCGGGGTCTTTATTTTGTTTAATTGTAAATAATAATTAGTTGATGAATTATAAATCCCTTGTATCACTTGCTATTTGTTTAACCGTTTGTGCAATTTCGTTCGCTCAAAAACAAGTGAACATTTTGCAGGTGCCGGGAAAAGATCAGTATTGCAAAATAGATCAGCAGGGTACTTCCGTTTTGCCCAGCGGCAGGTTTGTTACTCCGGCTGGCAAAACGATAAGGATCACGCATGATCCGTTTGGTTTGTCCATCTCACCCAACGGAAAAAAAGCCGTAACCCTGCATAATGGCGTTATTACATTGATTGATCTGGCTTCGATGGATGCAGTAAGGGTGCCTAGTTATGATAAAAAAATAAAATCACCTTTAAGCAATGGTTCTTTTTTAGGCGTGGCTTTTTCACCGGATTCTAAAATCTTGTACTTAAGCGGCGGCGACAACGGAGCAGTTATTGTTTATGATGTGGAAAAGTTTGCAAAAATTGATTCCATATCCCTTAATGGAAATATTGGAAACAAAGAATATGACGACAGCTTTACTTCTGATCTGCTGCTTAATGCAACCAACAATGAATTATTGGTTTTGGATCGCGGTAACTTCCGTTTGGTACGGATTGATCTCGGTACAAAAAAAATAACGGCTTCCATTGATGCCGGGAGGCAGCCTTTCGGACTGGCAATAAGCCCGGACAAAAAAACTGCCTTTGTTGCCAATGTGGGCCGGTATTCGTACCCGTTGATAACAGGGGCAACCCCAAAAAATGCAGATTCCATCATGATCCCGCAGCATCCTTATGGCGATAATTCTAAAGAGTCTATCGAAGGGACAGTGATTGAAGGACGAAAGATCCCTGGCGTTGGCGATCCTTTATCGCCTGAAGCCATGAGCGTGTTTACCATTGACCTTACCAGCAATACTGTAATTGATAAATTTAAGACCGGACATCAGATTGGGCAAATGCTGGAAGATGCTGAAGTAACCGGCGGTTCCAGTCCAAACTCTATAACTGTTGGCAGCCAATATGCTTACGTTACGAATGCCACGAACGATAACATCACCATTATTGACTATAAAAACCATCAACTTTTGGGCGATATCCCCATCAGGGTTGATGGCCGGATTGATAAATTTCGTGGCTTGTTGCCCTTTGGGATTTGCTTAAGCCACGATGAAAAGACTTTGTATGTTGCTTTGTTGGGTTTTAATGCAGTGGCCGTAATTGATGTGCCGACCAAAACCACCAAAGGACTGATCCCTACGGGCTGGGGAACTTCGCGGGTAAGGTTATCAGCCGATGAAAAGGAAATGTACATCACCTCATGCCGCGGCTATGGTGCAGGCCCAAACGGCGGGAATGGTTTTGTTGCGCCGCCACAAGGTACTTACATTGGCGATATCCAATTAGGGACTTTTCAGAAAGTGCCCATGCCGGATGATGCGCAACTTGCCGTTTATACCAAACAAGTGATCAGCAACACTTTTGTAAGTAAAACTATTCCTGTTGCCACTAAAAACCCTTTGCCGGTTTTGCCCGGTTCAACACCCACACCTATCAAATACATTGTTTACATCACCAAAGAAAACCGCACTTATGATGAAGTAATGGGGCAGTTGAAAAATGCAAAAGGCGATAGTACATTAGCCAGGTTTGGGGTGGACTGCGAATACACGCTGCCAGATACTTTAAGGGTAAAATTCCCGGGGTTGAAAGTTTCGCCCAACCATGCAAAAGCAGCTAAGCAGTTCGCTTTTTCGGATAATTACTATTGCGACAGCGATGCTTCCATACATGGCCATCATTGGATGCTGGGCGTTGTCCCGAATGAATGGGTCGAGGCGAATTCCAATGTCAATAAAACAGCAAAGATTTTTTCAAAAGCACCCGGCAGGCGTTTTCCCGGTTCCACAGGAAGTATGGACCCGGAAGATTATGCCGAGACCGGCGGCCTATGGGAAGCGCTGGAAAGAAAGCACATTGATTTTTACAATTTTGGAGAGGCCAACGAAACGGCGCATGTTCGTGAAAGTTATTTGGACACTGCCACCGGCGCAGGTCATATCGTGATGGTGCCTATGCAAAAAGCCTTATTTACCAGGACTAGCCATAACTATGCAGGCTTCAACACCAATATTCCGGATCAGTTTCGGATGGATCAATTTGAAGGGGAATTCAGTAAAATGTGGATTCAAGGCAAAAAAAAGATGCCTTCGTTAGTTACCATGCAAGTACCTAATGATCATGGTGCCGACATCAGGCCGAAAGATGGCTATCCGTACCGGCAGTCGTTTATGGCAGACAACGATCTTGCTCTTGGCCGAATCCTGCATTTTCTGTCCCGCACTAAATACTGGAAAAACATGCTGGTCATTATTACCGAGGACGATCCGCAGGGCGGTGTTGACCATCTGGATGCACACCGTTCTATCCTGATGATGGCTGGCCCTTATGTAAAAAAGGGGTATGTCAGCCATACACATGCCAACTTTGGTTCGATACTAAAAACCATTTACAATATTTTGGATGTACCTTATGTAAATCAGTACGATGTTACCGCAACGCTGCTGCAGGGTTTTTTTACCAATAAACCCAATTTCAGCCCTTATACTTTTGTCAGAAGTGATACCCGCATTTTCGATCCGCAGAAAGCCATGAGCCGTTATAATAAAACCATCGACTGGCGTAAAATTGAAAAAGGCCCGGATATGGATGACGAAGGCCACGAACGCGAAGACCATTACCAGCAGCAAAAAGACAAGAAGCTATTGAAAAAAAGCGATTAAAGTTAAAAAAATAGAAACGGACATTGGGCCGTGTCTTATTTGTTAATGATTTGCAGGTAAAATTTCTTATTGATTACATGCTTCTTTTACCACATATAATTCAGGTTTCCGTGCTTATTGTATTTCTGTTCGTTACAAAAACAATTTTATAGGTATAAAAGAAGCATTTTGATTATGCTGATAGAACTACAATTTGCTTTTATCATATTCATTTTGATAATAAAACGGTTAATATTTAACATAAATATAATATTGATTTAACTATTTGATAACATACCTTTGCATTTACTATTAGGTATATATGAAAAACGATAAACGAAAATTAATTAGCTTAGCCAGAAAAACCATCAGAAAAGACATCAAGCTAAGCCTGATAACTAAACTAAAAGAGGTATCAGCCAATTTGGGGCAAGGTTCCAAAGAGTTGGAAAAAGAAATTGAGAAAGGCTCTAAAAGGCTGGCAAAAAAAGTTTTAAAAGAATTAAAGGTCGATAATTCAGTCTTGTTGGAAGTTAGCAAAGAACTGATCGTAGCCAAAACACCGGAGCCGCAAAAACCAATAAACATGGGCAAACCAATACCGGCTTCTTCAGTTGCAAGTAAAGCCAAACCGGGTTCAAAAGTAGTCTCTAAATCAAAACCCGTAAACGAAAAATCCGGTAACTAACTAAAAATTGAACAGGCAGACTTGTATATAACATGCAAAAAATATATTCGAACCTGAATATCTTTGCAGTCCAAATACTATCTGTTGCTATTTTTATTCCTATTTTTTACCCTTTGCTGAAATACGCTATCCTCCTGTAATTGAATTTCCCGGATCAATATCTTCTTCCTGTCAAAAAAGACAGTTCGAAACGAAAGCTTTTACAGGAGTTTTAAAAATCTGTATTAATCTAATTTAAGGGACTATTTAAAATTTATACAGGACCCTTCGATATGCTTAGGATTAATGCCAATGCTTCTTTTACCTTATTAAAACTTGTGCCTGCACGAATTTAAATAACCCCAAACCAAATACCGGCCATTTTTTAGGTGGTAAAAGAAGCATAAAAAACATATTGAACAAATTTTAAACAGGCCTTGAAAAACCTTGAGGTTTTTTTAATTCAAGGGGAAACAAGAAAGCCCTGCAAATCGACTAATTTACAAGGCTTTAATATTGATTAGTGTACTATATAAAGTGGTACCAGCTGGAATCGAACCAGCGACACAAGGATTTTCAGTCCTTTGCTCTACCAACTGAGCTATGGTACCTCCTTATTCGGGTTGCAAATGTAGTGCGTTTTTTGGCTTTTTAAAATTTTTTTTAAAAATAAATATTTCATCTTGTTTTGCTTTTGTCAGAAGCCTCATTCAAAACTTATTTAGCAATTACTCAATAAAGGCAAGTTGAAAGCAAAACACAATACTTCTTTTACCGGCAAAAAAATTACCTGTCACGCCCCTTTTTATCTTAATCGTGAAAAATGGATAAGTGAAACTTTGCAAAAAGATTTCCAATCTTGGATGCAGGCCTGGTAGAAATGAAAAGTTCTGATATATATAAAGTTGCTTAAAATTGATTTAAAACAAATAAAAAAAACAGGAATTGAAGTGCTGGATATTGCAGAAATTACCGTAAGGGCATACAGTTTATAATTATTTACTTTTTTGCAATAGTAAAAATTTGATCCTGCGCAATTGATAGTCCATCGCATCCAATTGTTCCGGTTCGATGTTTTGAATTGGAATATCCAAATGGGCTGACATGGAATCAACGTCTCCTGCCGGATCATTAAAAGTCTGGACAATAACTTCATTTTTTACTGAATACAAGATTAAGGTTCCAACTTGTGCCGTTCCCCAATAAATCATTTTGGAAAATTTATAAAGATTAAGGGAAGCATAATTTTGCTTTCCGCTTTTCAAAGTTTGTGTAAACCGGACAAATCCTGCCTGGTTTACTTCCAATTTTGTTTTTGCAGGATTCGCTTCAGGTGATATCCGGATTGATTTTTGGATATTATTTTGTAACGCCACCAATAAATCTTTCAGTTCGTTGCTTTGGAACGAACAACATACCAGCAGGATTAGCAGCAAAATACCCCGGTTGATCATATGCTTCTTTTACTAAGTAAATTTAAGGTTTTACATAAAAATGCAAATACCAAACAACGATTAAGTATTTTTGTGCTATGGAATTTTCACCTGGCTCAAAAATCTGGATATATCAATCTAATCGGGAATTAACCTTTGCAGAAACAGCGCAATTGGAACCTTTGCTCAATCAATTTGCCAGTAGTTGGACGGCACACAACCAACAATTGAAAGCGGCCGCACAAATTTTATACAACCGGTTTATTATTTTATCGGTTGATGAAAGCCAGGCTGGTGCAAGTGGTTGTTCTATTGATAAATCGGTTCATTTTATCACAACATTGCAGAATGAGTTGGATGTTGATTTATTTGACCGCTTTAATACGGCTTATTATGCGGGCGGGCAAATCCTTTCTGCCAATCGCGAAGAGTTTGAAAATTTACTAAAAGAAGGAAAAGTAAACAGCGAAACAATTGTTTTTAATAACATGGTTACAACCTTGGCCGACTTGCAAACCAAATGGCAAGTTCCATTTAAAAACAGTTGGCATGCCCGGGTTTTTGGAAGTTTAGTGCAAGCTTAAACTTGGATGGGCTTTTTTCTTTTTGTCATTTCCTTTAGATTAGCAATGTCTAAAGGAGATGACAGAAGCGTTGATACTTCTTTTACCTGTTAAAAATCCAACGGGCTCAATCGCCTCATGTTTTTCATAATTAAAAAACTGCGGTGGCGAATGTATCGCGTCGGCTTTACCGGCGACCATTTTCTTGGGTCTGGCCAAACACCAACAATCAGGGAAGCTTGTTGTCTGGTCAGCTCCAAAGCCGGACGCTTAAAATATTCCTGTGAAGCTGCCTCAATCCCATAAATCCCGTCGCCCATTTCAATCACGTTCAGATAAACTTCCATAATTCGTTCTTTGCTCCAAAGTGCTTCGATCAGCATGGTAAAATAAGCTTCAAAAGCTTTGCGGACATAAGAACGGCCCGGCCATAAAAAAACATTTTTGGCCGTTTGCTGAGAGATCGTGCTCCCTCCGATCAACTTATTGCTGTGCTGGTTTTTTTCGATAGCGTGTTCTATCGCTGTCAAATCGAAGCCGTGATGCTCCAGAAACAACTGGTCTTCAGATGCTACCGCTGCTTTTTTAATATTGATGGACATATGATCGAATGAGACCCAGGTTTTATCAATCTTCCAGTCTTTGCCCGCAGCTTTACGTTCAAAACCCCGTTCAACCATCAACAAAGTAATTGGTGGGTTTACAAACCGGTACAGCAAAACCCAAAGAATGGTTACGCCAAAAAAGCCGAACAAAATTAGTTTGAGAAGATATTTAAAAAGACGCATGACAAGGCCAAATATAAATAAGAAAGGTGCCCGATTGCTCAGGCACCTTTCTTATTTATGATGCTAATTTTTATGTGCTAAAAGAAGTATCCTTTGAGAAACCCAGGACAGCAATCTTTCTAAAATTATTCAGCAACTACCGTAAATGGAACTTTCACTTTTACTTCTTTGTGCAGGTTCAGGTTTGCGGTGTAATCACCAACAAACTTTGGTTCTGTATCGAAAGTAATTTTGCGGCGGTCAACTTCAAAGCCTTGTTTTTTCAAAGCATCTGAAACTTGGATCGTATTGATGGCACCGAAAATCTTACCGCTTTCGCCTGCTTTTGCACCGATTGTAAGGGTAATGCCTTCCAAACGCGCTGCAATTGCATCAGCATCTTTACGGATTTTTTCTTGTTTAAAAGCAGCTTGTTTCAAGTTTTCAGCCAAAACTTTACGTGCAGATCCGGTTGCCATACTTGCAAACCCTTTCGGGATCAAAAAATTGCGGCCGTATCCGGGCTTTACGTTTACTACATCATCTTTCTCGCCGAGGTTCTTGATGTCTTGTTTTAAAATAACTTCCATTTTGTATCCTCCTATTTTAACGAATCAGCAACATAAGGCAATAAACCAATATGACGGGCGCGTTTGACCGCTTGAGCCACTTTGCGCTGAAATTTCAAAGAAGTCCCGGTCAAACGGCGGGGCAATAATTTACCCTGATCGTTGATGAACTTGAATAAAAAGTTTGCGTCTTTGTAATCAATATATTTGATTCCGTTCTTTTTAAAACGGCAATATTTTTTACGGTTGTCCTCTACTTTAGGGGCGGTAACGTATTTGATCTGATCGTTTGCCATTATCTTGCTGCCTCCTCGGTTTTAGGTTTACGCTGGTTAAAAGCACCGCTACGTTTTTTCTCGTTGTAAGCGATGGCATGTTTGTCCAGGGAAATAGTGAGGAAACGAAGTACGCGCTCATCGCGGCGGAACTCGGTTTCCAGCTTGTTGATTAGTTCACCCGGTGCCTTGTATTCAGTTAGGTGATAGTAACCTGTAGTTTTCTTTTGTACAGGGTACGCTAATTTTCTCAAACCCCAATTATCCTCCTGGATAATTTCGGCTCCGTTATCAGTTAGGATTTTAGTGAATTTGGCAATGGCCTCTTTCGCTATTTCTACAGATAACAACGGGGTAAGAACGATTACTGTTTCGTACTGTTGCATTCTTTGCTATTGATATTTAATGATTTAACCGCCAAAAAGCGGAGCGCAAATGTAGAAAGAAAAAAGTAGTAATCAAATCAGAATTTGCATAATTTATACTGATAAAAGAAGTATGTCAGGAAATTTTCTGTATCGTCATTTTTTAAAGAAGCAATAAAACTTTTCTGTTGCTAAATCAAGCATTTCCAAATCGCCTTTGCTATCGCCGTAAGCATAAATCTGAGTATAGGAACTTAAATCTAAAACAGCATTTTTTATCCTCTTTACTTTTTCCATTCCGTAACAATTTGCGGTTGCGAATTTCCCGGTTATGATATTATTCTCAACCGCTACTTGTGTTGCAAGCAATTCGATTTGATTTTCTCTTGCAAACTTGTTTAGGATTAGATCAAAGTTAGCACTGACAATATAAACTTTATGATTGCTGTTTTTATGCCATGAAATTTTGTTTAGAGCATCTTTTTTTATCCGTTTAAAAAAATCATTTTTATAATACTGTTGTATGGTAATTTTGAAATAATCAACCGGTTCTCCTTTAAATAACTGACTGAAAATAACTTGTTTTGCTTTTTCGTTATTCCATACTTTCATCAAATACAAAATAAAAGCAGGGATACATGTAAGTATTTTTAAAGGTGATAAACCAATTTTGAACCGATAAAACAGGTAGTCCCAAAATATATCACGATTGGTGATTGTTCCGTCGAAATCAAAAAAAGCAATTGCTTTACTTTCGTTCATAAATGGCAGTTTGAAACCAGGGATAAGTATTTCCTAAAGGCAACATTCCAAGTTTAGGATGTTTGGTGATAAAATTATTTCTGATTAATTTAAATCCAATTTCAGCTTTTGGTTCGTTGGATCCCGAATATAATTGTTGTGATATTTCATATTGTACAGCAGGGTCCATATTGGTCATGGTGATACTTTTATACTTGTCTAAGCAGTATGGCCAGAGCGAAAATGAGATGGCAATTTTCTTGTCTTTTTTAGTACTGTTATAAACTTTGATAAAATTACTGCGGAAAGCCACATCAGAAACTTTACTGTCCTGAGTATTAAAAAACAACAATGTTTTGCGGATAAAACCGGTGGAATTGACAAACAATGTCAGAACCAGGATTAAAGAAGAACCTTTAAAAATAAGATTAGTTTTTTTACGTTTTGATATTTCCGTAAAAACAACGAACAATACAAAGAAACAAAGTGGCCCCAAAACTAACATATTGTAATTCATTGGCATATCTTTAAATGAAAAGTAAGAAACCAAACCAATTAAAATTAAAAGTAGCCCCACGGAGATGAACTTATTTCTTTTCAACAAAACATATCCAACATAAACAATTGCAATCAGGAAATTAATAGCCAGAAAAGGTGCATAAGCATAGCTGACATAAAACTGGATAAAATTTTTGACCCCGCCTGTACTTACTCTGTTGACAATTACATTTTGCGAATGTTTTTGCAAATTATTTATCAACTCGATAAGGTGATATGGATAAAGAAAGGCAAAAATTCCGATCACAATTGCAAAACCCAGTAATGTTTGCAAAATTGGTTTTAATTTGAATTGATTGTGATAAGTAAGCAAACCAACAGTAATCACCATCAAATAAAATGTTGAAACAGGCGAAGTAATCAAATTTAAACCAACTAATAATCCATTGTTGAAATTGCAAAACCCTTTGCTTTGATAAACATTATTCAGTAAAAAACATGCAATGAAAAATTTACAGAGCACTTCCGGCCGGCCTTCCTGAACACCATAAAAAGAAAACAAAGCCATCAACCACAGAATTGAAAACATATATAAGCTGGCAGAAGATTTCAAACGGTTTTTCCTGATATAAACCAAAACACTTATCAAAAGTACAACCATGCTTAAAGTATCAATAACGGTCAAAGCAACCATCATATTATTATAAAACTCTGGTATTAAATTACTTATAAAAGCGATAACATAAGGAAACAAAGGCGGATAAAACAGAAACCTGTGTTGTATTGGATCCAAGCCGGCATCATAAAGTGGGTTGATCAACTGATGAAAATGGTTGATAAAATAAGCAGTAGGCAGAAAACAGGTAGAATCCTGGATAAAACCCGGATAGCCATTGAAGGCGTACAGGAAAGTAAACATAAACAGAAAAAAGTACGGCTAATATTGTTTTCGATAGGGACTTCATTTAATATAAATAAAAATTGCAAGCACCAATACAAAAGACATTATGCAAATCAATTATAATATGATGATATTTTATTGACAAACTATAGTAAAGAGATTAATACTCGAATATCTGCTTATACATGATACAAACACTATTCTTGATTTCGCTCATAAACAGCAGTTTGAAACCCGGGATAAGTATTGCCTAAAGGTAATTTCCAAAACTTTGGATGCTTAGTTATAAAACTATTTTTTATTACTTTAAATCCAGGTTTAGGTTGTGGTTCACTAAAACCAGAATACAATTGCTGAACCATAATATATTGTACAGAAGTATCAGGAGTTGTCATATTTGTCCAAACAGTAATATTTTTATACTTGTCTAAACAATAAGGCCAAAGCGAAAAAGTAAGGACAATTTTTTTGTTTTTATTTGTTGCATTACATACTTTAATAAAATCTTTTCTAAAATCCTGATACGATACATTGTCATTTTCTGTACTATAAAACAATAATATTTTCCGGGTAATACCAGCTGAATTTAAAAACAATAACAAAATGATCATTACAGTTGAATTTTTCAGAAAAAACGGCAATGATCTCTTACTTAGGATCTTTGTGAATATCACAAAAAGCAAAAAGAAAGAAAAAGGCGACAACACAAGCATGTTGTAAACCAGTCCCATATTTCTAAACGAAAAATAACTGATAATGCAAGTTAAAAGAGCAAATAAAAGAATACAAATAGTTTTGTTTTTTTTAATCAGTATATAATAAACATAACAAAGCGGAATCAAAAAATTAAAAACAAACAAAGGAATGTATGGATTTGCAATATAATAATGAATAAAGTTTCCAAAAGCATCATTTTCTGCTCTATTAACAACTACATTTTTAGAGTGTTTCTGCAAACCAGCAATCAATTCGCTGATGTGATAAGGATAAAGAAATGTAAAACAGGTTATTACAATAGCAAAGCCTGTGATAGTTTGTATAACTGGTTTTAGCTTGAAGTTATTATTATAAAAAAACAAGCCCAACTTAATAACCATTAAATAAATTGTAGAAATTGGAGAAGTAATTAAATTTAAGCCAATAATCAAACCGTCTGTGAAGTTATAAAAACGTTTGTTTTGCCTTGTATTATTTAACAGGAAACAAGCGATAAAAAACCTTGAAAGAATTTCTGGCCGGCCGTCGGTTATTCCATAAAAAGAAAATAAACTTAAAAGCCAAGCAATCAGAAAAACATAAAAAAATACATTAAGCTCTATTTTAGTTCTTTTATAATAAACGTACACCGTATATAATAAAACAGCTATACTAACAGAATCTATAATAGTTAACGCTACTTGTATATTATTGACAAAATAGGGCAGTAAATTAGTGACGAAAGCTACTGTATAAGGAAACAAAGGCGGATAAAACAGAAACCGATGTGTAATAGGATCAATTCCTGCATCATAAAGCGGATTGATAAGCTGATGAAAATGATTGATAAAGTAAGCAGTGGGCAAAAAGCAAACAGAATCTTGTACAAAGCCTGGATAACCTTTAAAAGCAAACACGAAAGATAAAAATAAATAAACAAAAAGAACAATAAAAATTATTGTTTTTAAAAAAATTTTCATTTGATGTATATTAAAATTGCAAATGTTAATAGCCAGCACGCAATACACAGTTGTATAAAACGATCATTGGTCAATATTTTTACCGGTGAACCACTTGCTTTTTTTACAAATGTAAATTGCAGATACCGAAGCAATCCAAGTAAAACAAATAAGGTTGTAAAATAAGAGTATTCACCAAGCCTTAAAATTATCTCCGGAGATATAATATACATGATATAACAAACCAATAGAACACCAGTCAACATGGATAAAACTATTTGTAGGAACTCCATACTATAGCCATGAATGGATCTTCTTAATTGACTGTTGGCATCTTTGGCCATTAAATATAGATCATCCATCCTTTTAGAAAGAGCCTGGAACATGGACAAAAGAAAAACCATGATCATCAGCCATTTACTAATGACAATATCAGAAGCCATACCACCGGCAATAACCCTTAAATTGAACCCGATACTAACTATGGTTACATCAATTAAAGCATAATTTTTAAGCTTGACAGAATAAAGTACGTTTAAAAAGAAATAACATAAGATAACATAAAGTACTTCTACAGAGACGGTAAACGCTATCGTCGCGGCAATAACAAACAGTATGATTGCTAAAGTATAAGCTTCAACTTTTGATATTTTACCTGAAGGAATTGGTCTGTTTTTTTTTATTGGATGCTGCTGATCATAAGAAATGTCCATCAGATCATTAAAAATATAGATGGCACTTGCAACCAAACAGAAGGAAATAAATACAGGTATTGATTTTATAAATTTATCTTGGTTTAATATTTCCCCAGAAAAAAAAAGAGGTAAAAAGATATATAAGTTTTTCAAATAATGAGAAACACGTAACAAGGGTATATATTTTTTAATCATAGAAATTACATCTTTATTTATCGATGCAAGATATATAATTATATCTGTAAAAACAGCAAGTAAAATAATAGAGCCAATTATTTAATTCAAACTTTCCAAAATAACACTTTTGCAGAAAATATCTATTGCTTGGAGATAAAAAGTTGGATGGTAAAATTAATTTTTAAAAGCAACTGTTTTATTTTTATGTTTTGACAATATAGTTTCCTCTGATTTTATACCGATAAAAGAAGCATCAATACGGGTCAACATCAATACGGACCAAATTGCCTTTGCTGATCTTTTCAGTTTGAAATTGCAGGATTGTTTCCTTCAAAATATTTTTAACACGCACTATTGAAGTTCCTTCTTTTTCAATTTTCAGGACGATGGTTTTGATATAATAATTGCGGATGCGGTTGATCAGCGGGAATTCCGGCCCAAGTACACGGCCGCCAAACTGCTTTTTCAATGCATTTCCCAAATATTCTGCCTGATAGTGCAAAGCTTCCGCATTCTTGTGTTTTACATCCAATTGGATAATACGATAAAACGGCGGGTACTTAAATTGCATACGTTCGGCCATTTCCATCTGGTACATTTCCGCATAATCGTTTCGGATCACTTGGTCGATAATTCGATGATGCGGATCATAAGTTTGGATCACCACTTTCCCTTTTTTGCCACGCCGCCCTGCCCTGCCGCTTACTTGTGCCAACATTTGAAAGCTGCGTTCATTGGCACGAAAATCCGGAAATTTCAACAATGAATCTGCATTTACAATTCCAATGACAGTTACATCCGAAAAATCCAAACCTTTGGCCACCATTTGTGTGCCAACCAAAATATCTGTTTTTTTATCTTCCAAGTCACTTAAAATATTATGGAAAGCCATTTTAGTACGCGTGGTATCCAAGTCCATCCGGGCAATCCGGGCAGCAGGAAGCAACAAAGAAAGCTCATCTTCGATCTTTTCGGTCCCGTAACCTTTCTGTTCCAATTGCGCAGAACCGCAGGCCGGGCAAACCGAATAAACATCTTCCTTGTAGCCGCAATAATGGCAATGCAATTTGCCGGTACTTTTATGCATTGTCAAACTCACATCGCAATTGATACATTTTGGGGTGAAGCCGCAAGTTTTGCAAACCAACAGCGGCACATATCCACGCCGGTTTTGAAACAAAATTGCCTGCTCCTTTTTTTCCAAAGCTGACTGGATATTTTCCATCAGTACATTGGAAAAATGGGATTGCATGGTTTTGTTTTTGGTTTCCTCCGGGATGCTGACCACTTGGATTTCCGGCAAAATAGCATCACCAAAACGGGTATTCAGTTCCACCAAACCATATTTGTGCTGCTGTGCATTGTAATACGATTCCAGCGATGGCGTGGCAGAACCCAGCAGCACTTTTGCCTGGTACAAAGTGCTGAGATAGATGGCCGCATCGCGCGCATGGTAGCGCGGTGCCGGATCAAACTGCTTGTAAGAATTTTCGTGCTCTTCATCCACCACGATCAACCCAAGATTATTAAAAGGCAAAAAAACCGACGAACGCGCGCCCAACACCACGCGATATTCTCCGTTTAAAACGTTGTTCCACACTTCCACGCGTTCATTATCATTGAAACGGGAATGGTAAACGCCGATTTTGTTACCAAAAAACTGTCTCAGCCGCTCAATAATATGCGTGGTAAGTGCAATTTCAGGTAATAAAAACAGCACTTGTTTCCCGCTTGTGATCATGGCTTCGATCAGCCGGACGTAAATTTGGGTTTTGCCGGAAGAAGTTATGCCATGCAGCAAAACCACATCTTTCTCCTCAAACTGCCGGTTGATCTGCTGAAAGGCTTTCTCCTGATATTCATTCAGCTCAAATGTACTTTCCGCGGCTTCACCGCTGTTTGAAAAACGGCTGACGGGCTTTTCTTCCAGCCGGAAAACCTCTTTCTCCACCAAAGCTTTTAATACTGAAGCACTTACTTGTCCGGCTTCTTCCAGTTCTGCTTTGGTTACCTGTTCTTTTTGCTTGATCAGTTGCAGTAAGGCAAGCACGGCATCCAGTTGTTTTGGCGCGCGTTTTTCCAGGATTTCAAACAATTCTTTCAACTGTTCCGGCTGCCGGTAAATTGGGTTTAAGCTGTAAAAAGAACGTTTCCGGGGTTTGTAACGCTCCTGCACCTCTTCCGCAATATAGATGATATTTTTGTTGAAAAGCAGCTTCAAAACAGGCATTACCGTTTTTTGCCCCAGCAGTTTGCCCACTTCGCTTACCGTTAGTTCCGGTTGGATTTCGAGCGCATCTACAATCAGGAACTCTTTGTCGTTCAGTTCACTTTTATCAAAATCATAAGCAGTGTTCAAAGTGATCCTGGTTTCACTGGCCAACTTCAAAGCAGCCGGCAAAGCGGCGTTCATTACCTCGCCGGGATTGCAGAGATAATAGTTGGAAATCCAGTCCCAAAAAGCCAATTGCTGCGGAATGATCAGCGGCTGTTCATCCAAAATATCCATCAAATATTTGGCTTCATATTTTTCGGGCGCTTTTTCGCCGATGGCTAAAACAACGCCGGTATAAATCTTGCTTTTGCCAAACTGCACCACTACTCTTTTGCCCACAGCAACTTCGGCAGCACGGTCAAACGGAACGCGGTAAGTATAATTTTTGGCGATGGGAAGCGGCAGGACAACCTCGGCAAAAAGGGTTTTCTTTTCAATATAAACAGAATCCGACAGGTCTAAGATCATGGTTTTTTAAGCACTCCTAACGCCAGCATCACCCAGCCTAAAATAAAAAACAAACCGCCCAAAGGTGTGACCGGCCCAAGCAACCTGAGCCATTCCCAGCCTAATAAACTGCGTGTGGCCATCAGATAAAGCGACCCGGAAAACAGCACAATCCCGAAAGTAAAAAGGTAATAGCTCCACTCTAATTGATTATTAAGCGGATTTAAGGTTGATAAAAACAGTAGTGCAAAAACGTGGTAAAACTGGTATTGCACGGCCGTGTGCCAAACTTCCAGTTGGCCGGCATCCAGCTTACTTTTTAAAGCATGGGCACCAAACGCGCCGGTGATGACAGCCAGGACACCGTAAATGGCAGCCGTAACGATAATTTGTTTGTTCATAATAGTTGTAAATCTAATATAAACAATCTCAAAATTACTTCTTGCCTCCGCCTGCAATAATCTATTTTTGTTGCAAACAAATGAGATGCGGAAAATTATCCTGCTGACAGTCCTTTTATTTATTGCAGCGATAACGGTTACGGGATTTTATTTTTCTAAAATAAGGCTGACGGGACAAAATACAGCAAACGTAATCAATCAGATCCCGCAGGACGCAGCCTTGGTTTTTGAGTTTAAAAACGACCCGGAATTTTATAACTTGTTTCAGGAAAGCAGCCTGCTTACTTCTTTTATCGGGCAAAAAAAAGCACAGGAACTGCAATATCTACATAATCATTTGATAAAACAGACTGCTTTAGCGGCTGCTTTTGGCAATAGGGGCATTTTTATTTCGCTTCACCCTAAAATCAATTCTAAAACGGTTGACTTGTTGCTAACCACCAATGCCGATGGGCAGGCTGATCTGCAGCAATCCTTAAATGCACTTACCCGGCAAACCGGAGGAACCTTAAAAGCAGAAAAAATCGGAAAAGAAACAGTTTTGCAACTTAATTTTCCTGCCCTAAAAGAAGTGTTCTATTTCACCAATAACGCCGGAGTTGTAGCCGGAAGTTTTAGTAAAGGTTTATTGCTTAGCTTTTTAAATCAAAGACCTGAAAATAAAAACTCCGGTTTTACGCAATTGTCAGATCAGCAAAATAAAAACTCGATTGCTGATCTGTATGTGAATTATCAGCAGTTTCCGGTTTTGTTTAAGCAGTTGTTCCGCGATCAGCAGGATGATTTTTTCCGGTTTTTAAATGATTTTCCGGCCAGTGCCACGCTTAGTTTAAATTATAAAAGTGATGCTTTGCTGTTCAACGGCTACACGGAAACCGATACAAATGCTTCGGCTTATCTGTCTGTTTTTTTAAAGCAGCAACCTGTAAAAAACACGATAAAAACAGCCTATCCCATCAACACGGCTTCGGCGGTTAGTTTTGCTTTCGGGCAGCCCTCAGCTTTTTTGAAAGCTTTGGATGATTGGCAAACACGCTTGCACCAAAATTTAAAAGCAAAAGCATTGTTCAACCAGATCAAAAAAGAAACCGGCATTTCCATTCAAAATGTTTTCCGGGACCAGTTGGGAAAAGAGTTTGCCGTGATCACCACTTCCGAAAATGAAAAAGTAGCGTTGATCAGAGTAAAAAACGGAGCGGAACTGGAACCTTACCTGCGCAATATCAGCATGGACCCGGAAGCGGAGAAAACCCGTTTGAAGTACAAAAACGTGTTGTATTATTTGCTGGGGGAACCTTTTCTGCATTTTAAACAGCCTTATTTTGTGCTGATTGACAATTTCCTGCTGCTCTCCAACTCGCAAACCGGGATTGACCGTTACTTAGAAAATTACCACCAGCAGCATTTTTTGTATGAAGACCAGCGGTATTACACATTTGACGAACTGCTGGCAGAACAAAGCAACGTATCCTTTTTTATCCATTTGCCCAATGGTC
>JAABUS010004184.1_pt1 | contig 21391 bp, 19 predicted proteins | sample 5560161 | NCBI WGS metagenome assembly JAABUS01 (sample SAMN10711885, study PRJNA513376) | rock metagenome | isolation source: Antarctica rocks | place: Antarctica: Victoria Land, Trio Nunatak nord | collected 2016-01-04
CCACGACCGAGGTCGCAGTGGCTTTGGTCCGGGCCTCACCGTTTACGGCGGCGGTCCCGCGACGGATTCTCACCGTCTTCCTTCCAGGGTTCTCCTGGAGCTGGCTGCCCGTCGGATTTTAAAGAGCGGTTCCGGGACCGTCGAAAGTCACGGCTTGGGTGACGATGGGCCTCCCAAGGCTTGCCATCTTCTCAATACGTCGCCACGGTGTCTACATCGTCGGTCGCCGGTACGTGGGGGCACTTGGACGATGGAAGGGGGGCGGTCCACCGTCTCGGGGCCGAAGCCGCCCGAGAAGTCACCGGGATCAGGGCCGATGGGTCAGCCGGGATGCATTCGATCCGAAATGGGGAGGGAAGACCTCGCGGGCGTCGAGCGCCTACGGCTTCAGGATGGCCACGTAGGGGAGGTGGCGGTAGTCGTCGTTGTAGTCGAGGCCGTAGCCGACGACGAAGGCGTCGGGGATGGTGAAGCCGCAGTAGTCGGGCTCGAGGGGGACCTGCTGGCGGCCGATCTTGCGCAGGAGGACGGCGGTCCGGACGCTCAGGGCGCCCCGATCGCTCATGTGGCGGACGAGGGTCGACAGGGTCTGGCCGGTGTCGAGGATGTCGTCCAGGAGCAGGACGTCGCGGCCGATGACCTCGGGGGAGAACGCCTCATTGACGACCAGGGGGGCGGCGGAGGTCGTGGCGCCCCTGTAGCTGCTGGCCTGCAAGAGCGCGACCCGCAGGGGGATCTGAATCTGGCGGATCAGGTCGGCCAGGAGGATCAGGCTGCCGGTCAAGACGGCGACGATCGTCAGGGGCTTCCCCTGATAGTCGGCCTCGATCTGGCGGCCGAGTTGCCGGACCCGCTCCTGAATCTGGTCCTCGCTGAGCAAGACGTCCACGGCGCCCGGTGTCCCCCTCGCGCGGGTCGATGGCGGTCCCTGGGCCGGTCGGGATCGGTGTGAGTCTCCCCCACGCCGGCCGTCGAAAGCGTCCATCATGCCCGAAGGGGCCGCCCGCCGCCAGGCGGTCGGTCGGTCGATCGGGGACCCGAGGCGGGGTCAGGCCGGGAGAGGGTTCGATCGGCGGAGCTTGCGGGCGCGGGCGAGTCCCAGGCCTGCCAGGATCGACCAGATTACCACCGACATCGGCTCGGGGACCTGGTTCTCAGGCGCGTTGCCTCCACCACCGGGGGCGAGGACCGGGGCGACCCCACCGTCTCCCCCGCTGCCGGGGTCTCCCGCGTTGTCGCCGGTGCCGACGCCGTCGTCTCCGCCCACGTCGACCGAGGTCGGAGGCACATCCTCGATCGCCAGCCCCGCCGGCGACGTCGGCAAGAGCACCAGGTCGGGCGAGGCGCTGATCAACGGGTTCAGGTTCAGCGCGAAGTTGAACACGCCGCCGGGGGCGAACCCGTTCTGCCCGAAGTTCAGCGCGAGTCCTTGCACTGGATCGCCCGCGTTCTCCTGTCCGTCCGGCACCGCGCCGTTGCCCACCGCCACGAGCAAGGCCTCCTGGTCGAAGCCGGACGAGCCCTCCATGATGGTCAGGGGGCTCTCGACGGTCTTGTCGTTGATCGCGCCGGGGGGCACGACATACGCGACGACCTCGCTCACGGGGGGGGTGCCGGCGGGGCTCTGATTGCTCAGCCTGTAGCTGGTGATGTTCTCCGCCCCCGCGGGAAGGGGGGGAGCGGCCAGCATGAGGAGGGCCGCGAGCATGGTCGAAGGGGTGAGACAGCGTCGCATCACGGCGGGTTTCCTCCTTGAATGATTCCTGAAGTCCTGTAGCCGCACCAGTGCTCGACCCGGCCCGACCACGCCACGCCTCGGCGGGGACGGGCCTGACCCGAGTGTCGTCGCGTCAATTCGTGGGGAGTGCCGATTCTGGGGTGCGATCGCGGCCGGAGAGCATCGTGCTGGGTCCCGACTGCCGCATTGTGCGATCCCTCGCCCGGAGGGTCAAGATCAAGTTGGCGAGGCATCGCGTCCGCGTCGCCGGCGCCTTCCCGAGGGGAGGATCGGGCGAATAAAGTGGGGACGAGGAGCGTCCCCCTCTCCAGGTGATCGTTATGTCCGAGGCCCCCACCGCCGTTTCCACGCCCGACGAGACCCTCGTCGCCCTGGCGCGTGAGGGCGACCGCCCGGCTCGCGAGGAGCTCTTCCGCCGCCACTGGGGCGTCGCCTACCGCGTGGCCTACCGCCTCCTGGGCCACGAACACGATGCCCATGACGCGGTGCAGGACGGTCTCTTGAAAGCCAACGTGCACCTGGACGATTTCGACGGCCGGAGCGGGTTCCGGACCTGGCTCCTGAAGATCGTGACGAACGCGGCGCTGGACTCGGGGCGCAAGCGCAAGCGGCGACCGATCATGGGGCTGGGAGACGGAGAAGGGAACGGCCCGGAGCCCGCCCGCGAGGAGGACCCGGCGAATGGCCTGCACCGCAAGGACCTCCGCCGGGCGCTCGATGCGGCCCTGGACCGCCTGACCCCCGCGACCCGGACCACGTTCGTGCTGTTCGCCGAGGCGGGCCTGAGCTATAAAGAAATCTCCGACGCGCTGGACGTCCCGATCGGAACCGTGATGAGCCGCCTGCACTACGCTCGACACAAGCTCCAGTCGTATCTGGAAGGGATTGAAGGACTTTGAACCCCGAGATGCGAGATGAGACCGACCCGTCGATCCGCCCGGGGAGGGATGCCATGCGTTGCAATGAGGTCGTCCGTGATCTTGCCGTCCCGACCGGTGACCTGGATGCGTCGGGCCTGGCCGAGCACCTGGCCCGATGTCCCCGATGCGCCTCGTGGGCGGAGGACGCCGCGCGGCTCGATCGCCTCTGGGAGGCCACCCGTCCCGCCGAGCCGGCCGGAGGAAACTGGGAGTCCACCTGGGCCGGCGTCTCGCGGGCCCTCGATCGGGCCTCGACGCCGGATTCGGCCCCGCTCCGCCTCGTAGCGTCGCGGTCGTGGCGGCGCTCGACGCTCGTGGCATTCGGCCTCGCGCAGGCCGCCGCGATCCTGATCGCCGTCGGGGTCTTTTCGCGTCCCGATGGGGATGGGCCCGGAGCCCCGGCCGAGCTCGTCAAGGTCGACATCCCCTTCGGCCGGCGCGTCCTCATCCGGTATGACCTCCCGACGGTCGAGGTCGTCGAGCTCCCGGACGACGAGAACCTGGGCGGGGTTGACTCCAACTACGCCATGTTCAACGACATCGAAGCGATGGCGTTCGGTGACGCGATGGCCCTCGGCGAATTCAAAGCGATCACGCAATGATGCCCTCGGCGGCTCGATGGTGCGGGCGGGGCGGCGGGACGTTCGCACTGGCCCTGATCCTCGTCCTGCGCCTCATCCCCGTCCCGGTCGCCGCCCAGCCGAGGACCACTGCGCCGCAGGTCACCCTCTTCGGGATCATGGCCACGCCCGGGAGCACGGCGATCGACCCGAAGCTCGCGCCGGTCTCCGGCCAGCTTCGCCGGCTCTTGCCCGATCACGGGTTCCGGCTGCTGGACGTGCGGAACAAGCGGCTCCAGCCCGGCCAGTCGGTCGCGTGCAAGCTGGGCGACGGCTTCGTCGCCGAGACGAGCCTGGTCAAGGCGCTCGACGGCAACGGCAAGATCCAACTGCGCTGCGAGCTGAGGTGGAACGAGCAGCAGCAATTCGCCACGCTCGTCACAACTCCCCCGAACCAGCTCTTCTTCTGCGAGAAAAGGCTGAACAACGGCTCGCGGATTCTGATCGGCGTCGGTGCTCGTTGAGCCGGAGAATAGTCAATAGAGGGGTGAGCGTGCGGGAGGAGGATGGGAGGGACAGAAGGGTCTGACCGCGACCCGTGCGGAAGGCCTCAAACTTGCGGCGAGGTCTTCCGCACGGGCCGACGGCCAGCCGCGACGTTCGATGATAGGCGCCGGCCAACGTGAGCGACCGGAGGTGCCGGACCGCCGCAGGCTTGGATGGCCTCGAGGACGTCGCGTTGAGGAGAGAAAGGGCCGAATCCTTGACCCTCCGGACTTGCGGGCCGCGGTCCGTCCCTGGACGCGACCAGAGGTGCAAGCCCTGTCCCGGCCATCCCTGGCCGGCTCGGTCTTCCAACCGACACCCTTTCTATCGACTACCTCGAGGGTCCGTCTGTAACGATTTTGCGCGCCCGGGGCATTACGACGGACTTCAGGCCGGGTCGGGGGCCGCTTGCGAAACCGGACGGAATACGCTAAAACTTGGATAAGTCAGGAGATCAGCCCGGGCCACGTCGGGTCGGTCGTCGGGGAGAACGCCGGGGTATGCAGTTCCATCGAACCCCTTGTGTCTACATTTTTTAAGTCCCTGATGTTCGCGTGGGAATGGGAGAATGTCTGCGATGGCTGTCGCCACGACTCCGCGCCACCTGGGCGCCACCGTGCTCCTGGGCAAGGGTTTGACCCCGGGCAAGCTCCGCGGCCTGCAGAGGATCAGCAACCCCAACGGGACGCTGACGATGCTGGCCCTGGACCAGAATAGCTCGATGATCGAGATGGCGCACAAGGCGCTGAAGACGAAAGGGCTGGACCGCGAGCCCTCGTATGAGGAGATCGTCGAGGCCAAGCTCGACCTGATGCGGCAGATGGCCCCGGCCGCCTCGGGGGTCCTGATCGACGGCTACTACGGCGCCTGGTCGGCGATCGCCTCGGAGGCCATCCCCACCGATCGGGGGATGCTCGTCCGCGTCGAGAAGTCGGGCAGCCCGAAGAACGCGTCGGGCGCGCCGATGGCCGAGATCGAACCGGGCTGGAGCGTCGAGAAGATCAAGCTCATGGGGGCCGACGCCGTCAAGCTGCTCGCCCCGTTCGAGCCCAACGAGCCGATCTCCGCCGAGCACCAGTTCCAGTTCATCGAGCAGGTGTACGCCGACTGCAAGAAATTCGACATCCTGCTGCTGCTGGAGACGGTCGCCTTCCCGTTCGGCGACGAGAAGAAGACCGACGCGGGCTACCTCGACCGCAAGGCCGAGACGGTCATCGAGTCGGCCCGGCAGTTGAGCCGCTATTGCGACATCTACAAGGCGGAGTTCCCCGGCTGGCTCGACCAGGCGACGGACGACCAGCTCCGCGACAACCTGCACGCCCTGGACGCCGCGAGCGAACGCCCCTGGGTCTTGCTGTCGGCGGGCGTCGACTACTCGCAATACATCCGCCAGGTCCAGATGGCCTCGGAGTTGGGGGCCTCGGGGATCCTGGGCGGTCGAGCGTTCTGGAAGGAGTATTTCTTGCAGGACGGCGAGCAGGCGCGGAGCGAGTTCGCCGCCACGACCGGCCGCAAGCGGGTCGCCGAGGCGGACGCGATCGTCCGCCAGCACGCGACCCCCTGGTTCGCCCGCTACGGCCTCTCGAAGGACGACCTGACGACGATCCGGGCCAGCGAGGGATGGCACACCCGCTATGCCTCGCACGCCCGCCAGGCCGGCGGCTCCGGCGGGCACGTCGTCCGGGCCGGCGAGGTGTATTAAGCGGGGCGCCGGCGAAGTCGCTTGAGATCGCAGGAGTTCGGGGAGGGCGAGCCCGAGGGTTCCCCCTCCCCGTCTGACGTGGGGCACGGGCAACTTCGTTGTCCGTGTTCTCCGAGCGATGAGTGGTTGTGCAAGTCTCCGACTTCGAGGTGGCGGGGGCCCCACCGGAGGGACGTGCCATGAGCGTGACGATCCAGACCGATGTCCCTCCCTTGCGACCGGATACCTCGGGTGCCTTGCGCGTCGGCGATTCTCGCGTCTTGCTGGAACTGGTGATCCATGCGTTCCAGGATGGCGCGACCCCCGAAACGATCGTCCAGCGTTACCCGACAACGACGCTGGCCGATGTCTACGCCGTGATCGCCTATTATTTGCGCCACCGAGGGGAGATCGAAGGGTATCTGGCGGAGCGTGAGCGGCTGGCGGGGGAGGTCCGGCAACGGGTCGAGGGCCGGCAAGGCGACCTCGGGGATGTCCGCCGCCGGCTCCTCGGCCACGGGCATGCATGAGGATGTCTCATGTTGCGCCTGTTGAGCGACGAGAATTTCAACGGCGATATTGTCCGAGGGCTGTTGCTCCGCCGCCCCGACCTGGATCTGGTTCGCGTCCAGGATATCGGGTTGGAGGGGGCCGACGATCCTGACGTCCTGGACCGGGCGGCCGAGGACAATCGTATCCTCCTGACGCACGATCGGGCGACGATGCCGGACTTCGCCTATGCCAGGGTGCTGGCCGCTCGGCCTATGCCCGGGGTGTTCGTCCTGAACGATCGCCTCCCCGTGAGACAGGCCATCGAGGAGCTATTGTTGAGCGCCCTCTGTAGCGAGCAGGACGAATGGGGCGGAATCGTGTTGTACCTGCCTCTGTGAATCGTGGAAATCGCCTCGTCACATGTCGCAACCGGCCCGTCGCGCATGCCGGTCGTCCGGATATGACTCTCGTCAGGCCGGTACCGCCGAACGTATTGTCGATCCCCTCCGACTCCGGGCCTCATCGGCCGTTGAAGCCCCTGCGCTCCTGGTCTTTCCGGGCGGGAGCCTTATATGGGGTCCTCGCGGGCTTGGCGGGCTTGGGCGTGGGACCGGGTGGGCCGACGAGGGTGGGACGCGTGCCGGTCTTGTTGTCGAGCAGGCTGACGGATCCCGGCTCGAAGAGCTGCTTCTCGCCCGTCTTGCGGTTGTATCGGACCGCCCGGCCCGCCACGACCGACGCGGGCTGGCCGGGGCCAGCCTGTTGCGCGATGGTGACCTGGCGGCCTTCCTCGCCATAGGCGTAGAAGAGCTCGTTGGACGAGTCGTAGGTCAGAGTGTCGGCCTGGATCGTCTTGTCCTCCGCGAGGGCGTTGACGTCTTCCCAGGCCTTGAGGAAGTTCCGGGCCGGGCCGTCCCCGCCGTCCGCGGGGGGCTCACTGACGACGCGGAGGATGTCCGCGGTCAGGAAGAAGGCATCGGGGGGGAGGGCGTCGGGGTCGAACTTCACGCGCTCGTTGGCGACCTTGCCGTGCATCGCCTCGACGTCCTTGAAGAAGTCGGCCCTGCGTGTCTCGGTCTGGTCGGCGTCCTTGCCGCTGCCGAACCGGCCCCGCATCCCATTGCGGAACTTGATCTGGGTGAGCATCAATGCGGGGGGCTCGGTCGCCTTGGCCTTGGCTTTCGCCTTGGCCTGGCCCTTGGACGTCGGCTTCGAGGAGGCGTCCGGGCCCCGGGCGGTGTTCCGGCCGATGACCGGGGTGGTTCGCCCGGCCCCGGCATTTCCCCGGCCCGGGGCGGCCACCGGGGTGATGGTGCGACGCGCCGAGGCGTTGCCGGGGGCCAAAGATCCCTTCTCCGGGTCCTCGCGATCGTAGAGGTAGGTCTGCCCCTCGCCGAAGACCTCGAACTCGCCCGTGAGCTTGTCGTAAGTGATGTGCTCGCCTTCGATGCGTTGCTGCTCCAGGAGTTTGCCCTTGTCGTCGACCTTGCGGCTGATGGCGATGACCTTGCCGACGCAATCGATGACGGCGATCTGCGGCCTGGGCTCGTCGACGAGGGGGGCGCCCGCGGCCGCATTCGGGTCGCGGCGGGGGCGGGCGAGCGTGACGGTCCGGTCCATGTAGGTCGTCATCTGTTCGCAGACGAGCAGGCCATCCTTCCCATGCTTGGCGACGATTCCGCCGGAGAAGTCGGCCCGGGCCGCGGGCTTCCCCTTCAGGTCGATGGCCTGGCCGAAGAACTTCATGTCCTTCTTCCAGGAGATCTCCATGGGGACCTTCTCCGCCCCGGCCTCGTCCCCTTTGCCCTTCGCCTTGACCTTGCCCTTCTCGGGGGCCGTCGTGTCGGGGGTGAGCCCCTTGTCGGTCAGCAGGCCGCGCTCGGCCATCTGCGTGAGCGTGCCCTCTCCGTCGACCCACGCCTGGTCAGCCTTCTGGTCGAGGCCGATGACCGGCCCTTCGATGGTGAACTCATCGGTGTCGACTTTGGCGAACGGGATCGCGAACTGGCCGATGTCGCCCCGACGCGGCTTGGCGGCGAAGGGATCGGCGCTGAAGACCTTGAATTTCGACTTGCCGTCCCCCTGGCTCACCAGGTCGACGGCCTCGCCTTTGACGTCGGTCCCCTTCAACTTGCCCGGGGCGGGATCCTGGTGGAAGTCAACCGCGCCCCGGAGGCGGACCTCTTGGATCTCGCCCTTTCCGCCGCCGATGGCCCCCCCCGCCCTGCCCTCGCCGGCCGTCCCGGGGGCGTCGCTCGGGCGCATGAGGATCCTGGCCCAGACCCGTTTCGCCTTCACGACGACGTCCGGATCGGCGGGCTTGGGCTTCGCGGCGACCCCGGGATTCGGCTTGTCGCCGGAGGGCCTGGGCCCCGCGTTCGAATCCGTCTCGGGTCCCGGTCCCGAAGGGGGGATGGCCGGCGCCGGAGGGGTCCGCGGTGGGGGCGGCCCGGCGGCGGGAGGGGGATACACGAACTCGGTGGCGAGCTCGTCGTAGGCGAGGATGTCCTGCCCGGGCGCGGTCAACTGCACATCATTCAGCGCCAGGAGTCGATCGATCCGGGAGGCGCCAGAGGACGGGACGGCCGGCCTCGGGGCGGCGGTGCCCCCATCCGGCGTGCGGGCCGCCGTCGGACTCGCCGCGGGTCGCTCGCCGGGTAGTGCTTCGGCCTTAGGCTTGGGCTTCAGCCAGACGACGATCTTCGATGTCGCCTTGCGTCCCACGAGCGAGGTGGCCTGCGCCGTGTCGTCGAATTTGGGGTGGCCCGTCAGGGTGACTTTCTTCTGGACCTGTTTGTCGGGGCCGACCTCGTCGATCGTCTCGAGGGTGTCTTCCCAATACGCGGTGCGCTCGACGGGCTTGTCGCGGGCGGGGCGGGTTTCGAGCAGCCCGGGACCGCGCGAGACGATGGTGCTCGGGCCGCCGTCCTGGCCGTTGTCGAAGAGGGTCGCGTCGATCGACCGGATGGTCGTGACGGACGCGATCTGGCCCTTCTTCGGCCCGTCGGCGACGCGTTCCACCTTCTCGACGTAGAGCCTCGTGGTCGAGTCGCCCCGGAGGTAAGTCTGGTCGGGCCTCTCGGGGAGGAGCTTCTTGTAGGTCAGCTCATTGCACCGGGACTTGATCCCCTGGGCCTCCGACTGGAGCCAGACGGCGTGGCCCGTCGCCCTGGCCTCGCGAAGCGCCAGCTCGGTCATCGGGCCCCCCGCGCCGGCCGGCTCGGCCGCCTTGGCCTTGGCGGTGGCCGTGTCGGGAGAGGTCGCGGCCTTGGCGGCGGGCGGGGCGGGTTTCTCGGCCGGCAAGAGGGTCAGGCGCAGGTAGTCGCTATCCAGCTGGTCGGGGGGCAGGCCGACGTTGCCGCGCAGGACGCGGACGGCGCGCGAGAAGCTGGCGTACGTGGGGTCCGGGGGGGCGGGCGGTCCGACGCGGAGGGCGGACTTCGGCTCGGGCAGGTCGATCTGCATCGGCCCCTGGCAACGCAGGTCGAGCTGCGTCCGGCCCCCCTCCACCGGCGCGGCCATGGCCTTCCCGGGCAAGACCCCCGACGCGCCGACGTCCTGGATGACGATGTGGACATTCTTTTTCAAGAACGCGGTCTTCGCCCCGTTGAAACCGGACGGGCCGCCTTCCACTTTGGGACGGAGGACGATCTGGAGGCCGAAGCCGGTGATCTGCATGTCGCGGTCCTGGATCACGACGTCGGACTCGCTGCGGATCTGCAGGCTCGGCTCGTCGTACTCGATGTAGGGCATCGGGCCGATGAGCAGGTCATCCTCGAGGATGGCGGGGGTCCCTTTATTGTCGCGAATCCGGACGTCCCCGGAGATCTGGGCGTGCACGACGTGCATCGTCGAGTCTCCCGGGCCGGAGACCTCGCCGATCGCCTTGTCGAGGTCGATCACCGCCTCGTCGCTGGTCGCCGTCTTGAGCCCCTTGCCGTCCCGCTCGCTCCAGATGACGGCGAACGGCCTGAGCCGGACCCGCTTGCCGTCGTTGAGCCGCTCGTACTCCTTGGCGTACATCCAGTAGCCTTTTTCGGAGCTGTAGTAGCGGATCTGCAGGTCCTCGGCGGCGCTCCAGTGCTTGGGTCCGAACGAGCCGGCGGCCAGGCGGATCGCCCTGCGCTTGGTCTCGGACTCGGACTGGGGCCCCGCCAGGTTGTGACGGGCCCGAGGCGGGGCGACGTGCGCGACCACGAGCGCGAAGAGCTGGACGTAGCCGGCGTAGCCCGCCAGGAGCAGGACGAAGGCAGCCACGACCTGGAATGTTTTCTTCAACACGGCCGTATCCCGCCCGTCGGGCCCGAGTGACGCATCGTTCTCGTCGTGCTTGGGGTGTTCCGGGGCCCCCTTCCCCTTCCCGGGTCGGCTCAGGCCGGCGTCCGGTAGCGCCCGACCAGCCCGTCCCACGATCCCTGATGTTTCAAGATGGTCTCGACGACCTCGCGGACGGCCCCGCGGCCGCCGTCGGCCGTCGTCACGAGGTGGGCCCCCAGTCGCACTTCGGGGGCCGCGTCGGCGGGGCAGGCCGCCAGGCCGACCGCCCCCAGGACCGGGAGGTCGGCCAGGTCGTCCCCCACGAAGCAGACCTGCCGGGCCTCGACCCCTAGCTCGGCGATCAAGGCGCGGAACGCCCCCCCCTTCTCGGAAGCCCCCTGGATCACCGGTGTGATCCCCAACTCGGCCGCCCGGCGATTGACCACCGGCGCCCATCGGCCCGAGAGGATCGCCGCCCGCTTGCCCAGGGCCCTCCAGAAGGTGAACGCGCTGCCGTCGCGGACGTGGAAGTGCTTGGTCTCGATCCCACGGTCGTCGATCGCGATGACGCCGTCGGTCAGGACGCCGTCGACGTCGACCACCAACACCTCGATCGAGGCGCACCGCCCGGCCAGGTCGTCATCGGCGCGCATGGCGGATCACTCCTCGAATTCCGCTGGGACCAGGCCGATCAGGTCGGTCAGGTCGATCAGCCCGACCAGCCCGCCGTCGCGGTCGACGACCGGCAACTCGCTGAGCTTGCGCCCCCGCATCGCCTCGACCGCCTCGGCGACCGTCGCCCCGACCGTGACCCGGACCGGGTCGCGGGTCATGACCTCGCCGATCGGCCGGTCGAGCATCGCCTCGCGGCGCGATTCGAAGAGCCGCGCCAGGTCGGAGTCGGTGAAGATGCCCAGCAACCTCGCGTCCACGTCCTCGACCAGGATCGCCCCCGAGCGCCGGCGAGGCCCGGCCAGCCGGACGAGGACCGAACGCACCGTTTCGGACTCCCCGGCGAGTCGGAGCTGCCGGCCGGTCCGCATCAACTCCTCGACGCGGAGCAGCTTGCGCCCGAGGCTCCCCGCGGGATGGTAGAGCGCGAAGTCCTCGGCGCGGAAGTCGCGGCGGCGGCTCACCAGCAGCGCCAGGGCGTCGCCGACGGCCATCAGCGCGGTCGTGCTGGCCGAGGGGGCCAGCCCCAGCGGGCAGGCCTCGCGCACCGGCCCCATCGCGATGCAGATGTCGGCCGCCTGGCCCAGCGAGCTGCCGGACCGCTCGGTGATCGCGATCAGCGAGGCCCCCAGCCTCCTCAAGGGGGGGAGCAGGCGGAGCACCTCCTCGGTCTCTCCGCTCTGCGAGAGCGCGATCACCACGTCGTCGGCGCGGATGCGTCCCAGGTCGCCATGGACCGCCTCGGCCGGGTGCATCGGGAAGGCGCGGGTCCCGGTCGAGGCCAGGGTCGCCGCCAGCTTCTGGCCGACGAGCCCCGCCTTGCCCATCCCCGTGACGATCACGCTCCCGGGGCAGCGCAAGACCAGCTCGGCCCCCCGCGTGACCTCTCCCCCGAGCCGCCAGCGGACCCGCTCGATCGCCTCGGCCTCGATGCGCAGGACCTCCCGCGCGAAGGCCAGGTCTTCGGCCTCCGTCTCCACGGCCAGCGACGCGTCCGACATCATCGCCATCGAGGGCCTCCTTGCCCCACGACGCTCCGGGCCCGCGACGGTCGCCCGCCCCCGCCCGGACCTGATCTGGGACGGCACCATAGTCCATCTCCCCCAAATCGTCAACGCGGGACGCCGACTTGAGCCCTCCCCGGGGGACCCGCCCCTTCCCGGTCCGCGAAAGTATACGGGGCTTCCCACGTGCGACGAGTGCGTTGATCGAACCTGACGACGGAATCTGGAGCGATCGGGCCGGATATGGTGACGCCCGTGATTGTGATGGCGGAGCACGCGACGCCTTTTGCTCTCGGAATACCCGCGGCCATCGAGCGAGCCGGATGAGGTTTGTGGCCGGGGCGTGACGCCGCGAGGACTGCCCGCGGGGCTCCGGAATCCGTCGCCCGAGGCCGGCACGGGATTTGCCCGATTGCATCGCTTCTTAAATACTACGTACGAGACGAATGCCCACGGGCGGTCCCCTGCAAACAGAGAGAGCCGATGAATCTCGCCAGCTACTGGCAGGTCTTGAAGGCCGCGGGCCTGGAATGGATGAAGGACAAGATCCCGCAATTGGGCGCGGCCCTGGCCTTCTACAGCGTCTTATCGATGGCGCCGATGCTGGTCATCGCCATCGCCGTCGCCGGCATGGTCTTCGGTCAGGAGGTGGCATCCGGGCAGCTCGACACGCAAATCCGGGGGTTCGTCGGCAAGGAGGGGGCCGAGGCCGTCAAGGAGATGCTCGCCAACGCCCGGAAGCCCTCCGAGGGGATCTTCGCCAGCGTCATCGGCGTGGTGACCCTGCTGGTCGCCGCGTCGGGCGTCTTCGGCCAGTTGCAAGATTCGATGAACACGATCTGGGAGGTCGAGCCGAAACCGGGGCGCGGGATATTGGGCCTCATCAAGGACCGGTTCCTGTCGCTCTCGATGGTCTTCGGGATCGGATTCCTGCTGCTCATCTCGCTCATCTTGAGCTCGGCGCTGAGCGCCTTGGGCGGTGCCTTCGGGGGCCTGCTCCCCGTCCCCGCCGCGTTCCTTCAGGGGCTCGAGCTGGTCGTCTCGTTCACTGTGGTCACGCTCCTGTTCGCGATGATCTACAAGTTCCTGCCGGACGTCAAAATCGCCTGGGGCGACGTCTGGGTCGGCAGCGTGATCACCGCCCTGCTGTTCACGGTGGGCAAGTTCGCGATCGGGTTGTACCTCGGCAAGAGCAGCTTCGGCTCGGCCTACGGGGCGGCGGGCTCGCTCGTGGTCCTGCTCGTCTGGATCTACTACTCGTCGCAGATCCTCTTTTTCGGCGCCGAGTTCACGAAGGCCTACGCGAACCAGAAGGGCTCGCGGATCCTCCCCGACAAAGACGCCCGGCCGGTCACCCCCGAGGCTCGCGCCCACCAGGGCCTCTCGCAGAAGGGGGGACCGAAGGCCGAGCCTCCCGGCGCCGCGCCGCGCCCTCGGCCTTCCCCGACCTCCCCGGCCCCCAGGCCCGCCACGGCGGTACGCCACCAGGCCGCGCCCTCGCCTGAATCGTCATCGGGGGGCGGACTCCCCTGGGGCGGGATCGCCGCCGCGGTCGGGGCGGCCGCCCTGCTCTACTTCCGCTTCTGGGGTGAAGACGAAGACGACGACGGGCAGGAGTAGGCGCTTGCGTCAACCCCCGGGCGCCTTCGTGCGTTTGGTCGAGGCGGATGGCACCCCGCCGCCGGCCTTCTGAGGGCCGGTGACGTTTCGGGCAAGGCCCTTCTTCGCCTTCAGGTCGTCGGACGCGAGGCGATCCGTTCCGGACGATTTGTCGGGCTTGGCATCCTCTCGGAGCCGGGCGATCGCCAATGCGGTCTCATCCATCTTCCGTTCGGGGCGTTGACTCGGCGGTTTACGTTTCGAGATGGCGGGAGACTCCTGGTGTGGGGGAAGGTCTCAGTATGGCGCCCCGGGGTCCTCGGGGCAATGCCAGTCCCGGGACGGGAGCTTCGTCGCTGCGTCGGGCCCCGGTGGCCCCGGCAAGTGAGTTGCTGGTGTCGGTGCTTTCTCCTATCCTGGGGGGAAGATTCCGGCGCGGTCCCGAGCCGGGGCCTCTCCGTCGGCGGGGGTAGGGGCGTGGAAACGCGCTCGCGGCAAGACTCCGACCGGCCCGGGCTCCAAGCGGCTCGTCTCTCCTCAATCCAGGACCATTGCCATGTCGATTCGTCCCCTCGCGACGTCCATCCTGACCCTCCTCCTGACGCAGACCGTCGGCGCCGCCGAGTGGCGTCCGCTCTTCAACGGCAAGGATCTCGGCGGCTGGGAGCACGTCGGGCCGGGCAAGATGGTCGTCGAGGGCGGGCTGCTCCGCACCGAGGGCGGCATGGGCCTGCTCTGGTACACGCGGGAAGCGTTCGGCGACTGCACCATCCGGGTCGTCTACAAGGCCACGAGCAAGGTGTCCAACTCGGGCGTCTTCGTCCGGATCGCCGACAAACCCGACGACGAGTGGTACGCCGTGCATCACGGCTACGAGGTCCAGATCTGCGACGGGGCCGACGAGTACCACCGGACCGGGGCCATCTACTCGATGTCCAGGGCGACGCTCGCCTCGAAGGTCGGCGAGTGGAACACGATGGAGATCACCCTCGAGGGCAAGAGGGTGCGGGTGCGGGTCAACGGGGTCCAGGTCCAGGACTTCGACCCGGAGACGGCGAAGATTCCCGAGCGGAAAAAGGACTTCGAGCCGGAACGCGGGCCACGCCCCGAGCGCGGCTACATCGGCCTCCAGAATCACGACGACTATGCCAAGGGCACGCAGGTTTACTTCAAGGAAGTGAGCATCCGCCCGCTCTGAGGCCCCCGCCCTCGACGCGCCCGGCGGGGTCTCGCCCGCCCGGGCCTCCCATCATGAAACGTGGATATCAGGGTGCGTCACCGACCTGGATGACCGCGCCGACCGCCGGCCGCCCGAAATGCTCCCGGGCGTCGCCGCCGCGGAGGAAGAGCTCCATCCACCGCGTCTCCCGCCCCTGCGCATCGGCCCAGCCGCTGCTGCCCGGCGCGAAGGCCAGCCCGCCGGGCGGGACCGCGAAGCTGCCGTCGCTGACGACCGCCTCCCGCTCCGTCTGGCCGACCCGGACCCGGATGGTCGTCCCTTCGCCCTCCCGGATGTCCCCGCGCGTGAGCGTCGTCTTGAGGTTGCCGTAGCCGTCGATGTACGCGACCCGGCCCGGCGGCACCTCGGGGATCGCACCGCGGTCGATCGGCCCGGCCAGCGCATGGAGCTGTCCCAGCGCGATGGCGGCCGCCGCCTGCGGGAAGAGGTCGCGGGAGCGGAACTGCGACCCCTCCGCGGCCACCGCCGCCCAGCGAAGCTCCTCGGCCGCGTCGCGGACGAACGCGAAGGCGTGCCCGGCGTTGACGCCGACGACGCGCACCCCGTTGGGGAGCCGGGCGAAGGCCAGCCGCTCGCCCTGATTTTCCTCCCGCGCCTGCTCGTCATCCTCGCGGGGCGCGACGTTGTGGTAGATCAGCGTCCCGGCCGGGGCGGGGTTCAGGCCGAGCTGGGCGACGCAGAAGCCGGCCGCCAGGGTGGCGAAGGGGGGGACGGGGATGAGCACCGGCTCGGCGTCCGGCAGCAAGGACTTGATCCGCTGGACGACCTCGGCGAAGGCCAGGTCGCCGTGGCCATAGTCGGCGATGATGTGGACGAGCATCGGACCTCCCCGGCGGGTGTAGGAGCCTTCCGTGGCTCTGCTGGCATGAGGGCCGGTCAGGCGAGCGCCGATGCCGCGGCGTCACCGAGCTTCACGAATCCGCGCCTCGGGTATTGCCCGGGGATGGTGGCCTCGTAGAGGTAGGCGATCCGGCCGTCGCCCTCGTGCATGAGGCCGTGGAAGTGGCCCACCTGCACCGATCGAAGCTCGACGCTTTCGGGCGTCCCGAGCTGGCCGGCGAGGTTCCCGAGGACCCCGCCCGAGGCACTGGGCCGATCCTCGCCCGGGACCGGGGCGTAGAAGTCGACCGTCGTCTTCCGAACCCCTCGCACATTGGCCTTGCGGGCGGAGCCGACCCATCCCAGCGCCGACGCGGCGAGCACGCCTCCGAGGAACGTCCTGCGGTTTGTCATCGTCACTCCTGGGCATCGAACCCGGATACGCCCCGCCCGGCCGCCGGGCGGCGACCATCGCGCGTCCGCCGATCCCGGGCACTGCTCCAGGGCGGCGCGGTTGTCCGCAAAGCGCGTGCCGCGTTCGGTCTGGTCCGCACCGAGCGTGCATCGCCCGTCATCGATGTCGGCCCGTGATTTGCAGGCCCGTCGGGCCCAACCGCCCGCCCAACCCCCAGTCTGGAAACACGCTGATGATCGAGCGACATGACAAGATCCCGATCCAGTTCCCCAAGCCGGGAGACGCCTCCCCCGACGCCGCCGCGGCGATGCAGCACCTGCTCGGCGGCAAGTTCGGCGAGCTGTCGACCCTGATGAACTACACCTTCCAGTCCTTCAACTTCCGCGGCCGCAAGGAAATGCGGCCCTTCTACGACCTGGTCGCCAACATCGCCACCGAGGAATACAGCCACATCGAGATCGTCTCCTACGCGATCAACCTGATGCTCTCCGGCGCGACCAAGCGGGGCACCGACCCCTCGACCGCCCCGCTGAAGGATGCGGTGCATAACCGCCTGTCGTACCACTACCTCGATAGCGCACAGACGGCCCTGCCGGTCGACTCCATGGGCAACCCCTGGAATGGGTCGTACGTCACCGCCACCGGCAACCTCAAGATGGACATGCTGCACAACTTCTTCCTGGAGTGCGGCGCCCGGGCCAACAAGATCCGCGTTTACGAGATGACCAGCGACCCGGTCGCCCGCGCCGCGGTCGGCTACCTGCTGGTACGCGGCGGCGTCCACATCGTCGCCTACGCCAAGGCGCTCCAGAAGCTGACCGACGTCGAGGTGGGCAAGATCCTGCCGATCCCCGACATCAGCAACAAGAAGTTCCCCGAGGCGAGGAAGATCGAGGAGAACGGCAACCACCTGGTGATCTACCGCCAGAGCCCGAACGACTACAAGCGGCTCGCCGAGATCTGGAACGGCACCCACCCCGAGGACGGACAGCCCTTGCAGGTGATCGACGGCCCGCCGCCCGGGTTCGCGCCGCCCGAGCTCCCCGAGGAGCCCCAGCTCGGCGCGCCGTCGGCGATGGAGCCCGGAGAGCTGGCAGAGTTCGCCAAGCGACTCTTCGGCAAGTAAAATAAGCCCGCGGACTGCCGTCCTGTCCATCAGATTCAGGCCCCCGCCACCTCCAGATGATGGCGGGGGCCTTGTCGCTTCATTGACAATCCCCCGGCCGGGTACACTGGAGCCGGAGGTTCCCCATGAGCGCGATGAAAGAGACAGAGACGGATTCCGTCTTCACGCCCGAGGTCATGGCGGAGCTGCAGAAGCGCGCCGACGACGCGGCCGGGGGTATCCGCGATCCCGAGCGGATGCGGCAAGCCGCCGAGCGGATGGACCGCATGAGTGTCAGAGAAAACGTCCCGGCCTCCGAGGGCCGAAGCCGGGACGGCCTGCCACAGAGGACTCCGAGAGCCCAGAGAAAACGGGAAAACTCGCGAAATATCGGTTGCACGCCGCTGTACAAGGGGATGGAGGTGGCGGGCCGGCGCGCGGCCCAGTAAGATGGCCTCGTTTGCCCAGTCTGCCCATAGCAACCAAGGATGACCCGGATCATGCGCCGACTCCAATCATCTCGGCTTGCACTGCCCGTTCTCATGCTGCTGGCCGGGTGGTCGGAGGCGGCCGACGTGCCGAGTCCCGAGTCGCATCTGGGGTATCGGCCGGGGGCCGACTTCCGCCTGGCACGCTGGCAGACGGTGGTCGATTACTTCGAGAAGGTCGACGCGGCCTCGGATCGGGTCGTGGTCCGCGAGCTGGGCAAGTCGACCGAGGGCAGGCCCTACATCGTCGCGACCGTGGCCAGCCCGGAGACGATGAAGCAGCTCGACGTCTACAAGGAGTTGCAGCGGCGCCTGGCCGATCCTCGGATCGACCGACCCGGCGACCCGGTGGCCGAGAGTAAGGCCGTCGTCCTGATCACCTGCTCGATCCACTCGACCGAGACGGCCTCCACGCTGATGGCGATGGAGCTGCTCCACGACCTGGCCACCGGGGACGACCCGACGACCAGGGAGATCCTCGAGAAGACCATCCTGCTCCTGGTGCCCTCGGCCAACCCCGACGGCGTGGAGAAGGTCGCGACCTGGTACGAGCGAACGAAGGGGCGTCCCTGGGAGGGGGGCGGGATGCCCGAGCTCTATCACAAGTATGCCGGGCACGACACGAACCGGGATTGGTTCATGCTCAACCTGAAGGAGACGCAGCTCCTGACCCGGCTGCTCTACCACGAGTGGTTCCCGACGCTCACCTATGACGTCCACCAGATGGGCTCGAAGGGGGCGAGGCTGTTCGTCCCCCCCTTCTACGACCCGATCAATCCGAACCTCGACCCGAAGATCCACCAGTCGATCGCCATGATCGGGGCCCACATGGCGGCCGACCTCGCCCGGGAGGGCAAGCGGGGGGTCCTGACCCACGCCATGTACGACAACTGGTGGAACGGCGGGAACCGGACCACGCCGCAGCGGCATAACATAGTCGGTGTGCTGACCGAGGCGGCGAGCGTCCGGCTGGCCTCGCCGATCTTCCTGGAGAAGGAGGAGCTGCGCGGGTCGGCCCGGGGCTTCGCCAACTATCAGCCGAGCGTGAACTTCGTCGACCCGTGGCCGGGGGGCTGGTGGCGGCTCCGCGACATCGTGGAGTACGAGCAAATCTGCGCCCGGTCGCTCCTGACCCTGGCGGCCCGGTACAGGGTAACCTTCCAGGAGAATTACCAGGCCCTGGGACGCGAAGCGGTCGAGAGGGGCAAGGCCGAGCCCCCCTATGCCTGGATCGTCCCGGCCGATCGGGACGACCCGGGGACCGCGGCCGAGATGGTGCGCATCCTGGACGATTCGGGCATCGAGGTCCGCAAGGCCGACGCACCCTTCCGGGCCGGGGGCGTATCCTACCCGGCCGGGAGTTGGGTCATGCGCGCCGCCCAGCCGTATCGGGCCCACCTGAAGGACATGATGGAACGGCAGGCCTACCCGGCCCGGTTCACCGCCGGGGGCGCCGCGGAGCCGCCCTATGACGTGGCCGGCTGGACCTTGCCGCTCCAGATGCGGGTCCGGGCCGTCGACGTGGCCGGGCCGTTCGACTTCCGCGGCGAGGTCGTCGATCGGGTCGAGCCGCCGCGGGGGGGGATCGAGTCCGGCCAGCAGGCGACCCACTACATCCTCCGCAACCAGTCCGACGACGACTTCATCGTCCTGAACGCCCTCCTGGCGGCCGGCGTGGAGGTCGATGCGCTCGCATCCGCTTTCCGGATCGGCGACGGGCCGAAGCCCGCGGGCACGCTCCTCTTCAAGGCCGATGCCGGATCCCGACGGGTGCTCGACGAGGTCTTGCCCGGGGTCTCTTCGCGTGTCGTCGGCGTCCCGGCGTCCGCCTTCGAGGAGGGCCGGCCGAAGGACATGCTCCGGATCAAGCCCCGGCGCCTGGGCGTCTATCAGCCCTGGGTGCCGAGCATGGACGAGGGCTGGACCCGCCTGGTCCTGGAGAAGTTCCGCTTCCCCTACGCGACGCTCCACAACGCCGACATCCGCGCCGGCGATCTCAAGGACCGGATCGACGCCCTCCTCATCCCCTCGATCTCCGCCAAGACCCTACGCGAGGGCTATGGCCCCGACCAGTCGGAGCCGGCCTACGTGGGCGGGCTCGGCCCCGAGGGCCTGGACGCGATCCGCGCGTTCGTCGAGGCGGGGGGCACGCTGGTCTGCCTGGAGAACTCTTGCTTGTACGCCATCGATGGGCTGGGCCTGCCCGTGACCGAAGTGCTGAGGGGACAGAAATCGTCGGCCTTCTTCTGCCCGGGCTCGATCCTCCGCGCCCGGTTCGCTCACAAGGATGAGTCCGGCCCGCCTCGAGTGGTGCGGCTGACGCTGGGCATGCCCGACGAAGGATCGGTATACTTCGACCAATCCCTGGCCTTCGAGACGGGGAAGAAACCCGTCGAGATCGCCGCGAGTTACGCGCCCCTGAATGTCCTCGAGAGCGGCTGGCTGCTCGGTCCCGAGAAGATTCAAAGCAAGGCGGCACTGGTGGAAGTCCCCCTGGGCGAGGGCCATGTCATCCTCTTCGGCTTCCCCCCCCAGAATCGCGGGCAGACCCGCGGCACGTTCCGGCTCCTGTTCAATGCCCTGTTGCGCGGGGGCATGGAGCAAGGGCCCGAGGAGCGACGAGTTCCCCCCGCCACGCGTCAGGTCCGTTGATGGCGCTCCATCTGCCCGCCAGACGCCACATGTCGGCTCAAGTCGGGCATCTGGTGGCGGACTCGACGCCGAGGGGCCAACCGCCGTGGCCGCGGCGTTTTTGACGTGGAAGTTCGACCCGCCTTCGTTTCAGCCCGCCGGACCGGGGGTGAAGTACCCCTCCATCAGCCAACCGACATGGACCAAAATTGGGCGAAAAATGAAAAAGCCCGGCCCCCCACGAGGGAGCCGGGCACAGCCAGGGAGAACGACGCTCGCTCATGATTCGAGGACGAATCCGGCGTAGGACTTCCGAGGAACCAGGAGTCAGACACCGGCCTGTCGCATCGAGTCAAATTTTGTTAAAAGCATGTGACGTGCCACTCGCAATAACCTCTCATTTCGCCCGGCTTTTGTTTGTACTAAACCACTGAAAAAATAGGATTTGCGTCCAGTGCAGTGTTGCGGCGTTACCTTGGGGATTGTTGCTATCAGGCACCTGCTGCCACTTTCTTTAGCATGATTGACACTTACCTCAGCAGATGGCAGAAGACCTTCCGCACAAGGGCCTCTTGGGGTTGTGGTCAGGAGTGCCTGAGACTGGGGACTAGACCCTCTTCCGTAGTCTCATAGTTGAAATTTACATCGAACGTTTTATTTATTAACAATTGTCAGTGATCGAGGAGAATGGGGCGGCTCGTCTACCGGGGACGACCTCGCGGACCCCCGTTTTTACCCACCTTTGAACCACCTCTGACCCACCTGTCCTCGGAGACGTGTCTGCATGCCGGAGGGCCGAGCACAAAGGCCCCGGGCGCCGACATGCTCCCAGGACAAATGGGCTCGTCAATCAGATAATCTGGCTCGGGTGCGTTTTCTCTCTAAGATGAGGTAAGATGGGGTGTTCGTGAAAGGACCTTTGGTAACGACTTTAGAGTGTTGGGTCGTTGAAGGGGATGGATTGGATGAAGGTTTTTTTACTCGGGCTGGATGGGGCGACGTGGGATATTCTGACGCCTCTGGCGGAGGCGGGCGACTTGCCGAACCTGGCCCGGTTGATGGGTCGGGGGGTGTCGGGGACGTTGAACTCCATCTTCCCGCCGCTCAGCCCGGTGGCGTGGACGGGGGTGATGACGGGGAAGAACTCGGGCAAGCACGGCATCTTCGAGTTCCTGGAATATTCGCATAACCCCCTGGGGGGGCGGGTCAACTCGTCGAGGGCGA
>JAABUS010004185.1_pt1 | contig 21390 bp, 23 predicted proteins | sample 5560161 | NCBI WGS metagenome assembly JAABUS01 (sample SAMN10711885, study PRJNA513376) | rock metagenome | isolation source: Antarctica rocks | place: Antarctica: Victoria Land, Trio Nunatak nord | collected 2016-01-04
CCTCCTGAGCTAAACCAGCTGGGTTTAGCTTGCTTATATAATATAAAACCAATAAACAAACATGAAAAAACCGCTAAGAGGTATTAAACACGTTTATTGTAGAATAAACGGTTTTTTCCTGACCCTACATACGGTATGCCTGTTCTGTCCTCTAGCTATTTCAGGACTAGCATATGTACTATGAAATTATGTGCTGCATTACCTTATGCATACATGATACAATGCCTGCAAGACGCCGTGGACGCCTAGAACATGGCAAACAGAGTCCTCGTGGTTTGAAATAAGGCACACGATCGCGAGGCAGACCGGAGAAGGCATCCAAAACATTGCACGTCAGGACTTTGCGCACGATCTTGTAGCCGCACACTGTGAAATTCAGCAAATAGCTCAAGCTTTGCAGCCTCATGGTGTGCTTCATACTAGCGAGCCCCAGCCCTATCAGCCCTATGAAGGCTGAGATTACCATCTCCCCTATTTCCAACATTTTCTACTGCCTCGATCAGGCTGGGAATATAATGAGTATGAGGACGATTTCGGGATTCATTCACCGCTCGCCTAGCTGCCGATGATGTTGCGTAGCTGCGTTTGCTGAGACTGCTAACGTTTGGTGCACTTCTGTGGGCTTTGATGAGGAAGTCATGCTTGTTAGCATAGGTGGATCCCAGTGAGAAATTTCTCTATCAATTTCATAAGGCTGGTTGACTTGGCATAAGCACACGTGCGCTAGCCACCTGGCATCTACGAATTTCCCAGCATTTAGGAGACGTAAGATGGAGACTCAAGGTACGAGGGTTACCGGGTTGATAATTTAGGTACCGGTTACTGTACGATATTTCTAGACCATCTCTAGAAGATAACGACGGACATTAACTAGGCGTGTATGTGCCCTGTTCTTGCCCTGGTATACCCTGTATGCTCAAAAGTCTGGAAAGGTATGTCTTTAAATCAACACATGGTAAAAGTAGTACTTAGAGCAAGGGATATGTGCTCAATGGTGGGTTGAGGTTGAGGTTCATAAATTGTCATAACTGCGATACTATAAAAGACAGAACCTCTTCACTAACTAGTGAAACCCGCTACAAACGGGGGGAAACATGATGAATTTGAGCATGAAGGAGTGTTTCCTCGAAGGGTAGTACCCTACGCGCTGGGCGGGCTTAACCCACACACAAGATAACAGCAGAGAAAAAACATCGAGTCTAAAGTTCGTTACTTTAAGGAAAGGCCGCTGCGCGCTGGGCCGAGTCCATACGTCTGGGCGAAAGATATCGTCAACTCCGACAACACTGGCCCTTCGTAGCGCCTAATATTCAGGCATTTCTCCAATATATAAAGTGCGATGCTTTGCTGATACAGCTCGCTGCACGTTGCTTGCTATGCCGAGCCGGCTATAGTACAGTCTTGCCAGAAAGCTCCTCCCTTCCGTATCGTTTCTCGAGTACGTGGGTTGGCCCTCTCCAGAAGGGTTTCCAAGATCATTTGATGTATACACATCAAAGTGCCGTCGCCACTTGGGAACCTCAACCTTCTCAAAGTCGGACGCTAACATTGGATTGTCAACATATGAATCAGAGCTTATCAAGGTTGCCTGACCTTTGAGCTTGTTCAGAGGTAATATTCGAAGATCGCCGGACTTTGGGTCGAAAACTGCCACTCGCTGCTTCTCATTCATGGACGACTGGGTTGGTGGTTTCAGGGTAGATTTTGGGAGGCACATTATAGCCACAGAGATACGTATATAAAAGATTTGCGAGCCAACCTAGCTCGTAATGTAGATGGAAACTTTTAGATTAAGGAAATTTGAGGCTCAACTCGAACTGTAACCGGTGAGACCAACAACAAGACGGAATCCTGCAGCATTGGCGAATCCCAGGTATATGTGTAAAGACCACCTCCACTAAGCGCCATACCGCTTGCTCACCGGATCTCCAAGCCCACTTTTATGAGACAATCACTACTCCGTACTCATGATACGATTTTGACCCCCTCGGGCCGGCGCACACTAGACAGCCCAGTGTGTGGTAACACAGTCGGGTAATGCCCAGCTTCTGACGTATATATACAGAAGCGGGCTGGACATTGCTCAAGCGTTGCCGGGCTTGTACAGGTATAGCTGGCTTACAGGTCCTTCCTGCAGCTGGATATGGCATTAGCTCATACCATTAATCCTTGTTAAGAGGCTTTTTGCTAGCGCAATTGATGATTGGTCCGTGACCGCAAACCCCGGCACCGACGGCATCGCTCGAACGTACGCACGTTACCTTCATTGTATCAGAGCGCAAATGCATAGATAGGTACACACCTTGACGACATCGCAGACGCCTGGAATCACTGTCTTCCGAACATTCAATTCTTCAATATGTCTCTGAGAACAGCGTTTGGAAAGCGAAATGTAAAAGCGACGTAGGACTCTATACGGGGAAGTGGGGTCCCGTGAGCATCCTGGCCTCCTACTTTACATACTCCGATCAGGAGACGAATCACATTTTTGCCGACACCCCCTTTTCAGTCGCCGAGCTGACAACTGAAGCGCCATCGTCCTTGAGGCTAATCGCCAGATTCATCCTGATTATCGCACTAACAATACTTGCAGCTTGTGGTATTTTGCCTGGAAAGGTTGCGAGGCCGCAAACAATAAATAGTCTGAACGTTGCCATGCATTCTATAGTCCACAAATCTATATATTTGCCATTAATCCTAGATTTGCTCGTGAACAAGTGGTCTCTGTCTTGCAGCTGTAGCTGTAGCTGTTGGAGTTCTTTTTTTTGCCGTTTAGTGATCAATCTTTCCTGCAAGCGGCAAGTTCCTCGTATCAGCCTCGTCGTTCCTTACCATGATCTCGTGATAGGTCATCCATATCTTCTTGAAACGCAGATTGAGCCTTCCAGCATTTTCATTATCGCCCTGAATCTGATTCCAGCATTCGCCGGGCGTCAAAGGCTTAGGAGCTACCACATATCTGCACGGCGTTCCATTTCCAGTAACGTCGCCTAGAACACTCTCTCCTAAAGAATTGCCTACATTTTGCTTTTCCCTGCGCCGCCTTTGGTGCTTACCATCCCAATGCAGTCATTCAATAGTAGATCCCAGCCTCGTCTGAAGATGCTGCACAAGCTCGCAGACGTGGCATATTTAATTCTTATGGATGGTAACTGGCACGTACTGATAGTAGCAAGCATATCCTAGAACTCTACGTACATACTCATGCGATGCAATTTCTAAGAAGGCATGCAATCAACCGGCGAACACTTCAACATTCCCCCATATTCTCACCAAGATCCAACCAATGAGAACTTCACTAGCCGACACGGTACCGAATCTTCGCACGTTGTGACAACTCAAGATCAAGGCGCGTTTCTATCTCTCCCCACGACCTCCAGCCCAACCGAGTGCTAATCCACACAGGACGCAGGTCTCCGTACTACTAACGAAGTCGATTTTGCCGCTCCTGAGACTCATGGTGAACAGCGGGAATCCTCTGCTGATAACAGATATCCAGCACGTCCTGCAAACAACTTCACACAGCATAGATCTAAAGCCCGAAAACAGCTCAGTGGGACATTGGAGACCGATGCTCCCATATCGCTAGCAGCGACTCAAAGCACGGGCAGTGTATCCCCGGCAGGACAGCGAATAATCGAATTTGAGCGTCTTAGGGAAGTACAAGAAAGCATCCCAACCATTGGTAACGGGGCGCCTCGTCTTCCGACTCCAGACGACTTTCCACGATCGATATCTACTGTAGTCGTACCAAGAGCGACCGAGAAGCCAGTTGAACATGTTGTAATCCTACTACACGACTTTGGTGGCACTGAGATGACACTCGAGACATTTGCTATTAGACTACGTGAGCGGCAGCCAGAAACCGCGTTCGTCCTCCTTCGAGGCCTAGAATCTGTACCAACTGGGAATAGCGGTCACAACTGGGCAGATTCTCAAAGCGATTGGGATGGAGGTTTCTCGGGTGTTGGCCGGAAAATCTTGATGGATGTCATCAAAACTGGGCTCATAACTAATTGTGGGTTCGAGCCACGGAGCATCATATTGCTCGGACACGGCCAAGGGGGTATGGCGGCACTTGCCACCGCAGCCGCTTGTCACAGGCTCGAATTTGGAGGTGTCATTACGATCGGTGGTCCGATGCCGGCCTATGCTCAACTCCCCCATAATGTCAAGGCCAGGACTCCTGCTCTTGTGCTGAGAAGGGAACTGGGAGACATCAATGCGTCTGCCCTGCAACAACTCCGAGATAGTTTTGTATGTCTCGATATCTCCACCCAACCTGGAATACATGATATAGTTCCCGAGCTACAAGAAGAGATCGAACCACTCCTGGAGTTTTTTGCCCATCGTCTAGGACGAGAAGAGTGGACTAAGCAGGCAATTTTGACTTTCGGTAGGAACGAGGCGCGTCTATATATTGACCTGCTAACGTTTATTAGATGGCGGCGGTATTAGAGGCTACGGTAGTCTCCTTATACTTCAAGATCTCATGAACAAGATCGGCGACGAAGAGAAAAGACTGGACCGTGAGGATGGCCCTGCAGAATCGAGCTTTGCTCCTTGCGTGTATAAGCCCACGACATCCATGCCTACGGTCGGACCAAATTGGGGTCAAGAAAGGCCTTTTTCGAGGAGCTCCATCACTTCGGAGTCTTCAGAAGCAAGCGTCGTACCCACTGCCATAGAAGGCCTTCCAAATTCAGCTCTTTTTCTACCTTGCCACTACTTCACCTACGCTGCGGGAACCAGCACTGGAGGGTAAGCAGAGCCTAAGAAACGTGTTATGTCGACATAGCTCACTCCTCTAAAGGCTCATAAGCATTATGCTCTCTCGCTTTCGTATGACAGTGGACGACTGCCTTGCCGAGTATAAGACTTTGGGCGAGAAAATATTTGGACATCCACGTCCTTTCGCAAAAGGTGCTATCATATGGCACAAATTTAATTACCGGGTCCCCGAAGAAGTCATCAAGGATGTGACTTCCCGTCACAGTGAGAAAGTTGAGTACAATACTGATTATCCTCTCGACGAAGATCTTTGTAGAAGGTAAGATGAGCCAGGTGCTTCACTCTGCACATCAAGACTAAAAGTTGTGAAGTATTGTACTTGCATACGCAGACCAGCTCAAGTATGGAGTACCTTACCTTTTCCGCACATATCGGAATCCACCTCCAACATTAAATCCAGCCCAATCTAGATTACGACAGCGAACTTTGAGGAACCACGGCGAGGCCGCTAAATTACCAATATGGCAAGTAGCGCGAGCTACGTCGGCTGCGCCGAACTATTTCCCTCCCATAGAGATCGAGAAAAGCAGTGTGGGGAGCACTAGGGTCATGAAGTTCAAAGATGGTGGCTTTGGATCTAACAATCCCAGTGACGAGGCATACCACGATGTTTTTTCCAAACATGGGGGCGCAGAAAAGAACATTGGCCCCTTCATCAGCATTGGGACAGGCATTCCTCCTTATGAGATATTTGCAAGGAAGGACGGAAACCTCAACAATACCATCGCGAATATTAAAGCAGCAATGAAACACCCATCGAGGACTTTGAAGGTTCATGAGACCATGGTCGGTCTCTCGACCCGTGACCGAAAGGAAATATTTCCTTACTATCGTTTTGACGGTGGACCACGACTTGGCGAGGTTAAACTGGACGAGTGGAAGAGCCACAAATTCACAGGACTCACAGGCAAAAGCACTGAGCCTGGACACGAGACATTGGATAAAATGTACCTGGCAACAGCAGCATACTTGCAACAGCGGGATGTGCAAAACGACCTCAAAGATTGCGCGAAGCTTCTCGTCAAGAGAAGAAGACTGCGAACACGCGATTTTTCGAAATGGGAACGGTATGCTTCGGCTTCGTATTATATGTGCGTCCACAACGGCTGCGAAAAAGCACGCATAGATACCAGACAGCTTTTCAAGCAACACCTCAAAGACAGGCATCGTATTCAGGTGGCTGACGAAGTTCTTGAGAAGACGACGCTTGATTCTCGACACTGTTGGGTTTATCGAAAAGGTGTACTATCTTCTAATGCAAACAGGGTGCCATCTGTACCAGTTACAGCTTCCGAAGCTCTTCATGAAAGATGAGGCTTCATTATCTGTACAGTGTAGCAATCACATCGAAATACATCGAACGATCGTTTTGATTTTTGTTGCAATCTGGGTATTAGCGTGTGCAGAAAGCTATGGATTCCTTGGCATCGCAATTGTCCCCCAAATTTACTATTGAATTCAGACATTCTTGATATTCTCGCTACCACCAAGCCTTGAAAGCCTGTTTTCGTGTTAAAGAAATTAATCAAATAGGTAAATATGAAGCTGTTCAAACGTTTTACAGTGCTAACATCCTTGTAGCCCCCCCTCCCGACCTCCGAAGCCATCATGCCGTCGTCACGTCGAAGCCAGAACCTGCCTTCGGGTTAGATAGAATCGAAATCTATGTTACCCGTTTCCAGTTCTCTTTCCAACGCTCTGATATCCGCCTCAAATATATAACCACCGACGCTATGCTTGAAATGCTGCCTTGGAAACCGGCCTTGAAAACCGGTCACAGCGACTTCTAGCTACTGCATAATGCAAGAACTCATCGAAGGAGCCCTCGAAGCTGAGCCATATTTCATGAAAGTGTCTTCTGACCCAGGCCTTCAAAACACTAAAACTGAGCTCAATGAGATCGTTACAGTGTATGCTGACATTATTCATGACGATCACACTTCGAGCTGCTGAAAAGACGTTGCAATGAGACAACAGCTCATTCGATATTCATCGAAAGAAAACTTCATCATTGAATCAGTCTTCACGAATATCGATACAGAATAGATAGTCATCGATTGTATATGCTGAGAGAACGCTTCAGAAATGTTCTCTCTTTCTAGAGACTTGATAGCGAGCTGATTCATCAACTGATGGCTGATGCATAGACTTGATGACGTCATCTCGTAGTCTCGTTGAACAGAGTCTCATCGACGTTGAAGACAAGCTATTCATGTTACGAGCGTGCTCAGCCTTCTACTGGAACACGTGTCCTTTGAGCGAGCCTAAGACCCTATCGGGCTTAGCGCTTCCCTTCCCTCTGTACATATAGCCTTCGCACCTCGTAGACCTTGCTCTTTAGCTTTGAATCCTCGTTTACCTGGTTTACCCTTCGTTTACCTGTACCTCTATGACTTGCTCTAGGCATGGTTCTAACAGTTCAGTCGTCAGCTGCAACTAACAGATCGACAATTCAGTTTAATTGCAGCTCATCGTTCTGTCTGATGTTGACACGCTGTTCTCTCTTTTCACTTCAGTGTCTCTTTTTCAGAATTCTGAATATCGTCGATCTATGAACATGTATATCTCACTTCTTTCATAGAAATCACATCATCTCTTTCTGCATAGCTCATGACTGTTGCTCTAGATATGTAATAAGAGAGTCTTCAGCGGCTGAAAAGATCTTACGCGAAGCGTCCTTGAATCGAAACTGAGGCTTGCACGACGAATGATATATCAATAGGTTCTCTTGTATATTATAAACGATATCAAAATGACAGTGAACCTCTTCGACGATAGCTAGGGGGCGTCAGTGTAGTAGTAGAAGGCGTACTATTATGAATGGGTTCAGTGTGCGAGGCATAGCTATTGGACAGGTCAGTAAGTGCTTTTGAATAGCTTCATTTTTACTTGCTGTTTGAACACGAAAATAGGCTTCGAAGGTTTCGAGGTATCAAGAATGTCTGAATTCAATAGTAAATTTGGGGGGGGGCGCGATGCCAAGGATTCGATACCTTTCTGCACACGCTAATATACCCTGGCTTATTAAGCTGGTTGACCCAACTAATTATTAAATGCTTGTTGGACTCGGCGACAAATGATGCTTGAGTAGAATCCTAGGTGAATTCATATTGCGTCAAGCTGTCAGTAGTGTTCGCATCGAGTGCTACTGCTGATTCGTTCATCGTTAGTTTCGGTAGGGTCAGCAAGGGGATTTCGACAGGGCAAGAACCAGGAACAGCGAACGATAGAGCGAGGTTGTAGGCCCATATATCACTAATACCGGTGTCGAACGGAGTTGAATTAGGCTACTTGTCTCTGATCGAACGTAAGAAGGCATCGTGGCGGGCTTCAACGGTGAGTATCCGATCGTATGAGCATGGGATCCGTTACTGCGAGACGTTCAGTAATTCCAATAGTGGGACCAACGTTAGTAGAGGTTATCAAATGGGCAAGATCAAAAAATTCCTTCGGAGAGTCCATTGGGAAGGAATAATTGCAGCGCGCCGTTGACATTGTATAGTTGTCATCGGGGAGGTTATCATCGAGGAGGCTAGCTAGAGTAGCAAGATGGACTTGCTGTTACTGTTTTCTATGATTTCAGAAACACATTTAACGCTGAGTTGGAATAGGGGAACTTACAACGGTAATTGTACTGATTTTTGGAAGAGTATCGTTACTGTATCCACTCATGTCCCATCCTGTAAGGTTCTAAACCTGCATTGAATAGAGAAACCTGTAGATTTTCGAGGAAAACCGCTAATTGATTCTTTGACTGCCTCCATAGAAATTACGGTTGAATACTTAGTGTTAGGTGTTCCGCCACCCGCAACATCTATGGTGTCAGAATACAGTGGTATTGTGGCCGCAAGGCCGCCTAGTGCGATGGAGTAAGCAATAAGAAGTGCATAATATTCGTGAGAAAGCGCATGATTGTGGTTTGAGCTGTGTAGTACAATGAATTTTACTAGAACCGAAGATTCTTGGGCGTCCAGAACTCAGTGCTATAATAGCAAGAGCCCAACCATCTTGAAAAGTGAGTAACCCTCTTCGCCTTTCAAATGCAAGGTCCATTGACACTCCTCACAGACTACATGAACATCGTGTTCATGCGCCTCTCCGTCCGCGGTTTTATCGTCAGTGACTTCTTAGATAGAGCACGAGAGACGCAGGAGCTGTTTGTCAAAGCAGTCAAGGACGGCAAGCTTAAGATTGGGGACGAAAACGAGCATGTGGTGCAGACAAAATTTGAGGACATACCTAAAACATGGCATCTGTTGTTCGAAGGAGCGAACCAGGGGAAGCTGGTCACGAAAATCATATAGACAGGACGACGTGACGATGGCATGCATCGGCACCTCCTCGCTCGGTTTCCCGAATCTGTCAAAAGCAAGCCCCGACATATCGGATTGCCATTCCGATCAGGGGACTTCAGCGATGAATGTGCTATATAGTTCCGAAGACGTTTGCACCCTTTCATTTCTTACTTCTGGTGTCCTTCTTCATGCCGCGTACCAGCCACCATCCACCGCCACCTCGGCCCAGGTCATGAAGCTGGCCTCATTTCCCGCTAGGAAGACAAGGACATCAGCCACCTCTTCCGAAAGTCCAAACGTTTTCAGTGGCTGCCTTACAACGACCCTGCTACCAGATACGCCCTTGCCTCGGGACTTTGATTCGTCGTCGGGGTATCGATCATGCCAGGGAGCACGGCGTTGACTCTGGTCTTGTGCTCGACGTTGTCGATTGCATTTGAGCGTGTAGACTCCAGTACACCTGCTTTGGCCGAGCAATAGGCTGTTGTATTCACGTAACTGACTTTTCCCAAAACAAAGGAGATATTCACGATGGAGCCTCGCTGTGCTCGCGGCTCCGATATCTTGGCAGGTGGTCGTCATGAGGTCGCAGCCGTGGTCGTAACACAAGGCCACTAAGAAGCCCAGAATGGCGCACAGCTCACCCATCGACTGTTCACTTTCCCAGCACAGTCAAACATAAGCCATCGACACCACTTCGATGAGTGGGAAATCCGTTCTAGGAGTTACCACATCGGCCGTCTATACACTTCTCGACGCTGCTACTCTCGTGTCCACATCACCCTTCAACCTCAGCGACGTCGATACAGCACCAGACTTCACTGTTCTTAGCTTCTACAAGATTTTTGGGTTTCGTGATCTCGGAGCTTTGATCCTCCGGAAGTCGTCCAGCGAAGTACAAAGGAGGCGCAAGTACTTTGGTGGTGGAACAGTCGACCCGGAGCTGTGCCAACCGGAACGATGGCACTTGAAGAAGGATGACGCTCCACATTCACATTTGGAAGACGGAACTCTTCCGATGCATAGCATTCTCGCACTTTAATCCGCTTTATTCGTTTATCAAGATTAATTTGGGTTCTTGAGCCGGATATCGAGGCATGTTTCATTCCTCATCAGGACACTTTACTTCAAGCTTACATTCTTACGACATGCTTGTGGCACGCCACTCTGCCAAATCTATGTCAACCCGGAAACTAGTTATACCCATATGGAAGATCAAGGACCAATAGATGCACTCAACTTCAGGACACCGACTGGGTCATTTGTCCAGCACGCCGAGATCGAAAAGCTCGCGGCCATTCGAGAGATTAATCTACGGACTGGCGGTGTTTGCAACCCTGGCGGTGTCTCTGCCGCCCTTGGCCTGGCTCCATGGGAGATCCGCCGTGACTTCTCAGCTGGTGCCAGATGTGGTGTTAAAGATGGAGAAGGGTGGGCCGGGAATGGCAAACCCGCGGATATTGTTCGAGTCAGTTTTGGTGCCGCAAGCACAATGAAAGACGTTGAAATATTTGTGGATTGGGTTGAAGAGTTCTTTGTCATCCGGGACAATCCCGCCCGCGTTGAAGCAGAATCATAGCTTGGGGTCGGAGGAAATGATATCCTCCCTTCGCCAAATCCGACTCTCTCTGCAAGTATAACACAGCCGCTGGAATCCATATCTCAAAATCCTCGATACAGAATCGAGTCACTCACGATATATCCCATAATGTCGTGCGCTGGACACTCGGTACCGGCTGGGCACTCATAGAGAATAAAACCCGAGGGTCTCGCTTGGGATCGCGAATGGTGTCTTGTGCATCAAGGCACAGGGGTCGCTTTGAGCATGAAGCGATATCCACGCATGGCGCTGATCAGACCGACCATGGACCTGGAAAAAGGTGTCTTGCGAGTCGAGTACTCTGACGACGCGGCTGATCCGACCATCGAGCAGATATTGATTGAAGTCCCCCTTTCCAAGGATCCGCGCCCATTCGAGACATCAACGAATATTAAAGACCAATCGACTAGGGTATGCGGGGACATGATAACTGCAAAGACGTACCAAGCACCCGAAAAAAATCAGTTCTTCTCGGAAGCAGTTGGGGTACCATATCGAATTGCGAGATACCCACCCAATTCTTCCTCGCAAGAACTGGGTAGGAAATGGCGCGGCGTGTTAGGTGCGCGCAAAGCCGCAGTCGATGGACCAAAGGAATTTCAATCATCGAGTTACAGCTCTGTTCCTGGATCATTTCCTACAAACGACGACACCATTGATGAAAAGGACAGCGGCATCGGATCTGATTCCGAGAAAGAAGCCTTGGATGGTACGAAACAAGCCAACCCCATCCTGCTCGCGAATGAATCTCCCATCCTGGTGGTCAGCCGGGCGAGCGTGGCGCTGCTAAACGAACAGATCAAGAGCAAAGGACTCGTTCCCTCCAAGTCCGACCTCTTCCCCGACAGATTCTGCACAAACGTAGTCATTTCTCCCCTCGACTCCACCCAAGACTCAAATCAAGACAGGGCCCTTGGACACACGAGGGCATATGAAGAAGACGACTGGTGCGACCACCATCAACCTCTATCGTTGCTCGCAGATGCCTCCGGAAGTGGCGATGTACAAATCCCTACCACACGTCAAGTACCAGGAGCGTGTCGAAGGTGTCAGATTGTTTGCGTCACCCCCAAACCAGGAGACAAAGATCTGGAAGGCAAGCCATTTGCGACGTTGGCCAAAACACGGCGGGAGCCTTGAAGGGGCGGGGTGAGTTTGGAGTGCGTTGTGGACGCGTAGAACGAGAGGGCAGAGTTAGTGTTGGACAGGGAGTTTCCGTGGAACGGCTCTATCGTCATTGATCCGCCACTACAAAGAAGTTCGTTTATGAAATTAGCAGTCTAAACCTTTGCCAAAAACGCGTCATCGGTAGCGTTTCAAACACAATGGCCCAGTCTACTTGCAGCTCTACGAGATTGATACAATTGTTCCAGTCTGCACCTCTGATAATCGATGCCGGCCCTTTCGGGGCCCCAAACGCTTGCAATCCTGTCAAATTCCCACGCCAAATGCAGACAGCGCTAGTCTCATGCACATTCGAGACTTATGCTTCCAGGGAGACTTCGAGCATCCAGCAGAAAACCACTCTCGATTTCGCTTTCCAGTGGAACAAAGGAGCCACGATCTTGAACGACATTTCCGTGATGGAGCACCAGCATCTCGTTCATAGCCTCATCCCAAAGATTCACCAGTTCTGGCTCCACCCATGGTTGGTCGGTAATCCAGAACCTATCGTGTAGGGTTGCCGTCCCATGCTTGAGATCATCCACCCTTGGCCAATTCACATTCCACCTGCCTGGTTCGAACTTTCTCCAGGGCATTCGTCCATTTTTCCTGTGAGCATGCCTGAAGATCCCCTGCTCCATATATTGGCTATCAAAGCTGTCTGGGATCGACAGGAGAGAGGTATAGTAATCAAATATTTCTAGGGATGGCGATGCAAGCCAAAATCCACCATTGATTGCCTCCGGGTAATAAGGGATTGGCGGATCTGGTTTTCGGCTTCCATACGTATCAGCTACTCCAACAAATAAGTAGGTGTCTGGTAGTCGTGTCTCCCTAGAGAGGCTGGTATGGGCTTTTTGACCTTCGCTCAGGCGTGTCTTACACCTTTGATTCGAAACAGGTTCGCTCCAGATGCCATCCAGGGATTTGATAAGAAGCATATCTGCGTCGAGGTATAGGATCCGATCGTAGGACACTTGCTCGAAGACCCGTAACTTGCATAGCTGGTCGATCCAGCGCTCGCGCCTAGGATGGATCCAATCGTTCGTCCACCGCACATAGTCTATCTCAATCACGGAAGCCCCCTTGGAGCGAAACACATCGCGCCGAGCCTCTGATACATGTGGGACAACAAATACCAATAGCGGGATTCCGAGCCAGGTGCGTGTCGATGGACGGTGCAGAATTTGATGAATGAGGAGCCGGACTGCGTCGAAGTATGGATCTTCATCGCACTCCTCTGCAAGACGAGTGCAATAAAAAGTTGCATACGCAACTTTGTCATGTATCCTTGCCATGGATTTCAGGATACTCGAATCGATCGTATATAGTACAGGTCGTGCCGCCGCGATGGGGTGTTGAATGGCCCCCGCTTTGCTCCGAGATTATCCGGACGGTGCGCCCTGTCGCTTCAGTGCAGTGCCTTCGATTGGAAACGTGTACGACCGCAAAACGACGTCTCGGATATTCATCGCACTTAAAGGTATCAGAACAGAGTCCACAGAGATCTTGAATTGATCTCCACTTTGTTGATTTTGCTGTGCTCAGCCTCGCTCTTATGGGGAGTCGGGTGTCGCTTGCACCCTGCACATGAGCTGCGTGTAGGTCCCCTACTGAGTCCGTTCTTCATTGCTTATTGCATCCTAGCTGCAGATTGAGTTATGCTTTTCACCACCTTCCTCAATCTAGGCATCATGCATAGTCGCCCAGTTCCCTGTCGAAGTGGCCGCTTCTGCCTGCGAATCTTGGGCACGTGAACCCTATTGCGGCTTCGCACTCTACAATGGATCTCAAATGACGAAACCTGTCCTTATCCATTCATAATAGGCATGATATCTCATAATATCGAACATGACAACGTTATTCATTTCGTAACCGCTTCGTCAGGAATCAGAAATGTTTTTTTGACTGAACACGCGCATACGTTGGCTCAGAGCACCGATCTTTTCACTTCCAATGAAATGTGAGAGACATCAAGTCATCAGCTGCACCGTCAAGCCACCTATCGTATGAAGCGACTCAACGGATGATTCCATACGATCCATTGCCTCAAAAAAATCCTCCTCTGAAATGGTGGACTGTACCTCCAGTTTCTCCGACAGATTTTCCGAGAGCAGATTAATCCGATCCCTTTCCCTGAGCCGGTCTAACAAGATCCGGAACGCAAATGCAACTTTGGTGCGTTCTTCATCACTCTCTGAAACACAAGTGTGCCGCACACAGTTGAAGAATTCCTGCGCGGTTCTGCCGTCTTCGTCTACGGCATCTGGACTGAGTCCCTCGAGACAGAGGGGAGCACTGGACAGGAGTGCAATCGTACTCAGGTTTCCGACGGCAGCGGCATCATGTAGCAGAGTCCTTCCATTAGCTGCCGATCGATCGGCTCGTGCACCCGAGTCTAGCAACAATTTTAGAACGTCGTGGCTGTTATTGAGGACGCAGGTGTGCACCGGCGAAAGCTTCTTATTGTCAAGTGCATCGATATCGGCCTTGAGAGCTATCAATCGCCGTGCGGATTCGATTCGATTTCGAATGCAGGCACGATGCAAAGCAGTGAGCCCAGTTTTGTCAGCTAGATGGATGTTGGTGTTGTACTCGAGTAGGCTATCGAAATATCGTGGATCATCACGGACGTACGCTGCCAGCGACAAAGTAGTTTGGCCACGGTTGTTGAGGGCGTCGACGCGAGCTCCTGCCATGAGTAGGGGATGAAACGATCTGTAATTGGAAGAGATGGCTGCTTCGTGAAGTGGCGTCCAAAGCGCGTCAGTGGTGAGGTTAGGGTCGGCCTCCCGTCGAAGTAGGGTCGAGACAGCGTCCAGGTCACCTCTAGCAGCTGCAAAATGGAGAGGCGTCTTCCCCATTACATCTTGCTTGTCAATCTCAGCGGTGGAAAGGCTAAGATAATCGTCTAGCGACGCATTGGAGATGCCCAAGACGATCTTGTGAACAGGAGTAAGGTCTCGTTCGTCTAAGAAGTCAGAGTACTCGGTTGGCCCTCCGATCACGCAAGGGTCAATGGTCGGGATACGTAGCTTCTGGAACGATATCTCCCAGCAAGCTCCAACGGCAGACTGAAAGTATTTGTCCTTGTAGTCTCGATTGGCTTTCTGGTCCAACAGGAACTGTGCGGTGGAAACATGACCATAGTATATAGCAATGTGCAAAGCTGATCTACCGTCTGACTCCCGGATATCAATCGGTGAAGCCAGATCCTGGAGGAAGAGATCTCGAATGCGGGCCGTGCTGCCCTCCATAGCGTAAGAAAACAGAGGAGAGTGGTCTGGAATGACTCTCATAACCCGAAGGTTCATCGTCGGGGTGGCATTTGCGTCCCATCTAGCCACCACTTCAACCATGCGATGGAGCATCCAGCCGGGGAAGTAGTAGGATGCATTGACTTTGGATTGATGTCGCTCTCTACACCGTCTTTTGCTACATTTCATGGGATTCAGCAGAGGAGTGCCGCTATATCTCATGAATAGCAAGCCAGTGACCTGATTCATCCACCATGGAGATTTGACAAGGGCTGTGGAATGGCAGGTGTAAGAGCAGTACTTTGGACAACTTGTTGTTGAGACGGTCGTTTGGAAGCAAACTGCTTCTTGATTTGAATCTTCTTCAAAGTGTGGTGGGCTAATGGAACGCTCCATCAGCATGTCATCCGATGACGCTGATCTGATCGTCCTGTCGGAGGAAGCTGATGGCGAACGAGGCCGCTGGGCGTTCTGGTCGGCCATTTGCTGCACCATGGACCATATATCGTCAACGACTTTACTGTGGGCGGCCAATTTCGTTTGTACTGAAACTTGGGAAGACCAAATGGCTTCGCGCAGGTCTAGGTGAATTCCACTAAAGATCAATTGAACAGTCGTGCCTCAATACCATATCATAAGAGTGCGTACGTGTTTGCCACCGTTAATGCGAAATGAAGAGACTCTCTCGCCTGACGAAGCGAGTCCCTATGTTTCACCACTTCCTTCTCGTAAAAGAACCACGCTCTCCTCGAGACTCTTGCTTCAGACACCTGGAATGTAGGCTCGGTATTATCTTTGGGGTTTGGGGATTTAGACGTTCGCTGTGCAACTTCTATCTTTGAGAACAGCTTCTGCGTGACAAATTGGAGAAATTCATTGAAGGCCTTAGTCGCACGAAGAAGAGATTGTTGAACGACGGATTGAGTTTGTGCGCTCAATGCTCCATTCTCATTGAATGCCTCCACATTGGCGAGAAGGACGTGGAAATCGGAGGCCTAAAGACATTTCAGTTAGAATTGAGAATATGACCTCGCCACAACTGCTACGCCGTAGCGAATTGAACGTAGCCAGCCCCGCCGATGAACACAGAATGCATCCAATCGCAGTATCCAGGCGCCAGCCCATCAGGCTATCAGCGCTGTATCGCACAGAGTATATCCCACCTGCCGAGATTTCTCACCAGCAATTGCAACCGGGACAGGTGACGGTCGGGGGAACGAGCAGACACCGGAAATCAAGCTCACCTCATTCAAAAGTTCAAGCACCAGGCCTTCCGCGCCGAGCGACCTTCGGATCTTTTCCAAGCATTCTTTAGCTGTCTGAATCGTTGCGATCAGAGTGATTACGCTGGCAGTCGCGGATAGAGGGTCCATCTTGGAGTTGGGGCGCTGTGTCGCGCGTTGCACGTCTCGTCCTGTGGGAGATCTGCGGTGTGGAGAAGATGCAGCGTAACCTCTCCAACAATCGCGGGGCGGCTGCTATGCCTTATACAGTTTGGTTAGGAGGAAAAGGCTGCGTAGGCATTGCAGATTTACAAGCTGAACTGCATGAGAGTGAAGGAGTCAGGCTTGCATTCTTCTACGACTGCGATGAAGGAAGGCTCATAGACTCGGCGACTCGGCGACTCGGAGGTACATAGCTAGTGAGAAATCCCGTGAGCTTGTAGTGTTGCGTTGAGAGTTCTCGAATTCAAATCCGGATCCCGGTGTTCTTTTTCAGCTGTCTTCAGATGATTTTAGGCTTCGATCGTAACCGACTTAACAGTATTCTAATTCCTCAAGACGTAAGTAATTGATAAGGGCCTTCCTGATCTAAATTTGTTAGCTTCGAAGGGTGTTGTTTGAAGCCTCCCCAAAACGCTTCGAACGGTGCTTCGCGGAACGTCCAAACTTCGTGCTATTTGGGTGGGTGCAAGGTCTAATTTAGCTTGTCCTATTATTTCGCTTTTTGTGAGCAAAGTAAGCTCCCTTTCTAGGTGTCTTTTTACCAGAAATTGGAGTTAACGAAAGTTTTCTGAACATGGTGAATGTAGTTGAAGATTGTGAGTAGTTTTGAAGATACGCGATTTAAGATGTTTCGCGAAGACTTAGTGCGGGGTACCGTACGTCATCCGGGTGGCTAGCACCTAAGGTACGGTTTAAGATCGACCCAGCAGTGGGAAGCAGTCAAAACAACTATAAATAAACCGTAAAAAAACCCTAAAACTCGTAATCAAACGGTAATTCTACGAGGTCAAATGTTCATGTTAGTGGATTGAGCTTAAACCGTTAAAACCTATTACCTTGGTCTGCTAAGGGTACTTTAAGAAACTTTAGCTCTGATATCCATTCTGGTTAGCTACCGAAATGCAGATTTGCGCCGCTTGCTCCCATGCGGCATTTACTACGACAAATGAGTAATCGGACGCCTTGTTCAAAGACCTCGTATCCAACGTATTACCACCAGCAAGAGACCTTTCTTCCTTAGCGTCCATCGAGCTCACAGCGTTATCCTTCGAGTCTCTAACTGATATGTCTTCTAATACTATTGCAGCTCCCTTTACGGAGCCTGCTTCTTATACTCGAGCACTTTCACCGTACTACAAAGAGAGCCACCGGTACCTCCGAGAATATGTCGCGCGTTATGTTGAGGATGAGCTGACTCCATATGCTCCTGGCTGGGAAAGTAAGGGCCAAGTCCCGCCAGATGTACGTTCAGCTTGCAATTGCACTTTGAAGGCTCATGATTATAGACTTGATGTTGACCATGAGGTAGATAGTCAAACGACATGCTGAGCTTGGATTTTCTATCATTGATCCTAGCTCTGAAGACTATATGGGTGGCATCAAATTACCAGCAGGATTGACGCCTCAAGAATGGGACGACTTTCATAGTCTGATCGTAACTGATCAGATGGGCCGGTAATCTCCAAGTGCACTCTAATACTAAGATAGCGGATGGATCTAATGGGAGATGCCTCCAGATTAGGTTACACAGGCGTTTTATGGGGTCTAGGTGGCGGAAACGCAATTGGACTTCCTCCAATTTTGAATTTTGGAACGGAGCAGCAAAAGAAGGAGTTCCTACCCAAAGCAAGCAGAGGAGAAATACGGTTCTGCCTTGGTATAACTGAACCAGATGGTCTGCAATCTCCATAATCTCCATAATAGAAGGTTTCTGTATTTTAGGCTAATATGAGTGTGGCTTGTAGCTGGCTCTGATGTTGCACGAATCCAGACGACCGCTAAGAGAATGGGAAACATATACATTGTCAATGGTTGCAAAAAATGGATAACCAATGGAATCTGGGCAAACTTTTGTACAACTGCAGTTCGCACTGGAGGTTCAGGGAGTAGAGGGATCTCTCTGCTTATTGTCCCTCTGAAAGTAAAGGGTGTGACGTGTGCCAGAATGGAGAACTCAGGAGTGGCTGCAAGTGGTGAGCAACACATTTACATAACCTCATGAATCGGATGCTAATTTATAGGTTCTACCTTCATCGAGTTCGATGACGTCGAAGTGCCTCTTGCAAACATGATTGGAAAAGAGAACGAAGGATTTAAAATCATCATGTCTAGTAGGTCCTGGGCTAGTTTCTATTATCCGCTAAGCTTTTGGCTGATACGCAATCTCAAGATTTCAATCCAGAGAGACTTCGACTAGCTGCGTCAAGCCTCCGTTTAGCCCGTGTATGTCTCGCAGATGCTTTCGCCCACGCTATAACCCGTGAGACCTTCGGGAAAAAGTTGATTGAAAACCAAATAATCCGAGTGAAGTTTGCAGCTTGTGGACGGTTGATCGAACCCGCCCACGCCTTCCTCGAACAACTAGTTTATATGGTCAGCGAATCTAAAGCAAAGGGACTTGATATACAAATTGGAGGCATGACAGCGCTCTTAAAAATAATGTCGACACAGGCGCTGGAGCAGGCCCTGAGAGAATCACAGCAGATTATGGGTGGCCTTGGATATTCCAAGAATGGAAAGGGCGCAAGAATTGAACAAATCTCAAGGGACCTTAGAGTGATGGTCATAGGGGGTGGGAGCGAGGAGATTATGAGTGATTTGGCTATCCGTCAGGAGATGCAGTACATGCACACGCAGGCGAAGGCGAAGTTATAGCTCTTTGCCAACAGGGATAGAATTGAAACCTTTAGCACTTCTGGCGCTCTACGTGCGTAATTATGTGGACAGAAGGCGCAGGACTCCCCGTGAATACCTTTCCTCTCCAGAATTCATTCAACAATACATGGGGAACGCCTCGTAATATCTAAGAGAATGTCAATCGTTGGAATACACAGACACCTAACCGATTGCCTCGCGAAGCCGGACTTTGACCCCATTCGCCGGACAACTCGTGAGCTTCAAGCAGTGCCGCGAACTTGTATCCAGATCCAAGTTTTCAACCGTATCGAAGCGCTGAATCAACCTGACTACGACATATGACACTTTGATTTGCGCAAGTTGCTCTACAGAAGCACGACACTGTCAGTTTTGATACAAATCCAAGACGACCATGGCGAGTGGGAGCGACTCACGCCCAAGACAAATTCGAGGACCACGATTAAATGGTAGATACTCCCACCCGTTCAACCTTCCTCTCGACCATCTCTCTGGATTGAACTCTTCGGCATCCTCGCCCCAGATGTCCTTGCGTCGATGCAGTACGTATACTGAATAGTCAACTTGCTGGTCTTTTCTCACGAATATCTTTCCTGTTCCATCCGGACCGCCACCACATGGCAAAGTCGTGTCTCTAGTCGCACGCCTGTAATTTACCGGTATAGGCGGGTTCAAACGCAACGCCTCGTTCAAACAAAATTGCAGATACTGGCATCCCTTGAGTTTCGGACCAGTCACCTCAGGGGCATGATCGTAGCTTCCAAACTCTGCAAGTACGACGAGACGAAGTTCTCGATAAACCTCTGGATGGCGGGCAAGCAGATAGAAGGTCCATCCCAGGAAACAAGCTTTGATTTATTAGCATTTCTCTTCCAGTAGCTTCAACATGCGCTGGTTTACCAGTAGTATCTCGGCCGGCAAGTAAGATATGGAGGAGCTGGAAGCGAATTTCTTTTCGATCCACGTCCTCGGCGATCAACGCATGCAAGAAAGTATATTTGGGTATCGCTTGATTGTCGAGGTTTGCTTGCTGAATCCTCTTATCGGACCACTTATCCAAGGCTTTGCAGACCAAACTGTCTATGAAATCATGTACGGTTTCGCAAGCACGACGAAACTCAGGCCCGTCAGATAACCAATACAATTTCAACGAACGGGCACGGTAAGCCAGCCACGCCTGGGACGTATCAAATGCTGCAGCAAAAACCTCCTCATCTTTTCTATCCGCGGTCAAGCTTGAGGAATTCTTTGGGAGGTTGGCGAACTGAGAGCCGGGGGAGTCGCCCAATATGGCCTCGCACGTGGAATCAAGGGCATATCTAAAGAACAAAAGCTGCAGGTCCGTTTCAAGGGTCCAGCCATCTTTATCAACTGGCAGCGCAGACATCATGTCCTGTACATGTCTTTCCTCCATTTCCAGATCGGTGATTTTTCCGCGAGAGAACTGGGGCCGCAAAATTGCTCTGGAGTGTTTCCAGGCCTCACCATCTTGGGTGAAAATACCATTGCCGAGAAGCGGCATGGAAATCATCAAACTGTGTCGCCAATATAGCCTGGATGTTTTGCGGTTCTGCAGTAGCGATTACTTTGTTACCCAATAGCGAATACGTATAGGTGTTGCTATTTACTGCGCGGTATCGCTCATGGATGAGCTCCAAGAGAAGATCTGCTTTATTTGCTCTAATATTTTGATAGATGCGGTCTACTCCGAACAGCCACTTTCGTGAAGGAGCCGGCAGTGACTGACATCCTAGCCTTTTCGCTTTAGAGGCATATTTTCGTTCCTGGAAATGTTTCGAAACCCATGCACATATCATATATAGTATGATAGCTATGGACAAGATAGTAATGTAGTGATGCATTTGAGCATGGAAATGACACAAACTGAGGCGTGAATAATGATTGATTAATTAAGTGAAACTAAACGAGGTCAGATATCTTGAACAAGTGAAAAGAATCCCACTTACACTGCTATTAGTAGCTCTATCCAGGAAAGCTTCCCGAATCCTCCGACCACCATACCTTCGCCTACTCTCGCGTAAGGCTGTGCTGTATCTCGCTTCTACTCAAGGATCTCCCTTTCCCCCCCCCTCAGCCTTTCAACTCATCGATATGGACACATCCACTGTGGTACCGACAGTCCCTCTGTCTCGAATTTCGTTTGCGAAGCTCTTAGCAAAAGA
>JAABUS010004186.1_pt1 | contig 21386 bp, 15 predicted proteins | sample 5560161 | NCBI WGS metagenome assembly JAABUS01 (sample SAMN10711885, study PRJNA513376) | rock metagenome | isolation source: Antarctica rocks | place: Antarctica: Victoria Land, Trio Nunatak nord | collected 2016-01-04
ACCGGAGGGTGGTCGGGTCATCGATCGCCCCTTTCAGCTGGGCCAGGGTCCGGCGGAGCCGCTGGCGGGCGGCCACGTCGGAGATCCCGAGGGTGCCGGCAATCTGGACGAGACTCAGCCCGGCCCCGAAGCGGAGGTGGAGCAGCTCGCGCTGAGCGGGCGAGAGCCGGTCGAGCAAATGGGCGACCTCCCGCCGCTGCTCGGAGCGCAGCGCGGCGACGTCCGGCGGTTCACCCGGATCGACGGGTTCGGGCGCGGCCGCGCGCATCGCGTCCCACGATGTCTCGCGGCCGCGGAGTCGGCTAACGTTGATTGCCTCGTTCCGGGCAATCCGGAACAGCCAGCCCACCATCGCATCGTCGTCGCCCCGGAACCGGTCACGGGCCTGGCACGCCTTCAGGAACACCTGCTGGGTCACGTCCTCGGCCAGGTAGTCGTCCCGCAGCCAGACGCGAAGGAAGTTATAGAGGTGATCCAGGCGCTCCAGGAAGACGCGCTCCAGCCGGTCGAGGACCGGATCGGTGTGTTCCAGCGGCGGCGGGCGTCCGGGAGGATCGGCTCCGGTCGTCAACGGTCCCTCGTGCTTGGCATTGCATACAGAGGCTGCCGGTCGCGATTCATCCGATCCTGGGAAGGCGTGGGGCCGCAGACTGCGAATCGCCATCTCCCCCACTCCCTTCCCAAGGTCACCGATCGGTCTGCGGCGGCGCGCCCGTCCGGTCCTCTAGCTCTACAAACACCCCACCCGCGAAACCGTGACATCATCTCCGAACCATGTCGCCAATCCACCAGATGCCCTGCCCATCGCGGGGAGCCGGGCGCAACGAACGGCGCCACCGGGGATAATCCCGGTGGCGCCGCGACTCTCGTTTCCGCGATCGGCCGTCGGGTCAACCGCCGTGGAAGACGCCGTCCGGCGTAACTTCCTCGAACTCGTCGATCAGCCACTGGCTGTCCTGCTCGACGAAGATGAACAGTTGCCCGTACTCCGGAGCAGACGGAGAGGACTCGATGAGAGCAATCCGTCCGTCTGGCAGGACGCGGATGTTGGCGGCAACCGACGCCTCATCGGTGTTCTGGGTCGGGGCTGTCCAGAACTGATAGCCGTTGAAGGCAAGGTTCCAGACGACCCATGGACGAAGGAAGTAGTCGTCCGTGTAGAACGCCGCGAGGTAGCGGCCGTTCCCGGTTCGATCACAGTCCACCATCTGCTGCAGGGTATTGGAGATCCCAGCCACCTGCTCGTCCGTCGCCGGCATCCCGACCGGAATGTCGCTCCAGGCGATGACCGGTTGCTGGGTCTGGTACTCACCGGGATCGATGCCCGGCAAGGTGTACTCCGGCGTCTCATCCGGTAGTGTGACGGTCGGGACTGTGTTCATAGACGGTGGGAGCGGGGTCGCTTGGAGGTCCGGCCGTGGCTCCACGTTGCACGCTGGCAACCCGGAGATATCGACTGGACTGTCAGACGTAGCGGTCGGCGTGGCGTCGCTGGACTGCCCGAGCGCGTAGAGTGTGCTGCGGTTCCCGCCGTTCGACAGGAAGACGAGGCCGCCGCTGACGAAGGCCTGTTGCTGGATGGGTCCGCTCGTTCGGACACTCCAGGCTATCGAGCCATCGGACAGGTCGATGGCGTAGAACGTCGACCCGTAGGTTCCGACGTAGCCAGTCCCGTCCGTGACCGCGACCGACGCATCGACATTACCGTCCGTCGTGAGCGACCAGAGCTGGTTCATTCCGGTATCAGCATCCAGGGCGACGATCTGGTCGCCGTTCTCCCCAACGCCGGACAGGATGACCATCCCATTCGTAACGGTCGGTGATGGTCGAAGGACATGGTCGAGATCAACGGACCAGTTCGTGTCGCCGGTCGCTCCATTGATCGCGTAGAGCCGGCCGGTTCCATCAGCCACCGGAGATGGGGGCTCGACTGGCGGAGTCGCATCGTTGGGATTTGAGGAAGTAAAGAACTCACCCGTGTCCCCGGTTGTATCCGTTACACCGCTGCTGCCGACATAGACGGTCCCGTCAGCAACGACGGGGGTCGTGGGGTAATTGCCGCCAAGGCCGGCTGACCACGACTCATCGCCCGTTTCGGCATCGAGCGCGTAAAGGATGCCGAGGTTGGTCGCCACGAAGACGAAGCCATCGGCCGCGCTCAGCGATGCGAATGGGACGGCTCCACCACGGACCGGCACCGTGGCCTTCCAGATTTCCTGACCACTCTTGACCGAGACGGCTTGAACGACTCCGAGCCCGTCAGTCACGTAAACGAAATCGCCGACCACGAGAGGTGAGAGATCACCTATACCTCCCGTCTCGAAGTGCCACACTTCCTGGCCCGTCTGGACATTCAGAGCTAATAGCTCACCCGTATCGATGATGGGCTCCGGCGTCTCTCCCGGCGTGGCATAGGCAGGCTCGTCAGAGCTCAGTTGAGGGAAGTCCGTCACGGGCACAACGACGAGCCCATTGCTGACGGCAGGTGAGCCGAAACTGAAACGGCCATTAGGAACGCTCGCCTGCCAGCGCACATTGCCAGTGGTAACGTCATAGGCGCTGACTTGCGAGCCGTGGTCACCCTGGCTCACGCTGAACAGGACGTCATTCGCAACCACTGGAGCAGCGGTATACGCGCCAGGATACTGAGCATTCGAGATCGACTTGGACCACACGACGGTCGGGTCGCTGGCAACGCCCGGGCCGGTCATCTCGCCCGTCCGGCCAGCGTTACCCTGCGCCATAGCGACCTCACCCAAATCGGCGACCGGCGTAGAGACCTGGGTGGTCTGGCCGAAGCCGGGGACGAGGGCCGGTAGGCCGCCGTTTCCACCGCCCAGCATCACCGAGACCAGGCCGAGGATCAGGGCCGCGGCGCCGAGCAGCTCGACGATCGGCCAGCCGTGCCGGTTCCAGCGCCGCACGAGGCTGCGGCGGCGGGTACCGATCCCGGTCGGCACCGGGGCCGGGACGGCCGAGGCGATGAGGTGCCGACGGGCGTCCCGGTGGCGGGCGTCCGGCGCGGTAAGCGGCAGCGGTGGGAGCGAGGAGGCGCGGGATAGCGACCGGCCGTTCGCGACGTGGCCGGGAACCGGGCCGGGAACGGGGATCGAGGCATCCATGAGCAGGGTCTCCCGGAGGCGGGCGACGAACGCGGGGTCCGGCGCGGGCGCCTCCTCGTGGGTGCGGACTGCCCGGACGGCGGCGGCGAGCCACGGGTCGAGACCAGCCGCTGACTGCTCATCGCCCCGCGCGAGGCGGTCAAGCACGCGGTCGAGCTGGTCGGCCGCGTCGTGGTCATGAGCGGTCATCGGTGGTCCCTCCTCTCGTCCAGGCTGGCGCCAAGCAGGCGCCGTAGGGTCGTGATGGCGCGAAACTGGAGCATCTTGACGGCGCCCGGCGGCCGGCCCATCACCTGGGCGACCTCGGGTCCGGTCAGGTCGGCGAGCCGCAACTCGATGGCGCGGCGCTGGTCGTCGGGCAGGTGGTCGAGCAGCGAGCGGACGGCGGCGCGGTCCTCGGCGTCCAGGGCCGTCTCCTCCGGCGTCGGGTCCCGGTCGGGTTGCTCCGCGATGTCGTCGATCGATGCCTGGGGCCGCTGCCGGCGCCAGGTGTCGATTACGGTTCGCTCGGCGATGGTGAACAGCCAGGCTGGGAAGGACGTCCCGTCGCGGTGCGAATCGATCGCGGTCATCGCTCGCAGGAAGACCTGACTGGTCGCGTCCTCGGCCGCCTCCCGGGTCTGGAGCCGCCGGTAGCAGTAGCGGTAGACCCGGTCGACGTAGCGGTCGTAGAGCAGCCCGAACGCCTGCCGGTCGACCTTGGCCAGCCGGACGAGCTCGTCGTCGGTCAGGACCGGAGCGACCGGAGCTGGCGCCTCCGGGCGTGGTCCCACGGCGGAGCCGCGCCCGCTCCGCCGAACCGGTGGGTCGGGTGGACCTGTCGGTTCGGTCACGATCGTCCAATCCAGTGGCGTTCGTCCCGTTGCCGGCTGCCGTCGCACCCCGTCCACACCGGCCCCTCCGTCCGCACGACCCCGGTTGAGGGCGAGGCCGCCCCATGGCTGGAGGCCCCGCCGCGATCGGATCAGTCAGACGCGTCTGGTGATAGAGACGCGAAGGTGGCGGCAACGGTCACGGTGGCGGGGTATAGCGATGCCTGGTCGGTCGCGAGCAGACCCCTCCCCTAGCCCCTCACCGGCTCGGCTCATCCCTTTGATCTTCACCGCCCGGAGAGGGGAACTGACCCCTGAACGCTGGTAACCAGGCAACGCGGAAGGCGTCAGCCTGACCAGCATGGAGCCCCTCTCCGGCCGCGAGCCGTAGGCGAGGCGGGCCGGGGAGGGGTTGGGGAGGGGACTGCTCGCGACCGCGCTATTTGCCGAATCCGGCAGGCCAACGCCGGACACCTCACCGCACCCCGACGCCCGCCTCCGACACTTCCCGCGCGGCCGCGAGGTCGCCGTCCTCCTCGATGACCGGGACGTCCCGCAGCCGCAGGACGTTCGAGAACAGGATCGGAACAGCCGCGAGGGCCATCCCGGCGGCGGCGATGAACATGGTCTCCCGCACGCTCATCAGGAGTGGCAGAACCCCGGCGAGGCCGGTCCCGAGGAGTTGTCCCCCGAACTGGGTCATCCGCATGGTCGCCTGGACGCGCCCCTGCCACTCGTCGCCGGCGCTGACTTGGACCAGGCTGGTGTCGGCGATCTCGTAGACCGTCCAGGCCGCGTCGCCCAGGAACTGCTGGAGCAGAATCAGCCCGAAGGCGAACAGCGTGGCGTCGGTCGAGAGCGGGACCAGCAGGTTCGCCAGCGCCGCGACGACCAGGGCGGCAATGATCGCCCGGCCAACGCCGAGCCGGCGGGTGATCCGGCTGGCGACGACGGCACCCAGCAGGGCGCCACCACCACCCAACGCGAACGCCACGCCGCTGATCCCCTCCGAGAACCCGATCTCCTCGAGGACGTAGTAGATGTAGAGCGTGCCGAGCAGGTTGGTGAAGAGGTTGAACACCAGGCTCGACCCGAGCAGCGCCCGCAGGACCGTGTGCCGAGCCACGTAGCGTAGCCCGTCGACGAACTCCGTCAGGACCTGTGGATGGGCCTCGTTGCCGGCCGGTACGGGCTCGGGCTTCTCGATCCGGGAGACGAAGATCGCCGACCAGACCATCGTCAGCGCGTTGATCACGAAGACGACGGGGGCGGTCAGCCACTGCACCAGCCACCCGGCCGAGGCGAACGCCGCCGCCTCGGCGACCGACCCGCCTCCCGTGAGTTTGCTGTTGGCCTCGGTCAGGGAGGGCCGGGAGACCAGCCAGGGCAGGTGGGCCCGGTTGGCAACGTCGAACGATAGGGACAGGACGCCCAGCAGTGCGGCAACGCCGTAGAGCAGCCCCATGCTGAGGGCATCGGCGACGGCGGCGAGCGGGATGGACGACAGGACCACCGCCCGCGCCAGGTCCGCCGTGACCATCACCGGCCGGCGGTGGACCCGGTCGACGAGGACGCCAACCAGCGGTCCGGCGACGAAGGCGGGCACCAGCCCGGCCACACCGAGCAGCGAGAGTTGCGCTGGAGTCGCATCGAGGGACGTGATCGCGAGAAAGGAGAGCGCCAGCCCGGCGACCAGTGACCCGAAGGTCGAGATCGTCTGGGCGGCCCAGAGACGAAGGAAGTCAGGGTCTCGCCAGAGACCCGTCCGGAACCGGGACACGGTGACCCACCCTTTCGACGCACGAACGGCGGAGAGGTACGAGGGATCGCGCGTGACTGCCGACGAGGAGGAATCCCATCCGTGTTCTCCGGTGTCCGTGCCCCGGGTCGAGCAGCCAGCATGGCGCCGTCCCCGAGCCAGCCTGAGTATCCGACAGCCGGCGCCAGTGCGCTCTGACCGTCCTCGGGGTGACGCTGACTGGTCGGGATCGGTCGACCGCCGAGCCCATCATTGCATCAATGATATTTAGTGATATGCATTGTGATTGGCCCGGGACGTGTGCTACCGTGCCCCTCACAGTCCGACTGACCGATCACGGCGGAGGGTCGCCATGGCGCATCGACGCGTCACCATCGATGACATCGCCCGCGAGAGCCAGGCGTCGCCGACGACCGTCTCGCTGGTCCTGCGGGACAAGCCGGGCATCAGCGCGGAGACGCGGCAGCGTGTCCTCGCCGTCGCCCGCACCCTTGGTTACCAGCACCGCGGTCCGAACCGGGCCAGCGGCGCGACCGAGCCGCTCAGCGTCGCCCTGATCGTCCGGACGCAGCTCCGCTACGGCGAAGGGGCGCTGCCCAACATCAACCCGTTCTACTCCTGGGTGCTGGCCGGGATCGAGTCGGCCGCCCGCGCCCGTGAGATCAACCTGCTCTACGCCACCCTGACCACGGACGAGGACAACCGTCACGTCGACCTGCCCTCACACCTCCTCCAGCAGCCGCTGGACGGTGTCCTGCTCGTCGGCGCGTTCCTGCCCGAGACGGTCCGGGCAATCACCGCGGCCCGGTCGGGCCCGATCGTCCTCGTCGACGCAGCCACGGGTGGACCGGATCTCGACGCGGTCGTGACCGACAACCTGCGCGGGGCGATGGACGCCGTCGAGCACCTCGCCAGTCTCGGCCATCGCCAGATCGTTTTCCTTGGTCCGCCGGAAGGGATCAACCCGAACTTCGACCAGCGCCGGGCGGGCTACCGGAGTGTCCTGGCGGCCCGGGGACTTGCGCCGATGGAAGGCCACATCCTGCGGAACGACCTCGACGAGGCCGTCACGGACGTGCGGGCCCGCTTCCCGGACGCCACCGCGATCTTCGCCACAAATGACCGATTCGCCAGCGGGACGATCGCCGCATTGGAACGGCTTGGGCTCACGATCCCTGACGACATGTCGGTCATGGGGTTCGACAACATCGAGCCCGGCGCCGGCATGGTCAGCACTCTGACGACGATGGCCGTCGACAAGGGATCGCTAGGCCGGCTGGCGATCGAGGCGTTGCGCTACCGCCTGTCGTGGCCGGAGGCGTCGGAGGTGATGATCTCGCTCCGGCCCCGGCTGACGCAGCGCGCATCCGTTGCCGCGCCCGGTGTCCGGGAGGCCATCGGCGAAGCGGCGGTGGTCGCGCGCTAACCCATCGATGGCGCGTTCGAGACGGGCTCATCGCTGACCCATGGACGATTCACGGCTTCGATGACGAAGGAGCTGGCATGGCGACGATACGAGTAGATGCGGCATCGAGACCGGGAGGACGGGCCACGAACCGGATCCCGCTGCGGACGCGGATCTGGCGCGACCGCTGGATGTACCTCTTCATGGCCCCCGGCCTGATCTACTTCCTGACCTTCATCTACGCCCCGCTGCTCGGCAACATCATCGCCTTCCAAAAGTACTCGCCCTTCCTTGGCTTCCGGAACAGCCCGTGGGTCGGCTGGCAGAACTTCGAGCGCCTCTGGACCGACCCGGACTTCCACGTCGCGCTGGTCAACACCATCCAGATCGAGGTCCTCCAGCTGGTCTTCGCCTTCCCGGCGCCGCTGGCCCTCGCGCTGCTGCTCCACTCGCTCATCAGCGAGCCGCTCAAGCGAGCGATCCAGAGTATCGTCTACTTGCCGCACTTCCTGTCCTGGGTCATCATCATCGCCCTCTGGCAGCAGATCTTCGGCGGGGCCGGCTTCATCAACCAGATCCTCGCCAATCAGGGCATGGACCGGATCAACGTCATGGGCAACCCGGACTTCTTCAAGCCGCTGGTCGTCCTGCAGTCGATGTGGAAGGACATCGGCTGGGGCACCATCATCTTCCTCGCCGCCCTGACCCGGATCGATACCCAGCTCTACGAAGCCTCCGTGATCGACGGCGCCAACGGCCGCCGCCGGATGCTGGACGTGACGCTGCCCGGCATCCGCGGCGTGATCATCCTGCTGCTGATCCTCCGGATGGGGTCCCTGTTCTCGACCGGCTTCGAGCAGTACTTCCTCCAGCGCAACGCCGTCGGACCCGACGCGGCCGAGGTCATCGACACCTTCGTCTACTACACCGGCGTCCTGGGCGGCAACTGGTCGTTCGGAACTGCGGTCGGGCTGGTCCGCGGCCTGATCGTGGTCGTCCTGATCCTGGGCGCCAACTGGCTGGCGAAACGCTTCGGCGAGGAGGGCCTGCTCTGATGGCAACGATGCAAGAGAACCCCAAGTCCGATGTGGTCGGTGTCGGTCCACTGGCCACCGTCGCGCCCACCGGCCGGACTCGGCGGCGCTCCTCCAACCGGCCGATCTGGATGGAGGAGCCGGGCCCACTGGTCAAGGCCGCCAAGGTCGTCTCCCTGACGCTGCTGACCATCATCATGGTCTTCCCGCTGGTCTACGTCGTCGCCGTCAGCTTCTCCTCGGCCAAGGATGTCCTCGGCGGCGGGCTGATCCTGTTTCCCCGCAACCCGACCCTGGAGTCGTACCGGGCGGTGATCGAGGGCGGTGTCGTCACCCGAGCACTGACGATCAGCATCTGGCTGACGCTGATCGGGACCGCGGTCCAGATGATCTTCACCGTCATGCTGGCCTACGGGTTGTCCCGCCCCGGGGTCTGGGGGTCGAAGGTCGTGCTCTACATCGTCCTGGGCGCGCTGATCTTCTACCCCGGACTGATCCCGAGCTTCCTCATCGTCAAGGAGCTCGGCCTGCTCAACTCCTACGGCTCGCTGATCATCCCGGGGCTCGTCAGCGCCTGGAACCTGATCATCGTGCGCAACTTCTTCATGAACCTGCCCGGCGAGTTGCTGGACGCGGCCCGGGTCGACGGTGCCAGCGACCCACAGATCCTGCTCCGGATCGTGCTGCCGCTGTCCAAGGCGGTGCTGGCCGTGGTCGCCCTGTTCTACGGGGTCGGCACCTGGAACACGTTCTTCAACGCGATCCTCTACCTGAACGACTCGACCAAGTGGCCGATCCAGGTCGTGCTGCGGCAGTACGTCCTGCTCGGCAACAGCGTGGCGGGCAACGACTCGTTCAATCCCGGCCAGGCTCCTCCGCCAACCCAGTCGATCCAGATGGCCATCGTCGTGATCGGGACCGTCCCGATCCTGCTGGTCTACCCGTTCCTGCAGCGCTACTTCACCAAGGGTGTGTTGACTGGCTCGATCAAGGGCTAGTCGCTGTCCGACCGTCCAGCCGTACGTCCGATGCCGGGAGGTGGCCGATGGATCCGTGATGCGTTCGTGTATGCGTGATCCATGGCCCGTCCAGCCCATGCGCGATCTGGCGAACAGGGCCCGTTCGCCAGCCGCCCCGGACCGGACCCTGCCGCGGACGGTCACCGTCCGCGACCTGTCTGTCTCGTCTTTCTATGGAAGAAGGAAGCACCAGATGACCAATGAAGATCGTCCCGGGATCGACCGTTCCGCCGCGCTGAGTCACCCCATCGACCGTCGCTCCGTGCTTCGTGGCGCCGCGGTCGTCGGGGCCGGTGTGGCCGCCGCCGCCGCGCTGGCGCGGACCGGCCATGCCCAGGACGCGACGTCCGCTCAGACACCGCCCGACGCGACACCGCTGGCCGCGACGCCGACCGCTGGACCGGGCGGCTCACAGATCGTCACGTCGACGGTCGAGGGCGTGCCCGACGTCTACCTGACCTCGCCCCAGCCCTTCACCTCCTACGAGGGCGTCCCGGGCAGTGGCGGGTCCGTCCGCGTCTTCATGATCTCCTACAGCCCGCCGCCACCCGCCCGCGACCAGAACCAGTACTGGCAGGAGCTGGAGAAGCGACTCGGCGTGACGTGGGAGATCGACCTGACCCCGCAGCCCAGCTACGGCGAGAAGTCGGCGACGTACTTCGCCGGTGGCGACCTGCCGGACCTGTTCTACCTCAACCCCGAGCAGAACGCCCCGCAGCAGTACCAGGCCATGGCCCAGGGCGCGTTCCTGGACCTCGAGCCCTACGTGACGGGCGATGCGCTCCAGCAGTTCAAGAACCTGGCGACGTTCCCCCAGTACGCCTGGGACAACGCCCGCTTCCAGGGCACGCTCTACGGGGTGCCCAAGGTCCAGCCCAAGATCGGCAACCTCGGCTTCTACCGCTCCGACTGGGCCCGGAAGTTCGGAGTCACACCCAACGACCCGGAGTCGCTACGCAGCTTCCTCACCCAGTGCACCACGGGCGACCCGGACGGCAATGGCAACCCGGACACCTGGGGGTCGGGCCGCTTCGAGAATGGCTGGCGGGCCTGGGACAACGCGTCGATGTCGCAGATGTTTCGGGTGCCGTTCAACTGGCGCCGGAACGACGACGGCACGCTCACCTACATGATCGAGACCGACGAATACCGGCAGTTCCTCCAGTACCAGGCTGAGCTCTACGCCGCTGGCGCCTTCCACCCGGATGCCGCCGGGATGACCTTCAGCGACGCCCAGAACGCCTTCATCGCCGGCGAGACGGGCTTCCACTACGAGGGCTTCCCCTCCTTCTACGGCACCGGCAGCGTCACCGACCGGATGCAGCAGGCCAACGCGGGCGGCACCGACACCTACATCACGCCGGTCGGCTCCGATGGTCAGCCGGGCATCGTCTACAACGGCGTCGGGCACTTCGGCTACGTCGGCATCCCCGCCAGCCTGAGTGGCAACGACGACCGGATCAACGAGCTGCTCCGGATCCTGGATTATCTCGCCGCGCCGTTCGGCTCCGAGGAGTTTACGTTCCTCAACAACGGGATCGAGGGCGTCCACAGCGACCGCAACGCCGGCGGCAACCTGATCCTGAACGACCGGGGCCGGTCCGAGAAGAGCGACCTGCCGAGCCCCATGAACGGCCTGCCGGTCTTCTTCTACCCGGAGGACCCGACGATCGGGCTGGCCATCCAGCAGGGTGGGTATGCGTCGGTCGGCCTCGGGATCGACGACCCGACGCTCGGGCTCTACTCGGCGGCCAACATCGAGAACGGCCCGGCCCTGACCCAGCTCGGGACCGACACCGTGACCGCGATCATCACCGGCCGTCAGGGCATCGACAGCCTGGACGCCGCGATCGAGGAGTGGAAGAGCCGTGGCGGCGACCAGATCCGCCAGGACTTCCAGGAGGCATTGCAGCAGCAGGGCTAGCCGCCCGACTGCAGATGAGCCGACAACGATCCCAACGGGGCGGTCTGGCACACGACGTGCCGGGTCGCCCCGTCGTCATGCACTTGCGGCATCTCCAGAGCAACCATCTAGGGACACACCCGCCCGCCTGCAGACGCCCCTGACACGCTCGCCGTGCACCGCAACCTGAACCCTCAAGGGGGTCAGCCATGACGGTGTCCGACCAACGCGATCAGCCGTCGCACGACCACGCACCAACGGATGCGCCGTCGGTTTCGTTACCAGCCACCATCGACCGACGCTTGACAGCCGATGCTCGACAGCCGATGCTCGACAGCCAATGCTCGACACCTACTTTGGGCTCGTCGGCCGACCGGTTCATGAGACGTTCGCGAGGTGCGCCAATGCTGCTCTCCCGTTGACCTGCCAGCGATAAGCGGATGCACAGGACAAGGGGAGAGCTTCCATGACCACGCCAACCGGCGTCTTTGCTCGGTCGTGCTCGGGCGTCCATGACCTGAACACGATCTACGGGATGACGGCCTCGCTGCCGAACGTTGCCCTTCACCTGACCGACTTGCCCTGGCGGCTCGCGTCGCCGGCCGCACAGGACTCTGCCTGGGTCCGGCTCTGGGAGGCTCGAGACGGCACCCTGCTCGCCTGGGCGATTCTCCAGTTCCCGTGGCATTGCCTGGACTACGAGGTTCGGCCCGGCCCCCATCGTGAGTGGCTCGAACAGGCGGTCCTCGACTGGGCAGTGGAGCGGCTCACTGGGGAAGCCGCCAGCCGGGGGGAGGAACTGCCCTTCTACGTCAGCGCACGGTCGAGTGACATGGTCCGGCTGGCTGCTGTCCATCGAGCCGGTTTCCGGCCCGACGACTGGAGCTACCTCCACCTGAGCCGCGATCTTCGGGAGCCGGTCCCCAGGACCGCCCTTCCGGACGGCTTCCAGATCCGCCCCCTTGCGGGAGAGGCGGAGGTCGCGGCCTACGTCGCAACCCACCGCGCGGCATTCGGCTCGACCAACATGACCGCCGACTGGCGGCGACGGACGATCCGGGACCCGCGCTACGTGCCCGAGTTGGATCTCGTCGCGGTCGGATCGGATGGGACCGTTGCCGCCTTCTGTGTCGGCTGGATGACCCCACCGACCGCGTCGCTGGCGGACAAGCGGGTAGCACAGATCGAACCGCTCGGGGTGCTCCCGGCCTACCAGCGTATCGGCCTCGGGCGTGCCTTGCTGCTGGAAGCGTTCCATCGGGCGCTAACCATCGGCGCTTCACGGATCGAAGTCGACGCCGAGAGCTACAACGAGGCTTCGCTGGGCCTCTACGAGTCGGCGGGCTTCCGGATGTCCTTCGAGGCGCCATTCGCTCTCCGGGTCTTCGGCCAGGCGGCAATTTGCTTATAAGCTGGATGCCCACACTCCGGTCTCCACAGGGCGGCGACGTTTCCCAAGAGACATTGCAGTAGCAGGGCTACCCTTGACGCCGACGCGCAATCCGGTGACTGGATCGGCTCCTCGCGACCAGACCGGCCGGGGCGCGACGCGCCTCAGCCGGTCTCGTCTCTGCTGGACGGGCTCGCGAGCATCGGCACTCGCGCTCCGCCCATCCTCCTCTGATACGATCCCGCCGAGCGGCGAGGATGACGAGGGGATGCGTGGCGATGGGTGACGACTTTCCGACCATCCGGGTGGCGGCCGTGCAGGCAGCGCCCGCCTTCCTGGACCGCGATGCCTCGGTCGCGAAGGCGTGCCGGCTCATCGGGGAAGCTGGCGCGAACGGGGCTCGCCTCGCGGTCTTCCCGGAGACCTGGCTCCCCGGTTACCCGGTCTGGCTCGACGTCGCCCCCGGTGCCGCCCTGTGGAACCATCAGCCAGCCAAAGACGTCTTTACGCGGCTCGTCGCCAACGCCGTCGAGGTCCCTGGTCCGGCGACGGACGCCCTCTCCGCGGCCGCCGCCCAGGCTGGGTGCGCCGTCGTGATGGGAATCAACGAGCGCGAGCGCTCCTCCGGAACGCTCTACAACTCGATCGCCACGTTCGGTCCCGATGGGCGTCTACTGGGCACGCACCGGAAGCTGATTCCCACCTATACCGAACGCCTGATCTGGGGCCGAGGCGACGGCAGCACCCTCGACGTCTACGGCACGCCGCTCGGCCGGGTCGGCGGCCTGGTCTGCTGGGAGCACTGGATGCCGCTGGCCCGCCACGCTATGTACGTCGCCGGGGAGCAGATCCACGCGGCGCTGTGGCCGACCGTGAGCGACATCCACCTGGTCGCCTCCCGCCATTACGCCTTCGAAGGCCGTTGCTTCGTCATCGCGGTCGGGTCCGTGCTGCGCCGGGATCAGATTCCGGACGACCTGACGATCATGGCCGACGATGGTCTGGCGCCGGACACCCCGCTGCTGGCGGGTGGCAGCGTGATCATCGGTCCGGACGGCCATGTCCTGGCCGGGCCCGCCGGCGTCGAAGAGACGACGCTCTACGCCGACCTCGACCTGGCCCGCATTCCCGCCGAACACCTTACCTTCGACGCCGTCGGCCACTACGGTCGCCCCGATGTCTTCAGTCTGACCGTCAACACGAGCGCGCAGACTCACCGGGATCCCGACAATCGGTCGTGCCACGGGGTGGGGCCGGCAGCATCGACGACCCGGCCCAGACCCTCTCCTGCAACGCGAACGTCTCGAAAGGTCCGGCGGTGGAGCGGGCCGGCGCCGATCAGATGACGGCCGTCGTCATGGGTCGTGAGGCCTTCGATTCCTTGAACCAGGGCGTGCAGGAGTTGTGCAACCGCCGAGGCGACCTGTTCCTGGCAGGAGTGCCAGGAGTCGCTGCGGCAAAGTTCAGGCCGCTGACCGGGGCGGAGACGGGCCGACGAGGGCCTCGAAAGACCGCTACTTCCTCCCCGACCTCGCCGGCGGGCTTGCCGTCAGAGAGGGAAGGGGGCCAGGGATCGCGCGACCAGACGACGGTCGACGGCGCTGGGGGTGGCAATCTCCCCTCTCCGGGCGATGAGGACCGAAGGGACGATTCGAGCCGGGGGAGGGGTTATCCGCTCCTCCCCGCCGGATCAGGATGGCTAGACCTGATGGGGCGCGGTATCCGGCCGGACGGCCGGACGCTGTCCTTGGCGCTGGGGCCGCAGAACGCGCGTCTCCTTGGCAATGACATAGGAGCCGATGACTAGGGCGGCCGCCAGGAACTGACCCGCCAGCGTCTCGACCGTCGGGAACAGCGCGAACCAGACACCCATCCAGGCCGGGACCGGCAGATCGAGCGTCGTCGTTGGGATCCAGCCAGCCAGCTGCATCTCCTGCAGGCTCTCGCCGACCATGACGACCAGAACGAATCCAAGCATGACGCCGGTCAGGACGAGCATCCGCTTGTACGGCAGCCGGTGGTGCGCGACGAAGGTCAGGACCGCGACGGCCGCGGTGAACCCGAGTCCGATCAGGACGCCCTTGAGCACGACCGCCGAGCCGGCCTGGAGCCGCAGGTTCTGAAGGAAGAGAACGACCTCGACCCCTTCGCGGTAGACCGCCGTGAATCCGAGCAGCCCCAATCCGAGGAGCGTCCGGCGCTGGCCGTTGTCGGCCGCCGCGACCAGTTCCCGGCGGCGGCGGTTGTGGTGGGCGATCCAGCCCGTCCAGTAGACCCGGTGGAAGAACCAGTTCATCACGACCAGCAACACGACGACTGCCAGCAGACCGGTGGCCGCCTGGATGTCGAGTTCCGGAGCATTGACCGCGCTGATGACCGCGATCGCGACGAACCACGTCGCCACGGTGGCCAGCCCGGCCACACCCGCCCCCGCCGCGACCGGGCGGCGGTAGCGGACATGGGCACCCAGGAAGCTGGCGCTGACCGCGGCCAGGACGAGGATCGCTTCCAGCCCCTCGCGGAAGACGAGGACACTGGCGTTCAGGATGATGGCACGCTGGCTGAGGTGCGGGGCGGCCGGGTCCGGGTTGCCGGCACTGCTGAAGCCCTGCCAGACCAGCACGCCAAGAACCGCCGCCGCCAGTGCCAGGAGTCCGATCAGCCGCACGCTCCGCCAGCGCACCGGTGACGTCATCGTCTCATTGCTCACCCGCATACCGTGGTCTCCCTGGACATCCATATCCGACCGTAGCCATCAGATATTACCCCAAGGCGCACCGGATAGCATAGTCATGGGGTCGGAGTTCACCATGTGCCGCCGAGCGCGATGGCATCCGGGCCTGAACTCCGTCCCTGACGACACGTTTTAGGTGAGCAGAGGCTGGATGGTGTCAGGTGGTTGTCGCCTCATCCCGCGCTTCCTCTGGCTCGCGCTTACGACCATCCGTCACCCGAAAACCGGTGTCCCCAACGTCGGTGACCGGAGGACACGCGGCCGTCCGGTGCGACAATGTCGGGACCCGCAGGACGCTGGCGGGATACGGACGCGGGGTAACGGGCCGGGCCTGAGGCCGGGAGGGGGACATGCGACTGCTCCGGGACAACGCCGACTTCCGGCGCCTCTGGCTGGCCCAGACGCTGTCGAAGCTCGGCTCGCAGGTGACCTACCTCGCGCTGCCGCTGACGGCGGCGACGGTGCTCGGCGCCTCTCCGGCGCAAATGGGGCTCCTGACGGCCGCGGGATCGCTGCCGGCGCCGCTGCTCGGGATCGTCGCCGGGACGATGGTCGATCGCCGCCCCCGCCGCCCGGTCATGGTCTCGACCGACCTCGCGCGGGCGCTCCTGCTCGCCCTCATCCCGCTTGCCTGGCTGACGGGCTCGCTGACGCTGTCGCTCGTGTTCGCGGTCGCCTTCCTGGCCGGCGCCTGCGCCCTGCTCTTCGACCTCGCCGCCGTCGCCTTCGCCCCGGCGGTGCTGACCCGCCGGGAGCTGGTCGAGGGGAACAGCGGCCTCGAGTTGAGCCGTTCGGCGGCGGAGGTGACCGGGCCCGCCGTGGCCGGCCTGCTCGTCCAGGTGGTGCGGGCACCGCTCGCCGTCGCGGCGGACGCGCTCTCGTTCCTCGCCTCGGCATTGCTGATCGCCCGGATCCGCACACCGGAGCCGGCACACGCGCCGTCGGAACCGTTCTGGCGGGCCGCTGTCGCCGGGATCCCGGTCGTCCTGCGCGACCCAACCATCCGCTCATTGGCGTTGATGGCGGGCGGACTCGGCCTGTTCAACGCGCTCATCGAGTCCGTCGTCATCCTCTACCTGGTCCGCGAGGTAGGGATGCCGCCGGCGCTCCTCGGGCTGGTCTTCGGTGTCGGCGGCCTCGGGTTCGTCCTCGGCGCCCTGCTGCCGACCCGGCTGGTCGCCGCGCTCGGGGCCGGGCGGACCCTGGTGCTCGCGCTTGCCGTGATTGGCCTGAGCGACCTCGCATTGCCGCTCGTCGGTCGCGACCTCGTTCTGGTCGCCGTAGCGATCGGGGCCGGACAGTTCTTCTTCGGGCTGGGGCTGACCGTCCTGGGCGTCGTCCAAGTCAGCCTGCGGCAGGCACTCGTTCCCGACCGCCTGGCGGGGCGGGTTGGTGGGCTGATCCGGATCGCCGGCTGGGGAGCCGCGCCGGTCGGGGCGCTGATCGGCGGTGTCCTCGGGCAGATCGCCGGTCTCCAGCCGACGCTGGTCGTCGGGGCCATGCTGGAGGTGTCCGTCGCCGTCTGGGTCCTGCGATCACCGCTCGGCGCCATCAGGGCGATCCCGGTCGCCGCCGAGGACTGACACCGTTCATTGGCTTACTGCCCGGGACGCGACGATCGCCGCCAACGCGTTCGGCGGAGCGCTCGTCGAGGATCGCCGACGGCGCGGGATCTCCACCCGGTAGCGACGCCCGCGCAAGACATCTCGTTCCCTGCGAATGTCTTGGACGCGAGACTCGTTACGGTGGGTCAGAAGGAGAGGACTGCTCTCGTCGTGCGGTATCACCTGGCAAGGCCGAGACCTCGTCCGCGGCCCTCGGCGCTATCGACCACGCGACCGCCAGGACTGCCGCTGCCTACCGCTCTGTTCGCCGAAGATCGCGCGGTCACCCTCCAAAGACCAGATTCTCTACCGGGCCAGAGAGAGCCGACTTGACGTTCCTAGTGACATCGTCGACAAGAACCTCCGCGTCGCCTCGCTTGATGCCGGCGATGACCTGCTGTGCGACGAACCCAGGTGTCACTTTCGGTGCGGTGAGCATCGTGCTCATCTCAGTGTCCGCCAGCCCCAGGTGAACACCGATCACTATGGTGCCCTGCTGCGCGAGTTCGAGCCGGAGCGAGTTCGTGAACGACCAGAGCGCAGCCTTCGACGCGCCATACGCGCCGACTCCGGCGAGCCACGAAATGACGGAGTGCATGTCCACCAGGACGCTGTCGTGTTCCCGAGCAAGAATGGGCGCGAAGACCTGCGCGACGCGAACTGGCCCCCACACGTTGGTGTCGAACACTGCTCGCATCGCTTCGACGTCCGTCTCGAGTACCGACAACGGCCCGGTGATGCCCGCACTGTTCACAACGATGGAGACGTCATTAGCGAGTTCGGCCAGCCGTTCGACTGTTTCGGGAACGGTGACGTCGAGCGGCAGGGGAACGATCCGCTCATCGTCGCTTGGCTGCGGTGTCCGTGCGGTCACGTAGACACGGTCAGCGCCATTCCCAAGGAACTCCCGTGCGAAGGCCGCCCCGAGCCCGCGCTGCCCTCCTGTCACCAGAACGCGGCGTCCCTCGATGTCGACCATGGCTGTACCTCTCATTTAGATTTCGTCTAACATCTATAGCATAGCGCACTCCGAGGTGAACCTGACTGACAAGGGGGACCGATGCCACGCGTGTCACGTGAGCGAGCGAAAGCAAACAGGGCGGCGGTCGTGCAAGCCGCTTCCGAGCTGTTGCGGGAGCGTAGTGCTGCCGGCGTCACTGTTGAGGCGGTCTCTAACCGTGCAGGCCTGACACATGGCGGGTTCTACAAGCAGTTCGAAACGAAGGACGCGCTACTCTCGGAGGCCATCGCACTGGCATCTCAGCAACGCCGGGATGCCGTCGCGGCGACCATCTCGGAACACGGGAGCGCTGCTCGGGCTGTGCTGGCCAACTGGTACCTGTCTCCCGAGCACCGCGACAATCCGGGATCAGGGTGCGCTGTGGCTGCCCTGGTTGGCGACGTGACCATCCAACACGGCGGACCCCTCCGAAGCGGCTACCTCGATGCGCTCGACGACCTGATCAGTGCTGTCAGCGCCTCGAGCGGCACTGACGGCATCGCCGCGGTCGCGCTCATGGTTGGCGCGCTCGAGCTAGCACGAGCCACAGCCGGCACCGCTCTGTCGGACGAGTTCCTGCGAACTGCTCGCGAGCAGCTGCGAGTTCAAGGCGAGCTCTGACACGTACCGCTGCGAGGAGTCCGCCACCGAGCGCTGCAACTCACAGTCCACCGCCTTACAAAGCGGACCCCGGCCAGCCACCCCGACTCGGTCGCTGCGGTCCCACGAGGAGCAGGGCCCCATCGAGCCCCCCGCCTCGACAACGGCTACTGCACGCACGACGACTACCTCGGCAACCAGGTCGTCCAGATCCGCGACCTCCTCGACGCCGTGGCTGAAGCCACCCGAACAGACTCGGGCGGCTACCTCGCGTGCAGGACGCCACGCCTGCCAGGTCGCTGGTCTCGTAAGCCGACCGGCAGCTGGAACGCTCGCAGGGGAAAGGATCTCTACCACCCCACGGGGCTCTATCTCGACCCTCGGCTCGCCGCCGGTGGCCGGTATCACCCGGAGAGCGGCGACGTCCCCGCGAGCGCCAGTCATCTCATCATCGGGCCATCGCCGAATCCCTCGGCACCGGACTTGCCATACCACCGTGCGTCTGGCAACGGCGAACCAGTCCAAAGAGCGCAGCGTAGCGTTCATCCCACTCTCCAATCTCCGGGTCCACCAGCGACCCACTCAATTCCGTAAGGACAAAGGACAGGCGTGACCTTTACGATCTGGTATCTCATCGCCGGCACCGTGTTCATCACGATGGCGCTCGGTGGCTCCGTCCTGCGCCGGCTGCCGGTGACGACGTCGATCCTCTACCTGCTGCTCGGGATCGGTCTTGGCTCCTTCGGGTTCGGCTTCGTAAAGATCGACACGATTGCTCATTCCCTCCTCCTGGAGCGGGTGACCGAGGTCGCGGTCATCGTCTCGCTCTTCACGGCCGGGCTGAAACTCCGGATCGACTGGAACGACGGCCGCTGGAAGGTCCCGCTCCGGCTGGCGGTGGTGTCGATGACCCTGACGGTCAGCCTGATCGCGGTCGCAGGGATCGTCGGTCTCGGGTTGTCGGTGGGCGCCGCGATCCTGCTCGGCGCCATCCTCGCCCCGACCGACCCGGTGCTGGCCTCGGAGGTTGCGGTCGACAGCCCGACCGACCAGGATCGGCTTCGGCTGGGCCTGACGGGCGAGGCCGGGCTCAACGACGGGACGGCCTTTCCCTTCGTAATGCTGGGCCTTGGGCTGCTCGGTCTGCACGAAATCGGCGATTTTGGCTGGCGCTGGGTTGCCGTCGATCTCGTCTGGGCGGTGGTGGGCGGCATCGCGATCGGCGTGCTCCTGGGCACGCTGGTCGGGCAACTGGTGATCTACCTGCGCCGCGAGCGCCAGACGGCGCTCGGGCTGGAGGAGTTCCTGACGCTCGGTCTGATCGCGCTGACCTACGGCGGCGCGCTGCTGATCCACACCTACGCGTTCCTGGCCGTCTTCGCGGCCGGGCTGGCGCTGCGGCGCGTCGAACGCCGCCTGACGCCGGGCAACTTCGAGGAAGCACTCGAGCAGGTCGTCCAGGGAAAGGAGGAGGAGATCTCCACCCGAAGCGAGACCGCCCCGGCTCACCTGGCGGCCGAGATCCTCGGCTTCAACGAGCGTCTGGAGCGAATCGGCGAGGTGGCCGTCGTGCTGCTGATCGGCATCCTGCTCTCGAACGGGGGGCTCCCGGTCGAGGCGCTCTGGTTCGTGCCGCTGCTGCTCCTGGTGATCCGGCCGCTCTCGGTCCGGCTGGGCCTGCGCGGTGCCGACATCTCGCCGGTCCAGCGCCGGTACGTGGCCTGGTTCGGGATCCGCGGCATCGGCTCGATCTACTACCTGGCCTACGCCATCGAGCACGGGCTGCCGGAGGAGACCGCTACCAAACTGACGGCGATCGTCCTGACCGTGATCGCGGTCTCGATCGTGGTCCATGGCGTGACGGTAACGCCACTGATGAGCTGGTACGAGCGGCGAGGCCGGCGTCGGCCAATCCAGGTGCCAGATCGACGGTCACGACAGGCCACGAGCGGAGACTGAGGGCACGCCCAGAAATGGCGGAGCGGGCGACGACAGCGGTCGCCTATCGCTTGCCGCCGGTCAGGACGAGTTCCGTCGTTGGGGACCGACCGATCACCGGCCGGGTCGGGCCCGGCCGCTCCCGTGGGGATGGAGGTGACGCCGGCTCGGATGAACGCCTATCCGCCAGTGACGATCTGGTCAGGCGACCGCTGACGGGCAGTCGGGCGAACCCGACCCGGTGCGCGTACCACCGGAGGTCGATGCGCCAGGTTCCCCCACTCAACCGAATGTGCGTCAGGACGGCCCTTCGTCAAGCCGAACCGGCCGGTATACTGACTTGACCGAACTAAGCTGAACTGACCCGAGCGAAACCGGTGCTCGCTTCTCACGGTGAGTGAGGAAGAACGCCACGGCGCGGTGGAGAACGAACCGATGGAACAGACGCACGCCGGACCGTTGGCCGTCACGGAGCCCGCGGTTTCGCCCGGGGCCGAGCCGAAGCTCGCGGAACTCTACGAGACGCTGTACCGGGACGGGATCGCCCTGGTTCGGGGAGGCCTGCCGGTGGCCTGGGCCGACCGGCTCTACGACGACATCACCCGGGAGTTCATGCGGGCGCTGGCTGTACCCGGCGGAACGGCCTCCCGGGGCTGGAACCGCTACTACTACGAGCCCTTCGCCGAGCTCACCCCCGGCTGGCTGGACCTCGCCACGCACCCGACCGTTGCCGCCCTCTGCCGCCGCCTGTTCGGGGAGGACTACCGGGTCCTGGAGTGGGGCGCCGACCTGCCCCTGCCCGGCGCCGAGGACCAGTGGCCGCACCGCGACTTCGCCATGAACCAGGCCACGAAGCGGAAGCGGAAGCTGACCTCGATCGCGATCAACGCCAACTGCATCGACGTCGAGGCCAACAACGCCCCGTTCATGATAGCCAGGGGCACGCACTTCGACGACGGCTCGGCCTTCTTCGGTGGCGCTGAAGCCGGCGCCGAGGGGATGTTCCCGCTGGACGAGGCTCGCGATCGCTATGCGTCGATGATGGAGACGATGCTTGGGGTCCGGG
>JAABUS010004187.1_pt1 | contig 21384 bp, 15 predicted proteins | sample 5560161 | NCBI WGS metagenome assembly JAABUS01 (sample SAMN10711885, study PRJNA513376) | rock metagenome | isolation source: Antarctica rocks | place: Antarctica: Victoria Land, Trio Nunatak nord | collected 2016-01-04
TCACCTGGCAGTGCTCTTCAATCCTGCTGAGGCGGCCACCGGAAGTCCGGCCTTTTATCCGATGCTCATCATCAGCAAGCGGCCGCTTACCGAAGAGGCGGCACAGCAGTTCGTTGCACGGGTCGATGGAATGAACTTCACGGTGCTCTTCGCGCCATTCGTGAAGGAGGACGGAGCGTTCGGCAAGGTCGCCCGCGGTGAGTCGTCGCTGGCAAGCATCCAGTCGGAGCTGACCGGCGGCGTCTTCACTCCACCGACCGACGCTCGTCCGTTCTTCTTTGAAATGACGGGCGGACTGCCGCATCAATTGATCAGGACCTGGCAGGCTGTCGCCGTGGTTCTGGGCGTCGTCACGGTCGCGCTCCTGCTCTTAAGCCGAGCAAGGGTGCTTCCCGTCGATCGCTCACGAGCAGCGATCTCCAGCCTTGGCTACTTTGCCATGCTCGGTGTCGCGTTCATGCTGGTCGAGCTGTCGCTGCTCGTGCGCCTGTCGCGGGTGCTCGGACATCCGTCGATTGCACTGACCGTCACGCTCGGTGGCTTGCTTGTCACGGGCGGGGTCGGCAGCTTCATCAATGACCGCATACCCGGCCGCCACCTCAGCCGGGTCATCATCACCGCCGGGGCCATCGTCGCGGCGCTTACGATGGCTGTCGCGGCCGCCCCCACCGCCGGCACGATCGATGTCGGCGATCTCTCACTCGCCGGTCGAATCGCCCTGACGCTCCTTTCAATCATGCCGCTCGGGTTCGCGATGGGCATGCTCTTCCCCAGTGGTCTGCGTCTGATGCCGGGAGATGCAACCCTTCCGTGGGCGATCAACGGCATCGCGTCCGTGGTCGGCTCCGTTCTCGCGGTGACGCTCGCGGTTCAGTATGGCTACCCGGCGGTATTACGGACCGGCGCCGCATTGTACGGATTGCTGGCCATCGTCGGTGGGCCGTTGCTCGGAGAACCGTTAGCCATACCCTTTCGACGCCGGTCCAGGAGCGACGAGCGCTCCGTCGCTCCCGAACCGGCGGGCCGTTGAACGAGATGCGTCTGACTCGCGGGTGTCGTCATCGTGGAATAGGTGGCCGCGCCATGTGATCAGGACCGGGCGGAATGACCGCTTCTTATTCGGCCGACTCCAGGCGGATCATCGTTAGAAGACTGTCCAGGATCGTCTCATCTGGGAGGTGCCCATGCAGAACCCGTCAGCTACGCCTCATGCGCTCGCCCGCGTTCCATTGATCGGGCAGGCCGTCGCCGCGCCGCACGGATCGCACGTCGCGTACGTTGTCGAGCATGATGCCCGTGTGCAGATCGTCCTCCTATCGCTCGCCGGCCAGCCATTGCGGACGCTCACCGCCGACATCGCCCCGTCAGGCGCCCGGGCCTGGGGTCCTCGTGACATCGACTGGTCACCCGACGGCCGACTGTTGGCGTTTGTCGGCGGAGAGCACGGAGAGAGCAACTCATGGACAGTCGATGTAGAAACAGGACGCCTTCACCGTATGACGCAGTACAACTGGGCTGACCGTTCGCCGCGCTGGTCGCCTGACGGTCGATTTCTCGCTATTGTCACGGAGGTTGATGGAGTCGACTCCGTCAATGTCGTGAGTCGCGACGGCGGCTGGCCACGACGCCTCTCCGACCCATCCTTCGCAAGCGCCGAACCCGCCTGGTCACCGGATGGAACGACCATCGCCTTCCAGTCCAATCGCAGCGACGACCAGCGGAGCCACAACCGCGACATCTGGATCGTCAATGTTGCCTCCGGCGAGGAACGGCGCCTTACCAAGCCAGACGGCCACGCCGACACCAACCCGGTGTGGTCGCCGGACGGTAGACGCATCGCGTTCGTCTCCGAGCGGAACGGGTGGAAGCAAATCTGGACCATGACCGCCGACGGACGGGACCAGCAACCCCTCGCTCCGGAGGACGTTGAACAGACTGAGCCCATCTGGAGTCCAGACGGTCGGCATCTTGCCGCGGTGCGACGTGTTGGGGTTGCCGCCGAGCTCCTGGTCATCGACGCTATGACTGGTGAACGAGCCGCCATGCCACCCGTGAGCACCATTGAGACACTTGCCAGCCTCTCCTGGTTCGCCGATAGCGACGCGCTCTGCGCCATCGCGGGATCACCGACGAGTGCAGACGACATCTGGAAATTGCCCCTGATGGGGGAGCCAAGCCGACTGACCAACGTGATGCCGGCGGCATTGCGAGCTCAACGAATGGTCGATCCATCGACGATTCGGTTCGCAAGTGGCGACGGTCAGGAGATCGAAGCTCTGCTCTTTACGCCACATGACGTCAAGCCAGGGGAAGGGCGACCGGGACTGGTCTATGTCCATGGAGGGCCGACCTGGCAAGTCGAGCGCGGCTGGCTTCCAGAGATTCAGCATCTCGTCGGAGCTGGCTACACCGTGCTCGCTCCGAACTTTCGTGGAAGCACCGGCTACGGGCGGGATTTCGACCGCGCCAACGACCAGGATTGGGGCGGTGGCGACCTCGATGATTGCGTCGCCGCCGCGGCGGAACTGCGTCGCCTCGCCTGGATCGCCTCCGACCGTATCGGTATCTGGGGCGGCAGCTACGGCGGTTACATGACACTCCTCGCCCTCGGCAAGCACCCGGATGTCTTCCAGGCTGGTGTCGATCTCTATGGCTCCTCTGATGAGGCGACGCTCTGGATGCAATCCGATACACCCGGGCGGCGTGGGATCGAGGAAGAGGTCGGCGTGCCGTTGCTCGACCGGGAGCGCTTTCGTGCCGGGGCGCCGCTTCACTACGTCGACCGCATCAAAGCTCCCCTGCTGATGCTCCACGGTGAAGACGATCGCCGGGTCACGCTGGCTCAGTCCGAGGCGATGCGGACCGCGCTCGACCGTCTCGGCAAAGTGTTTGAGTACCACCGCTATCCAGGCGAACCACACGGCTTTCGGAAGATCGACAACTGGATCGACGTTCAAGACAAGACCGTCGATTTTCTCGGGCGCTTTCTGTAATGACCGCCACCGTCGCTCTCCGTGCGCTCCTCCTGTCGTGGAGCGTGATCTGGCTCGGCGCCCCCACATCGGCGGCGCGAGATGTCGCCAGTGCTCGCCATGAACAGCGCCCCCGTTTGTCCCTTTCCGCGGTCGATGGCTTGCCTGACCATCACTACGTCGTCGACCCGGCGGCCTTCGGTTCGTCCGATCCATTCGCAACACCTGAGGCACATGGCTCCTGGCTGCGCCGCGCCTCAATGCCGGTCGCCAAGGATGACTTCGCCTATGCGGAGACCGACGGGCGGATCTACGCATTTGGCGGTATGACCGGTCCGCGAGGCACGCTTCTGGACGATGCCGAAGTCTACGACGTGGTCAGCGATACGTGGCGGATGCTACCCGATCTACCCACGAGGCGGCGGTCGGTTCGGGCCGCCGCGGTGGGCGCGACGATCTATGTCGTCGGCGGGGTCGGGGTCACGGGTCCGACTGGAACAGTCGAAGCGTTTGACACCCAGACTGGGGCCTGGTCCACACGTGCGGCGATGCCGACCCCACGGTACGGCATGGCGATCGCTGTCGTCGACGGTGTGCTCTATGCCATCGGTGGCTTCCGTGACGGGCGCGCATTGGCGACAGTCGAGCGGTACGATCCGCTCACCGACCGGTGGCAGCCGCGTGCCCCCCTCACAACGCCGCGGACACATCTGGCCGCAGTCGGCGTCGGAGCAACGATCTATGCGCTGGGGGGGGAGGCGGACCACGGACCGCTGGACGTGACGGAGGTCTACGAAGCGGCTGCCGACCGATGGCATGCAGGGCCGTCTCTCCCGGAGCCGCTCAGCAACTTTTCAGCGGTCCTCGTGGATGGTCGCATCCATGTCCTTGAGCATGACGTCCACGATGTCCTACGTCTTGTTGACCAGCGGTGGTCCCACGCCGTGCCAATGCCAACACCTCGCCATGGCCTCGGTCTGGTGGCCATCGACGGCGTCATCTTTGCCTTCGGCGGCTGCCACCAACAGCTCTTCGATCTCGACGTGGTCGAGGCCTATGACGCGAATGCCGGACCGGTAGGCCACGACGCCACGATTCCCGCGGCCAACTGAGGGCGACCACGGCCGGTCGTCGCCGAGCGACCCGCCATGGCCACCCGTGTCTCTGGCCGTCGAATACGTTTGCCGTCGCCTCCGTCCGTCGCCGGCGGCAGTCGAATTACGCCGCCGGGGTGCGGCGAAAGTCGCCGGCGATCTCTTGCATCTGCGCGAACCAGACGCCGTCGTGCTCAAGGATGTCGTTGATGACGCGCTCAAGCATCTGCATCCGGTGGTGGCGGCCAATGATCTGGGGATGCATCGTCAGCACGTAGCAGATATCGCCGCCTTCCTCGTGCGCGCCGGCGAAATCCTCGCGCCAGATTTCCTCGACCTTGGACGGACCGCTCAGCCCCATCAAGTAAACGGGGTTGTACGCAAAGAGGAAGTGCGAGGAGTCGCACAGTTCCCACGCCGACGGAACCTCGACGATGTTGGTGCGGGTTCCCTGGTCTTCGACCCAGTAGGGACGATCGCGTGCCAGCTGGCTGGCGTCATACTCGAACCCATACTCCGCGAGCAATCCGTAGGTCGCCTTCGACAGCTCCCAGGAGGGCGAGCGATAGCCGCGTGGTTTGACGCCGTGGCGGTCCAGGGCTTCGAGTCCTCGTTCAATCATCGTCCGCTCTTCGTCTCGGTCGAGGAGGTGCGGCGCCTCGTGGAGATAGCCATGGTGCCCCACCTCGTGCCCAGCGGCGACGATGGCCCTCACCTCATCCGGGTGGCGGTCGGCCGTATCGCCCGGAATGTAGAAGGTCGCTGGCAGGTCGTACTTCTCAAGCAGGCGGAGGATGCGAGGGACTCCCTCGTTTGCACCGTAGGCGCCACGTGAGAGCGCCGATGGTGTATCCACCTTGAAGGCGCCGAGCCACGCCGACTCGGCATCGAAATCGAAGGTCAGCGACACCGCCACCCGTCGATCGCTGGCGTTCCCCCGGCTTGCTGGCATGTCGTTCCCTTTCTCCATGTCCGTCAACCCCGCGCGGTTATTGATCGATCCAGACATCTTCGAACCGCAGGTCCATCGACGGCAGGATAGTCACGCCGTGGACAGACGGCTGAAATGCGTAGTTGACCAGTTCGTAGTGAGTGAAGATGACCGGAGCGTCGGTGAGGATGATCTGCAACGCGTCGGCGTACAACTGCTTGCGTTGCCCCTGGTCGGTGGTGAATCTCGCCAGCTCAAGTGGTGTATCAGCGGCCGGATTGGCATAACCGGTGAAGTTGCGCGGCTCAGCGCTGTGGAGCGTCAGGTAGTAGAAGTCGTCCGGATCGAGGATGCCTTGCTGGTATGCCGTCGTGATCTGGTAGCCCTTATTGATGAACTGATCGAGCCAGACGGTCACTTCAACTTGCTTGAGGTCGACGTTCAGACCAATTTTGCCGAGTTGATCCTTGACGATCTCGGCCGTGCGCTGCAACTCGGGGTACTGGGGTAGGCTGAGCATCTCGATCGTCTTGCCGGCGTCATAGCCGGATTCAGCCAGCAATTGTTTCGCCTTATCCAGGTCAGGCGCCGACGCATAGGGATCGACGCCCGTATACCACGCGCTGCCAGTGGAGACAGCTTCGTTCGCAACCTCGCCGATCCCCGAGTACGCAAGTTGCAGGATGGTGGAGCGATCGATGGCCCAGGCGACGGCCTGGCGCAGCTTGGCGTTGTCGAATGGGGGTTTGGTGGTGTTGAGGGCCAGATAATCGGGGAGACCGGCGTTGGCCGAGGTGAGGTACTGGAGATCGGAGGATGACTCAAGCTCGGGAATCATGTTCAGTGGCACCGCGTCGACCCACTGCACCTCGCCCGCCTGGAGCGCGGCCATGCGTGTCTGGTCGACGGGCAACCCGCGAAAGATGAGCTGGTCCAGGTACGGTTTGCCGGACGCGTAGTACTGGTCCCACCGTTCCAGGGTCAGATGGTCGTCGGTCACCCACTCGATGAACCTGAACGGACCGGTGCCAACCGGGTTGCGCTTCGGATCGAGGTCCGTGACCGCTTTCTCGTTGACGATCTGACCGCGAGCGGCCAGGCTCGACAGGAACGGCCCGTACGGTTTCTCAAGGGTGAACCGAACCGTGAAATCACTCACGGCGTCAACCGCCGTGACCGGCGCGAAGAGTGGCGCGAAGCTGGAGGCCGTTGCTGGGGCCTTGATCCGTTCAAACGTGAACCGGACATCGTCAGCGGTGAACTTCTCGCCGTTGTGGAAGACGGCGTTCTCGACGAGATTGAACTCCCAGACGTTGTCGTCGATCTGCTTCCATGCGGTCGCCAGCTGGGGCACGACCGTGCCCGATCGGTCAATATCGACCAGCTTATTGAAGACGTTGTCGTAGACCTGAACGCCCGCATAGCCCACATTGGTAGCGGGGTCCAGGTTATCGGGTTGGCCGGTGATTCCCGCGGTGATCGAGCCACCCCGAACCGGTTGGGGCGTCGCCGCATCTTGAGCCAATGCCCCGGGGAGTGACAACCGCCCCAGGCCACCCAGCATTCCGATGGCGCCGACCCCCTTCAGGAGGGTACGGCGGCTGGTCTGGGCACGATGGAAAGGCCCGACCGCTGTGGATCGCAACTCGTTCAAGGTGTCTCCTCCCTGGTTGATCACACGAAGGTTCAGACGGCGTAAGTGACGTGGTCGGCTCTTCGTTCACTCCGCTCGGCGATTGCCCGCCCGAACCTCACCACCCGTGCTATAAGGCGAAGCAACCGAGCCATGGCAACCTCCTTGAAAGGGGTCATGTGAGTCAGCGCCTGTGATCCGCAACGCGTTCCAGCCGGCGCCAGCACAAGGACCGGCTGCGCTCCGGAACGACCCGCGTCGAACCTCACGTCTACAGCGCGACGGCTTCCTCCTTCGCAACCGGATGCGGCTGTTTTTCCCGACCACGACGCAGCATGTCCGTCCAGTTGTACCGGCTCTTGGGTTGGTGCAGGACGGTCGATGTCTCGATGCCCCGGATGCCAGGAATGTGAGCGAGGTCGTCCTGAATAAAGCCGTAGAAGTCGGCGACGGACGGGAGAAAGACATCGACGATAATGTCGAACGCCCCCGTCGTCATCGCCACGAAGCGGACCTCCTCCAACTGGCTCAGCCGCTCGGCGATCTCCGGCGCTTTGCCGAGCTCGACGTGGATACCGGCGATAATGTGTCCGTCGAGACCAAGCACCGAGAAGTCCGGCACGATCACCGTGCGGAACACGCCCGCCTGCTGCATGCGATCGACCCGCTTGCGAACGGTCGATTCCGCAATCCCGAGCAGCCGGGCAATCTCGACGTTTGGCCGCCGGCCGTTTTCCTCAAGGAGCTTGAGGATATCAAGGTCGGTTTCGTCCAGCTCAATCGCCATGGCACCTCCTTTCTTGCGTCGATACGATCGATGCGTCCCGCCACCTTGCAGGATCCGGGAGCGGTTCGCCGGGTTTCGCCTGGGCGCGCGCCCAGGCCACGGCGTGGCAGGCCACGACATGTCCGGCCTCATCGCTCAACAGAGCCGGTTCCTGCTGGCCGCAGATCGATCGGGCGATCGGGCAACGGGGGTGGAAGCGACAGGCGGGCGGCGGATTCAGCGGGCTCGGCACCTCACCTTCAAGCAGCATGGGGGTGTGGGGAGTGTCCGGATCGGGATTGGGAACAGCGCTGATCAGGGCCCGCGTGTAGGGATGGAGTGGCTGAGCAAAGAGCACATCCGTTGGCGCCGTCTCCACGATCTTGCCTAGATACATGACCGCGACCCGGTCACTCAGATGATGGACCACCTCAAGATTATGCGAGATGAAGAGATAGGCCAGACCAAGCGACTGCTGGAGCTGTTCGAGCAGATTGAGGATCTGCGCCTGGACCGAGACGTCAAGTGCGGACGTCGGCTCGTCGGCAACGATGAGCAGGGGTTCCAGCGCCAGTGCGGCGGCAATGCCGATCCGCTGGCGCTGACCGCCGCTGAATTGGTGGGGGTAACGATCCGCGGCATCAGCCGGCAACCCGACTTGTCGCAGCAGTTCCGTCACTCGCGCTTTCCGGCCCGACCGCTCCGTGACGTTGAAGATCGCGAGTGGTTCTTGCAGGGTCTGACCGACGGTCAGCCTCGGGTTGAGCGAGGAGGACGGGTCCTGGAAGATGATCTGCGCCCGCCGGCGAAGGTTCCGTAGCTGCTCCTTCGATGCCCGCATGACGTCCGTGCCGTCGATGTGGACCTCTCCCATCGTTGGCTGGATGAGGCGGAGGATGGAGCGACCAAGGGTACTCTTGCCACAGCCAGACTCGCCGACGAGACCGACGGTCTCGCCCCGGTTGACCGTCAGGGAAACGCCGTCGACCGCGTGAACCGTGCGCGGCCCGTTCCGCAACCGATCGACCACGTTTTGCGAGACCGCGAAGTGGGTCCGCAGGTCGCGTATCTCCAACACCGGCGTGGGAGCAGGGTTAGGCGGGGACACGCGCATCGTCCTGGTTGTAGAGGACGCACGCCACCTGCTGCCGTCCCACAACGTTCATCGGCGGCGGCGCCAGGCAGATCGGTCGTGCGTGCGGACAGCGAGGGGCGAAGCGACAGCCAGCTGGTGGACGCCGCAGATCGGGCACGGTCCCGTCGATCTGCCGCAGTGGCTCGCCACGCGGCACCCGGCCGGGGAGCGAGGCAAGCAGACCCTGGGTGTAGGGGTGACGCGGGCTGTTGAAGATGTCGCGGACGGGACCCTGCTCGACGATCTTACCCGCGTACATGATGGCAACGCGGTGACACAGCTGAGCGACCACACCAAGGTCATGGGTGATCATGATGATTGAGGTCTTCTGGTGCTCCCGTTGAAGCGCTCGGAGCAAGCCGAGAATCTGGGCCTGGATGGTGACATCGAGCGCGGAGGTCGGCTCATCGCAGATCAGCAGCGACGGATCACAGGCCAACGCGATCGCGATCACCACTCGCTGCCGCATGCCGCCGCTGAACTCGTGCGGATAACGGCGAAGCTGCGCGTCCGGGGAGGGAATGCCCACCTGCGTCAACAGATCAATCGCCCGTGACCGCGCCGCCGCACCACCCAGACCGAGGTGTTCCCTGAGCGGCTCCGCAATTTGTTCTCCCACCGAGAACGCCGGATCGAGCGAGGTCATCGGATCCTGGAAGATCATCGCCATCCGGTTGCCCCGCAAGCGCCGCAAATCCTCTGCTGGCAACCGAAGGAGATCCTCCCCTTCAAGGAGTGCCTGCCCCGCGACGGTTCGCGCCGATATGGGGAGCAGCCGCATCAATGAGAAACCGACCGTCGTCTTGCCACACCCCGACTCACCGACCAGGCCGAGGATCTCTCCCTGCTCCACATCGAACGAGATGCCGTCCACCGCCCGCACGGGATCGGGACCGGTTCCGTAGTAGGTCGTCAGATCGCGAACGCTTAAGAGCGCCATCGTTGCCTCACGCCGGCGCCATGGCCGGGGCGGCGATCGGCGCCTCGTAGACAGTCCGTCCCCCGGAGATCGTCGCCATCACGGGGATTCGGTCGATCTCGTCTGGCGCCACGGTGCGCGGGTCTGCCCCGAGGACGGCGAAATCGGCGAGCTTGCCAGAGGTGATTGTGCCCTTCCGGTCCTCGTCGAACGAGGCATAGGCGGCGCGTCGGGTGTACAGGGCGATCGCCTCCTCGACGCTGATCGCCTCGCCGGGAGCGAACTCCGCCCCCGAGGTCGTCCGCTCCGTCACCGCGACTTTGATCCCGATCAGCGGCTGGTACGACGACACCGGAGAGTCGGAGCTGCCGGCCAGTGGAATGCCGGCGTCGAGCACTGACTTGAGCGCATAGGTCAATTGCGACCGCTCGCGGCCCAGGTGACGCAGAAAGCCGTCGCCGAACTCGTAGATGAATGGTGGCTGACCGACGGGCACAATGCCCATCTCTTTGATCCGGCGAATCAGGTCAGGCCGGAGGATACCGCAGTGTTCGAGCCGGTGGCGGTGATCCGCCCGTGGCTGGCGCTGGAGCGCCCGCTCAAATCCGTTCAGGCACATCTCGATGCCGCGGTCGCCGATGGCATGAATGGCCACCTGCCAACCCGCGCAATGTCCGCGCCAAATCGTCTCGTCCAGTTCCTCCTGCGGCATCATCTCGAGCCCGAGATTGTTTGGATTCGGATCGTCGAGAAATGGCTCCGACACGGCGGCGGTGCGCCCAATCAGCGAGCCATCGGACATGATCTTCAAGCAACCGATCCGCAGGTGATCGTCCCCGAATCCGGTCGAGAGACCGAGCGTTTCGAGCGCGTCGAGGAAATTCGTGCGGATCATCAGGTACGTCCGAAGCGGCAGCTCACCGGCCGCCCACGCCGATTGATAGACCGCAAACTCCGGGCTGGTGAAGATGCCAGCCTCCTGACTGCTGGCGATACCGGCCGCCAGGTACGCACGGCTCGCGACATCGAGACAGCGCCGGAGGACCTCTTTGTCCTCCGGGATGAACCGAAGGGGGACGAGCGATTGGGCCTGCTCCTGGAGAAGTCCCGATGGCTCATCACGCTCAGGGTCGATGTGGATCGTGCCGCCGAACGGTGCTTCGGTCTGCCGTGAGATCCCGGAAAGCGCCAGTGCCCGGCTGTTGATCACGGACATATGCCCGGAGGCGTTGCGGATCGAGACGGGGTGATTCGGCGCCACCGCATCGAGATCCCACCGCGTCAGATGGCGGCGTTCGACCAGCTTATTGTCATCGTAGCCACGCCCCTCCACCCATTCGCCTTCCGGTGTCGCGGCGGCACGCTCTCCGACCGCCGCCAGCATGTCGGCGATGGAGCGAACTGCCGGAAACGAGCAGTTGACCTGGCTCAGCCAGTGACCGAGCAGCAGGAGATGGTGGTGGGCGTCGTTGAACGCCGGAATGATGGTCGCGCCAGCAACGTCCATCGTCTGTTTCACACCAGAAAGGTGGCTGCGCGCGTCGTCGGCATCTCCGACCCAGGCGATCCGCCCGTCTCTGACGCCGACCGCGCTGGCGTTGGCTCGATTGGCGTCCATCGTCAGGACATTGGCATTCGTGATCAACAGGTCGAGCGCCATCGGCGGATCTCTCCTCTAGCGTGCGCGCCGGCGTGGATCCGCCAAGTCGCGAATCCCGTCGCCGATCAGGTTGAAACTCAGGATCGCCACGGCGATCGCCAGACCGGGAAAGACCACGACCGGCGGGTTCTGACTCATAAAGTCGCGCCCGTCCGCGAGCATCCGACCGAGCGACGGCGTCGGCGGTTCGGTGCCGAGTCCAAGAAACGAGAGGGCCGCCTCGATGAGGATGGCGAACCCTAGCATCAGCGAGACCTGGACCAGGATGGCGCCGAGGCAGTTCGGCAGAATATGCCGAAACATCAGACGGAGCGGTCCAGCGCCGCGCGCGCGGGCACCCTCGACGAACAACTCTTCTTTAAGCATGATGGCCGATCCCCGCACGACGCGGGCGATGTACGGCACGTAGATCGTGCCGATCGCGAGGATCAGGACACCCGTGCCGGACCCAAGGGCGGAGATCAGCGCGATCGCCAGGAGGACCGTCGGGAAGGCAAAGAACACGTCGAGGACGCGCATGATCACGTTGTCGAGCCACCGTCCGGTGTAACCCGCGATCAGCCCCAGCGGAACCCCGATGGCGAGAGACGCGGCCGTGGCCGTGAAGGCAATCGTCAGCGAGATGCGGTAGCTATAGAGGACGCGGCTCAAGAGGTCCCGACCCAGGTTGTCGGTACCAAAGGGATGATGGAGGCTCATCCCCTGGAGGACGGCATCCGAATCGATGGCATTGGGTGGTGCGGGCGCGATCAGCGGGGCAACGAGAGCGAAGAGGATCAACAGCCCGATGATTCCCACGCCCACCGCCAGCGCCGGGTAGCTTCGCAGCGCCGCCAGACTCAGGCTGCTGGTCACCGCGGTCGGCGCCGCTGGCGCGACCGCAATTGGGCCGCTCGGAATCGATGGGCTACTCATAGCGAATGCGCGGATTGAGCACGGCATAGAGCAGGTCTGTGGCGAGGTTGACGAGCATGAAGAGCAGGCCGATCACCAACACCCCACCCTGGACGATCGGATAGGAGCGGGTGTTCACCGCGTTCAGGGTCATCTTGCCGATCCCGGGGAGACTGAACATCGTTTCGACGATGACCGCACCTCCGAGCAGGTAGCCAAACTGCAACCCGAGCACGGTAACGATCGGGATCGACGCGTTGCGAAGCGCATGCTTGTAGACGACCAGCCGCTCACGAATCCCTTTGGCCCGCGCGAACTTAATAAATTCCTGGTCGAGGACCTCCGTCATCGCCGCGCGGGTCGTCCGCATCAGCACCGCCGCCATCGAGAGCGAGAGTGTGATGGCCGGCAATGCCATGTAGCGCAGGTTGTCGATCAACCCGTCAGAGATGGGCCGGTATCCGGAGGGCGGCAGCCATTTCAGGCGCAGCGAGACCAGCAGGATCAGAAGAACACCCAGCCAGAAGTCGGGGACAGAGATTCCAACGAGCGATAGCGCGGTGCCCGTGACATCGGCAGCTCCCCGCCGTTTTGCCGCCGCAAACACGCCCAGCGGGATTGCGACGACGACCGCGATGACCGTCGCCAGCACCGTCAGCTCAAGCGTGACGGGAAGTCGTCGCAGGAGCATCTGGGTCAGCGGCTCGTGCGAGCGGAAATCGGTTCCCAGATCTCCATGCAGCAACTGCCATAGCCAGGTCAGATATTGACGCCACAGCGCCTCGTCGAGCCCCAGCTGGTGACGGAGCGTCGCGATGTTCTGGGGAGTCGCCGTCAAGCCGAGCATCACGCGGGCCGGGTCGCCGGGCACAAGGTGGATGAGGCTGAACACCAGGACCGACATCCCAACCAGGACTGGGATGGTGATCAGCAGCCGCTTGGCGATGTAAAAGAGAATGCCCACCAGACCCCCGCTCGACTCGAACCGGCGGCCGGGCGGTCGCGTTTCACCGTGGCAGACTGCATCGATCCGCCGATGTTACGCGCTCGCCCCTGGCCGCCGGGTGCCCAGACCGGCGCCGTCCTACTGCTTGATCCAGACGTCCTTGAACCGGAGTTCCATCGACGGCAGGATCTGCGTCCCCTCGACGCTCTTGGCCGTCGCGTAGTTGAGCAGTTCGTAGTGGACGAAGGTCAATGGCACGTCCTGATTGAGGAGCTCGCGCGCCTGCTGGTAGATCGCTTTCCGCTTCTCGAAGTCCGTCTCCGTGCGGCCAGCCTCGGCCAGTTTGTCCATCACCGGGTTGGTATAACCCGTGACGTTGCTTGGCGAGGTGGAGAGCATGAGCTGGTGATAGAAATCGTCGGGGTCGAGAATGCTGCTCCAGTATCCCGAGGTGATCTCGTAGTTGTGGGCGAAGAAGTTCTGCCCCCAGACAGTGACCTCTTGCTGCTCGATGTCCATCTGGATGCCGATCTTCGCGAGGTTATCCTTGAGGATCTCGCCGGTCCGCAGGAGCTCGGGGTACTGCGGCAGACCGAGGTAGGTGATCTTCGTCTTGACGTCGAACCCGGATTCGGCCAGCAACTGCTTGGCCTTTTCGAGGTCGGGGGCGGCATCGTACGTCGTCGAGCCGCTGTGCCAGACATTGCCGGTCGCGACCTCCTCGTTGGCGACCTCGCCGACCCCTGAGTAGGCGAGCTGCACGATCGCCTTGCGATCGGTCGCCCAGGCGACGGCCTGCCGCAGCTTGGCGTTATCGAACGGCGGCTTGGTCGTGTTCATGGCGATGTAGTCGGGAAGTCCCGCGGTGGCGGCGGTGTAGTAGTTGTACTCGCCGCTGTCCTTGACCTCAGCCACCTTCTGCAACGGGATCGCGTCGACCCAATTGACCTCACCACTCTGGAGGGCGGCCATCCGGCTCTCGTCGACGGGGAGGCCGCGGAAGATCACCTGATCGACGAAGGGTTTACCACTCTCGTAGTACTGGTCCCAGCGCTCAAGGGTTAGATGGTCGTCGGCGACCCATTCGACAAACTTGAACGGACCGGTCCCCACGGGATTCCGGGCGGGATCGGCCGCCGCGATCGCTTTCTGATTGACGATCTGGCCAGAACCAGCAAGGTGGGAAAGGAACGGTCCAAATGGTTCCGCAAGCACGAACTTCACGTGGTAGTCATCGACTGGCTCGACCGACTTGATCGGCGCGAAGAGAGTCGCGTTCGGTGAAGCCGTCGCCGGGTCTTTGATTCGGTCAAACGTGTATTTCACGTCGGCTGCCGTGAACTTCTCGCCGTTATGGAACACGGCATTCTGGACGAGCTCGAACTCCCATTCCGTGGGAGAGGTATTCGTCCACTTGGTCGCGAGTCCGGGGATGAAGTTAAGGTCCTGATCGACGTAGATCAATTTGCTGAAGATGTTGTCGTAAATCTGGAGCGAGGTATAGATACCCGCCTTCTGCGGATCCATCGTGTCCGGTTGCCCCGTGATCCCGGCAATCAGCGTACCGCCCGCGGTCGGCGAGTCTTGATTGCGGCGGACGGGGTTTGCGAGCCCCTGGATCGGCGCGGCGCCAACTGGAGCCGGATGCACCACACCGGCCAGAGCAAGGCCAGCTCCACCCAGCGCGAGGGATCGCATCAGGTCCCGCCGTGAGACGGCCCGTGCCAGGAGCCGAGTATGCCGCACGATGTCGTTCGCGTCCCGCTCAACCATCACAGCCTCCCCTTTGTCGATCGAACGAATCACATGGTCGTGCCGGAAGCCCACACTAGGCTCCCTGCTGCTGGCGAAACTCATCGGCGATCTCGTGCATCTGCACGAAGCGAACGCCGTCGTGGTCCTGAATGTGGCCGATCATTCGCTCCAGGAGCCGCATCCGATGATGACGTCCGATAATCTGGGGATGAAGGGTCAGCACGAAGATGCCGCCATCCTCATAGGCGCCGTCAAAGTCGCCCCGCCAGATCTCCTCGACCTTCGACGGGGCGCTCAGCCCGACGAGGTAGGATGGGTTGAAGGCGAAGAGGAAATGGGCGGAATCTGTCAGCTCCCATGCTGACGGCACCTCGACGATCTCGGTTTGCCGTCCCTCGATGTCGACCCAGTAGGGTGTGTCTCGCGCCAGCATGCTTGAGTCGTAACGAAAGCCATACTCCTCGAGGAGCGGATAGGTCGCCTTGGAGAGCTCCCACGATGGGGAGCGATAGCCCGTCGGCCGGACGCCGTGACGGGCCAGCGCTTCCATACCGCGCTCAAGGATGGAGCGTTCTTCATCCGGTTCGAGCAGATGAGGAGGCTCGTGGAGATAGCCGTGGTGACCGATCTCATGCCCTGCAGCAATGATCTCCTTGACCCGGTCCGGATGGCGGTCCGCGGTGTCGCCTGGCACGAAGAACGTGGCCGGCAATGAGTACCGATCGAGGAGCCTGAGAATACGAGGGACACCCTCGTTGGCGCCGTAGGCGCCCCGTGAAAGCGCCGATGGAGTGTCGACCTTGAACGAGCCAAGCCAGACCGACTCGGCATCAAAGTCAAAGGTAAGCGCGACCGTGCAGCGCGCCTGACTCTGCCACATAGACATCCTCGACGAGATCGAGTCGGATGTAGGCTCGGCAACTGCTCCAACGATACCAGTCGGATGCGAAAGTCGTCAATGCTGCCACATTTAATGACGAATATCGTCGCCCACGTGGAGCTTGAGCGATTGACAATCGCGCCGACCATTTCCCACGCTCCGCATGACACGATTGATCGCGTACGTTCGCATCCGCTCCCCGGACTGCAATCAGCAATCGCACACCCGTTCCATTGACACGGTGTCAAGGCAGCCATACACTCGATGGTGCCGATGGTGTACGTACACTACCTCTTCGGAGCGGGAGGAGCGGGGGCCGGTCGCTGCTGGGGAGCCGCGGCTGGTCGCGAGATGGGGGCTGGGGACCATGAGCGAGAATGACCGTCGCGCCGCGGATTGCCTGTCGGTGCGGGATGTGATGATCCGGCTGGCGTCGATGATCGGTCTGATTGCCGCCGCGCTCGGTGCCCTGATGGTGGCCCATCCACTGTAGGGCCGATTGCGATACCGGCGGCGGCTCGTCCAGAATCGCCGTCGAACAAGAAGCCACTTTCGTCCTGACCGCCGGTTGATGCACCAAGCCGCGGGGCTGGCCGCACGCATCAGCCAGGTGGATTGGGGAACCTCATCTCCCCGATCATGGCCAGGGGACGGCATGGCGACGCGGAGCCGGACGAGCAATCGTTCGGCTTCGCTCGTTTCCCAGTCTTCTCCCCGCGCCGCCATCGGTCGTTGGTAGCCGTCGACGGGTGGCGTTGGTCGGCCAGGCGACAACACCTGAGATACGATCGAGCTCACCTCGGAGCGTGCTTCACCAGGGCGCCCCCGGTCACGGCCACGCGTCATCCATGTGCGGAGGGATCCCGGTTTATTGGACACTGATCCTCCATGCCTTCCCGACGATGTGGTCCCTCCAACGACCGGTGCGGATCGCCAGACGCATCGATGTAGAGCCGATGCCGGCCAGATCCACGCGAATCACGTTTGATCTGCCCGTAGCCCGACGAGAGCGGTGCCGCCATGGAACATTTCATGCTTTTGATCTTGCTGGCCGGGGGGTGCACGGCACGGCCGCACACCGCTCATTGCCTTCGATAGAGCGTTCCGAACGTCGTGGCGGTCCGCGCCGATCAAACGCTGTCTCGTCGATGTCGGTTGGAAGCCTGCGGGAAGCCATCCCAGGTTAAGACGTTTGGTCGGGTCGCACACCAAGGCTTGTCACCGTTGACGTGTCGTTAGCAGAGAGGACGGATCGCCGATGTCGGTTTCTTCTGGCTCCGAAGTACGCGCGCGAATAGCCGGGCGCCCGGAACGATCTCGGACTGGTCTGGTCGCCGTGGCCCTGGCGCTCCTACTCTCCCTGGTGATCCCGGTCTTTGGACGCGCGGCGTCGGCCCAGGAGACACCGGCCCCAGTGACGGACGGCGAAGCGCTGGTGCGCGTCATCCACGCCTCCCCTGATGCGCCAGCGATCGATGTCTATGTCGACGACGAGTTGGCGATCCCCGGCTTGACGTTCGGGACTGCCAGCGACTTCGTGACCGTGGCCTCTGGAAAACGGCAGATCCGGGTCGCTCCCGCGGGCACGAATCCCGATGAGGGCTCCGTGATCGACGAGTCTCTCGAACTTAAAGAAGACTCAGTCTCCGATATCGCGGCGGTCGGCCTGCTCGCCGATATCAAGGCTCAGGTCTATGACCTCGATCTCAGCACCGTCGACGACCCCGGCAACGCCCGCGTCCGCGTCATCCACGCGTCCCCCGATGCTGGCAAAGTCGATATCGCGGTCGCGGCGGGCGATACCCTCTTCGAGGGCGCGGACTACCCTGATGCGACCGACTACAAGGATCTCGCCGCCGGCAGCTACAACCTGGAGGTCAAGAAGGACGACGCGGTGGTCCTCCAGGCACCCGATGTCGCGATCGAGGCAGGCATGGTCTACGAGCTTGTTGCGGTCGGCCAGGTCGCCGACAAGTCGCTCCAGCTGATCCCGCTGGCAGCCACCGCCCAGATTCCCTGCTCGACGTTGATCGGCGTCGGCATCGCCACCGATGCCTGCGTGCGGGTGGTTCACGCATCGCCGGACGCCCCGGCGGTCGATATCTATGTCGACGACACCGCGGTCGTGAAGAATGTCGCCTTCGGCACCGCAACCGAGTATCTCAATGTCCCGAGCGGCGAGCATCAGGTGCGCGTCGTCCCGACCGGCCAACCCGCCGACCAGTCGGTCATCGATCTGAAGAAGGACTTCAAGGAAGGCAAGCCGTACCTCGTGGCGGCGACAAACCGGATCGACGATATCGAAGGCAAGGTCTACGACGTCAATCTGAGCCCGATCTCGGCCGACCAGTCGCGAGTCCGGGTCGTTCATGCATCCCCGGACGCTGGCGATGTTGATGTTGCCGTGGCCGGGGGCGATGTCCTCTTCGAGGGGGCGTCCTTCCCCGACGCGACCGATTACGCGGTCATCGACGCCGGGACGTACGATCTGGACGTGCGCTCGACAGAGGACAACGATGTCGCCACCGCCGTCAAGGGTCTGAAGGTCGAGGGCGGCATGGTCTACGACATCATCGCCATCGGTCTCGCCGAGGACCAGAGCTTGAAGCTGCTGTCGCTGGTTACCCCCGCATCGGTCGCCCAGGACGAGACCGCCGCCACCGCGACGCCAGCGGCCGGGTCGGCCCCGACCGTCGCGGCGCCGACCCCGGCCCCGGTTGAGACAGTCGCCGCCGCGGCAACGCCCGCCCCGTAGCGAACCGCACAACGCACCAGGCAATGAGCGCGCCGCTCCCGGTCGGGAGCGGCGCGCTGGCATCTTGGGGTGTCGGAGCCATCGTCGATGGAAACCGGTCGCCGACCAGACCCCGCGATGCTGACCGCTCTGTCCGGCCATCGGCACCGGACCCACCGGGAACGGCTCCCGTCAGGGACGATCTGACCTCGACATCCACGGTCTGGACCTGAGATCAGGACCCGTGTAGAGCGGGCACACCGGTCCCGTCGTCGGTCATCGACTATCGGTGGCTGGGCGATGCGATTGGTCGCCAAGGGGCGCACCCGCCGCAGGTGTCAGTCGGCGGCGACGCTCGCGGCAATCGCGGCGGTGAGAGCCTGGCGCAGGTCGGCGATCAGGTCGCGCTGGTGCTCGATCCCAACTGAAAGGCGGACCAGCGTGTCCTCGACCTCGGCGCCGGTCCCGGCGACGCTGGCATGCGTCATTCGCCCGGGATGCTCGATTAGTGACTCCACGCCGCCCAAACTCTCGGCAAGCTGGAAGACCCTGGTCTGTCCAACGACCGCGGCGGCAGCATCATAGCCGCCGCGAACGGTAAAGGAGACCATCCCGGAGAAATCGCGCATCTGCCGCGCGGCCACCTCGTGCCCCGGATGGTCGGGCAGACCGGGGTAAAAGACACGATCGACCGCCTCCTGCCCCTGAAGGAACTCGGCGACGGCGCGGGCATTGGCGCTATGGCGATCCATCCGGACGGCGAGCGTCTTGATCCCCCGCAGCGTCAGCCAGCAATCAAACGGCCCCGGCACGGCGCCGGCCGCATTCTGATGGAACCGCAGGGTCTGGAGGACCGCCGGGTCGTTGCCGACAACCGCGCCGCCGACCACATCGGAGTGCCCGCCCAGATACTTGGTCGTGCTATGCAGCACCAGGTCGGCCCCTAGCGCCAGCGGCTGCTGCAGATAGGAGGAGGCGAAGGTGTTATCGACGATGAGGCGCGCCTCGTGTCCGGAGACCAGCGCCGCAACGCCGCGGATGTCGACGATCTTCAGGTACGGATTGGTTGGAGTTTCGACCCAGACCATCCGTGTCTCGGGCCGGATCGCCCCCCGGACGGCGTCGAGATCGGTCATATCGACCAGCGAGAAGTCGATACCGTAACGCGACATGACCTGAGCGACGAGCCGGTAGGTGCCGCCATAGGTGTCATCCGAGAGGAGGATGTGATCGCCAGGGTTGAGCAGGTAGAACAGGTTCTGCGTTGCGGCGAGCCCGCTCGCGTAGGCCAGCGCCCAGGCGCCACCTTCGAGCGAGGCCATCGCCTGATGCAATACGGTCCGCGTCGGGTTGTCGGTCCGGGAGTACTCGTACCCCTTATGGATGCCGACCCCATCCTGCACATAGGTGCTTGTCTGATAGATCGGCGGGATCACCGCCCCGGTCGTCGGGTCGGGTTCCTGTCCGGCGTGAATCGCCCGGGTCTCGAACTCGGCGTCGTTCCAATCCGCGTCAACATGACCGTCGATCATGGGGCTCTCCTCTCTGGGATGTGCGCTCGCCGCGCCGTGACGTTTCTCAAGCTGGCAACGTCACCAACGACGCGGCCGCCCGATCTCCCTGAATGACGTCCAGGCGCGCATCGCCCATCATGCGACGCTCACCTGATCGGCGCCTGCCGCGTGCCCTGGCCCGTCATCGCCAGTCGTCTCAATGGCGACCGTCCTTGTGATGGTGCGAGACAAAATGCAGCAGATCGGCGCGGGTCACAACACCGGTCAGCACACCGTTCCGCTGCACCAGCACGGCGGGCGAGCCGGTGACCAGGAGCGGGTAGACCCGCTCGACTTCCTCATTGGCGTCGACCAGGCTGAACGGCCCATCCATGATGGTGCTGACTTGAGCTTCAAGGATATCGGGGTTGCGGAAGACCCGGTCGAGCAACGTGCGCTCCTGGATTGAGCCAACCACCGAATGGACCTCGATCGGCGCGTTGATCGGATCGCCGATCGTCAGGGCGCCATCGCGCACCACCGGCAGCTGGCTGATGTCATGCTCGCGCAGCCGCTCGATGGCGGTGCCAACGGTCTCGTCGGCGGCGACCGCGACCACCTTCGGCACCTCACCGCTCCGCTCGCTGACGACGTGGCTGACGCGCGTCGGCTGGGAAAAGCGCGACAGGAAGCCGTTCTCGCGCATCCAGTCGTCGTTGTAGATCTTGGAGAGATAGCCGCGGCCACTATCCGGGAGCAACACGACGACCAGCGCCGCCGGATCGTCGATCCGCTTTGCCACGTCGAGCGCCGCCCAGGCGGCGAGCCCGCACGACCCACCAACCAGCAGCCCCTCCTCTCGGGAGAGTCGCCGCGCGGTCAGGAAGGAGTCGCGGTCGGAGACCTGGACGAACTCGTCGACGAGCGACCGATCGAACGTGCCGGGCCAGAAATCCTCCCCGACCCCTTCGACCTTATAGGTGTGGATATTCTCGGGGGTGGTGTAGATGCTGCCCTCGGGGTCAGCGCCGATGATCCGCACCTCGGGGTTGCGCTCCTTGAGGAAGCGGGCGACCCCGGAGATCGTGCCACCGGTGCCGACACCGGCGACGAAGTGGGTGATCTGCCCGGCGGTCTGCTGCCAGATCTCGGGACCGGTGCTTTCATAGTGCGTTTGCGGGTTCATCGGGTTGAAGTACTGGTTCGGCTGAAAGGCGTCGGGGATCTCCCGGGTGAGCCGTTCCGCGACCGAGTAGTAGCTTTCTGGCGAGTCGCGCTCGACCGCGGTCGGCGTCGTCACCACCTCGGCCCCATAGGCCCGCAGCACCGCCGCCTTCTCCGGTGCCACCTTGTCGGGCATCACGAACACGCAGCGGTATCCGCGCACCGCCGCCGCCATCGCCAGCCCGACACCCGTATTGCCGCTGGTCGGCTCAACGATCGTGCCGCCCGGCTTCAGCCACCCCTTGCGCTCCGCCTCCTCGATCATCCGGATGCCGATCCGGTCCTTGACCGAGCCACCGGGGTTGAGCATCTCGAGCTTGGCGACGACCGGCGTGGCAATCCCCCGGG
>JAABUS010004188.1_pt1 | contig 21373 bp, 24 predicted proteins | sample 5560161 | NCBI WGS metagenome assembly JAABUS01 (sample SAMN10711885, study PRJNA513376) | rock metagenome | isolation source: Antarctica rocks | place: Antarctica: Victoria Land, Trio Nunatak nord | collected 2016-01-04
CAAGCCCGCTGATACCACATCCAACAACAATATAATCGTAAGAACCGAGTAGAGGTGCGTTGAGATCTCGCCCGTGAATGTGCACACTAGAACCAAAGACTGCTGAGCAAGCTAAAGCGGCCGCTATGGCAAACGACGGATTCTTCATTACGCTAGAACAAAGGAAAGATCAGGAAGCAGTATGCCAGGTAAGTGTCCTTGAAGACTAATTAAATCAACGAGTGATAACTAAGTAAAGTACACAACGAAGGTGGTCGAGGATGCAATAGATGGCGAAGGTAAGGTTGTTTAGAGGATTAGAAAAGTGGAAGAATGGAGGAAAGGTGAAGTGTTGATATCGGCTACGAGAGCGGTAAGGGACCCACTTTTTCTCCTCTAAGTAAGTTGGGTTCAAACGTCAATATGAGCCTCGAAAGCCACACCTAGATAACGTTTGTTAGTTGGGATCCTACGAGATGTTAAGTAGAAGGTGTTTCTATGTTCAATGATTTCTTCGTCACTTCGGCTCAATGGGGAACACAAGCTGTCGCCACGCTTTAGATCTTAGATTCGCACGAGGCAGCAGCATCGGGTATCAACATCCATTGCTAGATCTTCTCCACGGATCAAGGGGAATAAAACAGTAGATGTAGGTTATACAAGTTCTTTTGGACGATTTGGAGCTAAAGACGATGCATTTCGCGCTCTGAAGCCTGGGAAACAGTGCTACAACGTATTGGATGCTCTTGCATGTCGTCGATACCGCGAGTACGCGCATCCCTGGTTCTGCACGCCATATCAATACTGGACGTGACTTCAAGACATAGACCATGACATGCAGAACAACAAGGAGCCTAAGGACTTGGTCACAAGGTAGGATGCTTCCCCGTAACACGTTTCCCCAGTATGTTCATTCATTCTTTGACAAACGGGTCTTGGGCATCACAAGCGAACACATACCACACTCGTCCCAATTCTGCAGGAACTTCTCGTTCCTATACTGCATATTGGCCTCGTACAATTCAATACGTGCCTGTAGGATTCCGGGGCATGAACCTCTCATGTAACTCCATCTTACCTCGTGATGAGTTGTTGAGTAACAGCGTCACGCGCATTATGTCTCCATGGTACGTGCAGTGTGTTGAACGAGATAAGAGCGTAAACGTGTTCTGCAGCTGATGGATGAAGTAAATGCTAGCGTGGCTCAGCCCTATCGCGGCAAGACTATTAGCGTATGCAGAAAGCTATGAATTTCTTGGCATCGCAATTGTCGCGCCTCTCCCCCAAATTTACTATTGAATTCAGACATTCTTGACATTCTCAAACCTTCAACGCTCTATTGAAAAATCAATAGAAAAATCAAACCGATAAATTTGAAGCTATTCAAACCTTTCACAGCTGACATTCTTTTAGCTATGACAGGTTCACTGACTTCGACTCTTCGCTCGAAGATACTACTGTGATGATCAAGTCTACTAGATGAATAGACGAGGTCTATAAGAATGATATGGCAATGTGATATTCTAAGCAGGCACAGAATGAATATATTTTTGGTAGAGCTAATTATTAAGAAGTTCTCGATAACTCGAGGGAATCGACCGACTATAGGAAGTTTGTCAAGCATTGTTAAGTCGAGCACGGCATAACTCATGACATATTAAGCCGAAGATATGACGTAGCCTAAACGATGCCTTGGCAGAGTCATAGAGTTTCAGAGCTAATTCAGATCTGATCTTCGACTTAGCTTCTGATCTAACTTCTATGTGTCAATTCATCATGACAATTGTCTTCTTTTCTAAGAGAGTTCGTTCTCGATCTCAATAATTTAATGTTGTTGTTTACTCTGATAAATGATGACTTGCACTCATTGATTCACTCTAGAAGCTCTCGATAAAAATCTTCAAATCTCTGTGAGAAAATAAGAAAAAGAGAAACTTTTGATCAAATGACAATTCATCTTCGATTATAATGTGTATAGATGACATTATAGATAGTATATGTGATGTGTAGTTGATGTAGATGACAGCAATGATGACGTGTAGATAGCATATAGACATTGTTTATCTTTTGAGTAGATGATGTGATTGAGATGATAGAATGTAGATCAGAGTGAATAACAATTGTTGTTTGTTTATCATTCTTTCAGTTTCTCTCAACTTCTCATTTTCTTCAACTTCATCTTTTTTCAATCATGATTGTATCTTTATCATTGTATGATTACTTTTAACAAACTTTGAGTATATCTGTATTGTAAGAGTAAGAGATCTAAATCATGAATCATGAATGCGCAGCGACGCTCAAAGAAAGTTATAAGATGATGAAGTTGACTGATGCTTAAGTCAAGATCACTGCAAAAGTAAGTGATGTCACACTTGAAGTTTCACGACTATTACTGCAACTAACAGTATTGTAAGTCTGCTCAAAAGACATTGATCAGATGTGATGATCATCATGCTGCTGATGCTGAATCGCTCATAATGATGCAAATATCATCAAATTCTGATTGAAAGCTCATCACTTCTACTATTCAAACTTTCAAGTACATCTTTGCTATCGAAGAGAAAATTCAAGAAATGATGAAAGAAGAAATGATTGCTGATGCTTCATTGATGATGTTACGATTCTAGCTACGCATCTATGTTGATAGCTATGTTGATGACTATGTCGATGATGTTCATGACTATCATTGATCGCTCGTCACTAGACTATTGAATTGTTTCGAAGTCAACTCTATTCAGAATTAGCTTATGTTTCTCTGAGTCATATAGATAGTTGACTCTTTTCTTCTAGATACTTTTCTTTCTTAGCATTTATATACTCATTACATTACACTCATATGACTCGCTCTATGCTGATTTCTAACATTATATAAATGCTTCTTCGTTACAGGCGAAGTGAAATAATCTGCATCGATTCTCAAGTGCTTCTGTTGACTCTTCAACTCACTATCAACATTTGATCTAGTTAACTTGCAATCATCAGCAGCACTCATCTCTCTTCTCTCGTGAGCTAATTCAGCGAGAATAAACAAAAGATTCGAACTCGTGCGCTGATCAGCGAGTATAAACAAATGATCGAAATCATTCAACTAGATCAAAGATCAGCGAATTAATCGTTCATTCAGATTCACAAGAAATTCTTCGAATTTGTTGAACAATTAAACGAGATCAGTCTATGACTGCGTGAAGTCTCTATTTCAAAGAGCAATCAAAAAGATCAGTTTAGAACTGCGTGAAGTCTCTATCTTGATGAGCAAATCTCAACAGTGAGTCTGCTTCAATGACATTCATCATCAATGCGATGACTCATTTATTCTTATCGCTCTACTCATCAGTGAATTGATTCGTTTACTCGTTCATGTACAACTAGTGAGTCTGCTACAATGACATGATAATGTCTTCAATAACAAGCAAATCTTTGAGCTTGTTTCTATATTGAAATCTCAGTGAGTCTGCTTCAACGACATTCTCAATGCAATGATCTACTCATTCTTATCGTTCTATCTATCAGTGAATCTGATTCAATGTTCATGTGCAACTAGTGAGTCTGCTTCAATGATGAGCTCAAAGTTGATCTCTTCGATGAGCAAGTTGATCAGTGAGTCTGCTTCAATGACACGATCAATGTGATGATCTACTCACTCTCATCATTCTACTCATCAGTGAATCTGATTATACATTCATGTGCAACTAGTGAGTCTGCTACAATGACATCATTCTATCTTGCATAGTGAGTCTGCTACAATAAACATTTCGATTCTACACAAGACTAAGAAAATACATTCATGCAAACATGAATCGTTGAAGAGAAGAGATACTGTTACGATTCTAGCTACGCATCTATGTTGATAGCTATGTTGATAACTATGTCAATGATGTTCATGACTATCATCGATCGCTCGTCACTAGACTATTGAATTGTTTCAAAGTCAACTCTATTCAGAGTTAGCTTATGTTTCTCTGAGTCATATAGATAGTCAACTCTTCTCTTCTAGATACTTTTCTTTCTTAGCATTTATATACTCGTTACATTACACTCATATGACTCGCTTTATGCTGATCTCTAACAGATGATCTTGTTGAACTCACAGACTTCGCGAAATTAAAGCATGATGATGAGATTCATTTATTCAACTTCTTGATGTCGTTACTGATGCTTTTTAGCTGTCAATGATTAAAATAAGTGAAAGAAGTGTTGCTGATCTCAAAGTTTTAAATAGAATGATTTGTATAAAGTGTGCTTGAGTTTTACACATCAAGAATAGAACATCGCTGTGTGATGTCATTTTTCAAAGAAAGACAATGTACAAGAAGTGTGCTTGTTATGCAAGTAATGAGAATTTCTGTGTTGCAATGAGTATACTTATATGATACATCTGCTAAACACTCATGATTCAATGTTTAGATTCTCGACATCTGCATTTCAACTGTCAATAAATTCTTTCATCTGCAGAAAATTCATGATAGTGCAATTAAGAATGAAGAAGAGATCGTTGCTCTGATAACATTCATTGTTCATCAGAAAATTCTTTACAAGAAATTGATGACAGCGACGTGTGTAAAGAATTGTCTTAAGAAAGTTCACAAACTTGAGTCTTTAAAGATTCAAAAGCTCATTCTCAAAGAGATGATGATTATCAATGACATTGTTAAAGAAATTCTGAATGTAAAGCGCTTTGCAATACATTCAATTTCAATTATATATCATTTTGTCAGCATTTTTAATTGTTCTGATATATTTTTAGCATAATTTGTTATCTTTCGATTCTCTGTCTTTGCATCTCAATGTAAATCTGACAATGAAAAAGAAGAAGAAGTTTGTGATCTTGCTTCATGTAAAAGATGTTTGATGAAGTAATGATTGCATGATGTTTGTTGTGTCATGATGATTGTGCTCTCTTGTCAAACACGTTTGAGCATCTTTGCATCTTTTTTTTCTGTCTGTTGATTTACATATGTGATCATTTTATTAAAGAATGAAACTATCATAATACAGTGATTCTTCTTTTCTAATAATGAGTTTATGCTTGAAAGTGAATGATTATGCTTTTCGCTCATGTTTCAGCCTCATTTTGAAAGCTTCTATAAGCTTCGAGACATCTTTTATATCTTCGCTCGATATTCATTGATTATATTCAATGAAATATTCTTTTCATTGTATTTTATAATATAAGATTTTCTTTCTTTTTCACTTCTGTAGAATCTTTTCTATCTTTCATTCTTGCTCATCATCAATAAGCTCAAGTACAAGATAATCAAGTATAAAGTCATCATTTAGTCTATGATTATACAACTTTAAGAGAAATACATGAAAGACAGAATGAACTTTATAAATGATTGAAAGATCAAGATAATACATTTGCTTGTCTATGAGTTTCTGTATATGAAAGAACTCTATCATCTTATTATTCAGCTTTTTGCTCAATTTCTTCTGCTTCGAATTTTTTGCTGATAGCATGACTAAATCATCAACATTAAAAAACTTAAACTTATGTTTTCAATTATAGTACTTTGTCTGAGCATTGATTGCATTTTGTCATCATTTCATCAACGTGTTTTGCACATCTTGCAACATTTCAATGCATTCTTTTGCTGCTGACATTTCTTCTTTCATAGCATCATTCTTGATGTATATGTCAAAGATTGATTCATAGTCATACATGATTTTAAAGAGATTACAGCTCAATGAAGAGTGCTTCATCTGATGATACATGAACTCAACTATGAATAAAAGCGTAGCTCAGTTGTCTTGCTTTTCTGAACAATATACTCGTAAATAATGTTTCAATGTTTGATTCTGTTATTCTGTCTGATCATCTGTTTGCAAATGAAAAACAATGCTTAGTCGTTGTTTCATCTTGACATGATAGCAGATCTTTGATCAGAACGCATTGATAAATAAACTATTTCTATCAATAACTATATCATTCAATATCTCATATTTTAAAGCAATTTTCTCAAAGAACAACTTTGTTAACTTTACGACAGTTAAAGTCTTTTTTATAGACAAATAATGCATCATCTTCATGTAATAATAGACTATCACAAGAATTAAGTCATACATAACTTCTTTTCATTTACTAGACGACAGATCTGTTATGAAATTCATAGTGATTTCTTTTCATGAATCTGTGAGTCGAGATAATGATCTCAACTTGTCATATAATAAATGACGTTTCATCTTTACTTTCTGACAAATGTCACAAGTATTTATATACTCTTTGACATTCTTGATTATACTTTTTCAGTAATATTTGCAATCTAATAGCTCGCTGATCTTGTCAGCATCAAAATGCTTCGCTAATGAGTCATCATGATGATGTTTCAACAACTCTTCTCTGACAGAAAGATCTTCTGAAACATACAATGATTCATTGTACTTTATTATTTCTTGACTATTCAATGTTTAAGCTTCAACGTCATTCTTTCATATACTCGTCGTTTCGTCTGCTTTTAATCTCACAGCAAATTCATTTTCTTGCTGTAAGATCTTGATGAGTTCAACTATGAATTTACTACTGAAGTTGTATGTCATTTGTTAGAAGTCAGCATAGAGCGAGTCAATATGAGTGTCATTTAACTAGAAGATAAATGCTAAGAAAGAAAGATAGCTACAGAAAAGAAGCTGACTACATATGTATGTTTCTCAGTCGACGCTAGACTCAGTAGAGACTAGTCAAGATGACAAAGCGAGAATAAATCTGACAAGGCTAGAAGACTGAGTCTGACAAGGCTAGAATCGTGACATTACTCTCTCTCTTCGACGATTCATGTTCACATGAATGTATTTTCTGCTCGATTCGATTGATTGCTCAATCATGATTTCACAGACTCAGACTCATTAAATTCTGATTGACTGAATAGTTGAAAGCGCTTCTAACGCGATTTGTTTGAATATTGAATATGAAAATCGTCAACTATCTTCTGAGCGTTCATAAATTCATCATCATCAGCGTTGTATCAATTGAGATCATTGTCATAGTCATTTCATTTGATTCTATACTGAAGTCGTCTTCGATATTGATGAGAATTCAATATATCGTCGATTTTTCATTCGTCTTCATTGTTTATCACTATTGAATCTGAGAGTTCATTCTTTTGATCAGGCAAGAAATTGTTGACGACAGAGCGAAGCAGATCAGAATGAAATACATCATGAACATGCATAGACTCTGATAATTTCAGTTTATATGAAGAGTTGATGAGATCTAGATTGATGAAAGAATCAAGCATTTTGTCATCTAGCTTCTTGAAAGATCTCGCTGTAACAATGTTTCTTTCATTCAGAAATATCTTTGATTCAATCTTGTAATCAACTTCTTTTCTATGCTTATTGACTTGTTTCATCATTTGTTCTCGTGTTTTGACTAGCGACTCGCGAGCAAACTTCAGTGTTTTGTTCATATGTTCAGATATATTCTCGACTTTAGTTGTCTGCAAGCGTTCACGAAAACTTTCATATTCGCTGACATTGAGTTCAAAGCTCATACAAGAATGAAAGTCTTTGTTTAGAAAGAAAGAGATTGAGAAGATGATTGAGAACAGAGCATTATTGTCGATAAACTCGATCATGAGTAGTAGCTTAGCTCAGTCATTCTGCATGTATGAACAGAAGAATCAAAGATATCTTTCAACGTTCTGATTGACTCATTCACTTTGATCATCGATTTGAGAATGATAGACAATGAATAATTGAAGATTAATGCTCAGTCTTTTGCAAAGAAACTTTCATAGAATGAAGGTAAATTGAGAGCTTCGATTCAAAACAATGAAATTGAGTAAATCGTGTATTCAATATATTCACTAAAGCATTAGCTCAGCTGTTTTTTCTGCTGTAATTTCTTCGTCATCAGTAGAACAAGAAATATAGTGTCGTTTCTTTGTCAGTCTACATATCACTGTTAGTATGATGTTTTTGCCTTTCAAAAGAGATAAGTCAATGATGAAATTCATGACTATGTTCTTTCATCACTGTTCAAATATGAGTAAAGAATGTAGTAGTTCATTGAATTTATCTTGAGAAGTCTTTGATTGCTGATAAATGTAGCAGTTTCAAATATATTGATCTATTATTTTTCGCATTGAAGATCAATAGTAGTATCTTCTTATGATCTCTATCATTCTGAGAATTTCGAAATGATCAATAAAAGATTGATCATGAACTTCTTGAATTAACTTCATTTGAAGATGCTCATTGAAGAGAATTCATAGAAGATCACTTCAATATAGTATTTCGTTCTGAACTCGATAATCTCTTAATTTAATATCTTCGTATTGAGCTTCATCTTTTAATATGACTTCACGAAGTAGAATACAATTCTCGTTGATTCTGTTAGCTTCTAGAATCAATCGATAAATTGATTCATCATTCTCTTTCTCTTCTAGATCAGCAATTTTCATTTGATTCGATGTGAGAATTGTAGTTCGCTGATAGCAACATCATTCATTCTCGAAGCTTCTAGAAACTGAATTGACTCGACGAGTCAATGCATCGACTTTAATGTTTTGTTTATCTGAGCGATACATGATTTTAAAGTTGAAGTCAACGAGCTTTTGTATTCAGCGCATTTGATGTCTACTTAGCTCTTTATCTTTCATTAATGACGTTAAAGCTTGATGATCAGTGAACATCTTGATGAATAACTCAGTCAATTTCAGCTCAGATCATCAATGCTCAAAGACACGAATGATTGCTAGTAGTTTCTTGTCATAGATCTCGTAATTGCACTCAACGAGACTCAGATTCTTGCTGTAGTAGATCATCGAGTGCAATGTTTCTTCGTCGTCATACTGAGAAAGTATGTCATCATTGACGTAGTTGAATGAGTCTATTTCAAGAATAGTCTTTCTATTCTGATCAAAATGACGAAGAATAAAGACTTCAGTTATTCATTTCTTCATATTATCAAAGATCATTTGACAAGCTTGATCTCATTCAAATATCATCTCTTTTTGAGTTAGTTGAATCAGAAGATGAACAATCTTCGAAAAGTTCTTTATAAAACGTTGATAGAAATTGTAGAAGTTGACGAAGAACTGCATCTGAGTGAGGTTTGTAGAAGTAGATCATTCAACTACTGCTTGTACTTTTCTGAGATTCATCTTTAGTTCTTTGATGAATAGCAATAGTCTCAGAAAGAAGATCTTCTGAACATGAAACTTGCATTTGTTTATATTCATTTGAAGATCGATCTTTCGTAGTCTATGTAGAACTAGTCGTACGTGTTTCTTATGTTTCTTCAGTGTTTTGCTGTAGATGATAATGTCATCTAGATAGATCTGACAAAACTGATGAAGATAGTCAAATAGCACGTCGTTCATATAGTGTTGATAGAAAGTTGAATCGTTGATTAATTCAAAAGACATCACGTGATATTTGTAGAAATCAAAAGAGGTAATAAAGATAGTCAAATCTTCGCTCTTTGAATGCATGCGTAGTTTGTTGAAGATGACTATTATATTCAATTGAGTCAGATACTTGCTATCTTGAATACGAGCGAGAGTTTCGTCTATTAAGAATAGAAGATAGCGATCTCGTTTGATCAAAGCATTGAGCTTTCTATAATCGACGCAGAAACGCAGACTATCATCTTTCTTTTCGATGAATAGTATGAGCGAAGCGTATAAGGTCGAGCTAGAAGATATAAAGCTCTTATTCAGATGTTTAATCAAATAATTCTTCATCTTTTGAAGCTTGTAATCAGACATATGATAGAGACAACTTCAAGAAGATGTTCTCTCGTCGATCAACTCAATTTTATAATCATAGAGATGATGAGAAAGTAGTTGATCAGTCATCGCTCGATCAAACACGTCTAGATAGTCATGATATTTTGAAGAAAGCTTAGCTTTGACTTCTTTCAAGATTTCTTCATGTGAAAGCTCTTGTAGATTTACATCTTCGAGTTTATTTCTAGCTGTTTTTAGAAGTCGATCGATTTTCGTGATGATAATCGCGAAAGTAGTCACATTCAATTATTTGACTAGTGATCTATATGCTGCAGTCTCTATCATTGCTATGTTCATTGAATCGAAAGATGAAGCGAAGTTGACTGAACTAGATGATTTCACGATTCTACTGAATGAAGATGACTTCTCGCTGAGTCGAGTGACAACAGAAGAAATAGATCTCTTTAGTATTTGAGTAGAAGTTGAACTCTTCTGTTCTATCGCGATTTTCTTGCTTGAAAGAACAGTCGAATGAGCTTTGATAGAAGCTTTGATATGAGCTTCGAAACTAGAAAATTGAAGACAATCATTTCTCATATTAATAGTCACTTCGATCTTGTTCATTCATGTTTTTTCAAGAATCATCTGATGTTGATCTAATCGAGTGATTAGCATAGAAGTGAAACGTTTCATATGATCTTGAACAGTTAGATTTGAATAAATTGCATGAATAATGAGCTTTTTTGCATAATGATTATTGAATTTTCTTATTGATTTGAGCTTGATTAAAGGTAAAGATTTGATTTGCAAATGATCATAAACATTCTGCGCGATTAATTCATTAATGAACGAATAGTCAGCTGCTTCAGTGTCAATCAATGACTTTAATAAGTAACTAATTTCATTGCTAGATAGTACACATTCAGTAGTCAAAGATTTCGAAGCAAAGAGATCATTTGAGCTGCTCATTGTTAAAGAAATTAACACATTTTTCATTGCGTCTTTGATGAAAGTCACTAGTTTTTTGCCTCATTCTTTGATTTCTCTGTAAATAATTTCTTCTCTTCTTTTGACATGATAATCTCATTGAGACAAGAAGTGAATGCACAAGATGTTGAAGTACTAGTCTTCAGCTGAGAGCAGTTCTTTGAAAGATGACTCGATACTTTGCAGTTAAAGCAGATGATTGACATTCTTGATCATTCAGATTCAAGAGTGAAAAAAGTAGCGAATTGAACATAGCTAGTAGTCGAGACTGATGCTGATGTCGACGAAGAAACGAAACATTTTTTCGAAGCTGCTATCGATTTGACTGTTCGTTGCTCATCACGTAGCTGATAATTGACTCATTGTTTGTTATTCACATCTTGAAGAAAGATTCTGAGCTTATCAAGTGAGCTAAACTCTATGAGGCAAACTGACAATACGCTTTGAAGACAATTATTAATTTTATTTTGAATGTCGTTCATCAGAGTGATATCGTCATAGTTCAGAAAGCTGAATATTCTAGTGAATTCTGAATAGAAGAAGCTGAAGAGCTTGTTGAGCTGCTTCAGAGCAACGTATTTGCAACGACACTTTCAAATCAGATTCTGATCTTCGTAAATTTCTTTCAGATGTTTCAGTAGCTCTGATAGTGATTGATAGAATGAGAAAGCATTAACATGATGCTTTGCATAAATTTGCTGATCAGCATCATCTTCTAGCCTGAAAATCACATAGACAATACGAATCTTTTCAGTAGAGTAATAATTCGCGTTGACATTGAGCTTGTCAGCTATTTTGATATTTCATGTCTTTCAAATAGAGTCATCTGTTTCGATGAAAATGAGTGAATTCGAAAGCTTGATGAACTTGTAATGATCATTCCCGTTATCGAATAGAGTGAATGACTCTCGTGAGCTTCGAAAACGTTGATTGACTTCAGAGATCGATGAAATCTCTTTCTGATTGACTCAATGCTCGACTGACTGAGTCTCTTGACGAGACATAGATCGATCAGCTTGATGTTGTTTTGCTCTGAAGTTTAATCACTCATCTTGTAGCTGATGAATCTTTTTCTCTAGCTCATCGTTCTTATCAAAAGCAACTTCTAGTTGTTTTGCTTTCTTTTTGTGATCTTCTTGTATGAGAAGTCAGTGTTCATTGAGTTGTAGAGCCAAGTCACACTGACTTCAAAGCTCGTTCAGCATATTGATGACTTCATTGAGTTGATTACTGACTCAATGAAACAGTTGTTCTTTGATGTTTATGTTTCATGCAATGACAGCTTTCTCAGCTTCGACTGAAGCATCAATGAGTAGAAGTGAAACTCTTTTATTGACAGTGCTTCTGAGCAGACAATTTGTTCAAGACTCAACTGACTTGACATCATATGTCATGATGAGAGAAAATAGAAGTTGTTGAGATAAGAGTAAATGTTTTTTGATGAGTGAAAATTCAAAGAATTTCTTGTGAATTTCAGATAATAATTGAGTGCTTTATTCAAAGAATCTCTTGCAGATAGATTGATGAAAATGAGTGTAGAATCGAAGAATCTCTTGCAATCTAAAATGATGATGCAAATTTGAAGAATTTCTTGCAAATTTTTCTTACTGAATAGATTGTTTTGTATTATTTATTCATCGATAGCAGAGTAGTAAATGATGAGCATTTATCTAATGTTAGAAGTCAGCATAGAGCGAGTCAATATGAATGTCATTTAACTAGAAGATAAATGCTAAGAAAGAAAGATAGTTACAGAAAAGAAGCTGATTACATATGTGTGTTTCTCAGTCGACGCTAGACTCAATAAAGACTAGTCAAGATGATGAAGTGAGAATAAATCTGACAAGACTAGAAGACTGAGTCTGACAAGGCTAGAATCATGACATCATTTCATGAATTATCAATACTCTGACAATTGTATGTAAAATGAGTTGTTTGCAATCAACAGTTTCAGCAACAAAATTAAGCTGTTTCTCAGCTACGTTGCAATTTCTATAAGTTAACGTTTCAACATTTGTGCTTTTTAAAGTTGTTGATTCAAATTGAGAGATTTTATTTCTTGAGAAATGTACTTCATTTAGATGCATTTCTTACACTGCTAAAATCATGACTTTCAGCAGCATACTTCTGACATGCATTGCTGAACATGTACTTGTGTTTTCACTGACATTGTGAACAAACGTTTTCTCAACATCATTAATCACTCATGTTCATCAATGAATTTCATCTTGCAGTCTGCTCTCGACATGTTCTGCTGAATATCTGTTCATACTTATACTGTGAACGAACGTCTTCTCAACATCGTTAATCACTCGTATACAGTATAGTTCTCTGATCGCTACGAATATAAAGCTATTTAAGCTTTCTATTTTAGTCAGCTTTCGCTGCAGAGTGAGCAGCAAATGATTTGCAGAGATGTTCTCATTCTTATAGTCAGATCATCTTGATGATGCATTGATTGAGTTTATCTTTTCTGATTTATACGCTATTTCAAAGTTGCAAATCAACAATCTCATGACTCATCTGACTTGTCTTTCGTTTAACTCTTGAACGTTCATAAAATTCTTCAGATTATTATGATCAGTCAGAACTTTAACAGTATAATAACTGTCTTTCACATAGTGTCATCAATGTTTAAACATTGATACTATGATTAGAAGCTTCTGATCATATGTCTCATAGTTTCTTTCAACATTTATCATCATTCTGAATCAGAATGCAATTGAATGTCACTGATCTTCATCATCTGACTGAGACAAAATACTTGCGACTGCATAATTGAATGTGTCGATCTCGATGTGTATATGTCACTCTGAGTCAAAGTGTCTTAGTATAGATGCTTTCATAAAGATGTCGTGAAGTTGATTAAAAGCTTGTTTCGCTTCGCTCAATCATATAAATGAGCTCATTTTTACATCTTTTACACTATCTCTCAGCAGTTCTGTTAAAAACTCTGCTATCTGAGAGTAATGATGTATAAAATGTCGATAGAAATTGATGAATCTCAGAAAAACTTGTATTTCTCAATACATCTTCGATCTGAATCACGTTTTGATGATGTCTATTCTACTTGAGTTCATCGAAATGCTCTTTGTAAATATGATAAATTCTAGAAAGTTCACTTTAATGATGAAGAATTCACATTTCTTCAAGCTAGCATATAGCTTGAACTTTCTTAGTCTCTTCAGAATTTGCTTCATGTGATCTACGTGATCAGTCTTCTCTATAAAGAAAATTAGAATGTCATTCAAATAAACAACATAAAAGTCATTTAAAAGCTTTGTCAAGATCTTATTAATATAAGTCTGAAAGATGACAGATACATTGATCAAATTAAACAACATGATCATATATTCAAAGTGATCATAATGAATATGAAACATCATCTTTCACTTGTCTTCATGTTGAATTCTGAGACAATAATAGATGTTCTTCAGATTTAACTTAGTGAACTGCTTGACTTTATTGAGTCTGTCTAAAGTTTCACTGATTAGAGACAGCAAATGACGATTTTTGACAATGATTTTATTCAGATCTCGATAGTTCATGCATAAATGAAGATTATCATTCTTTTTGAAAATGAATAGAATAAACGCGTCAGTTGAACTGATGAAGTGCTTAATTTATTCTTTCGCTAAAACATCATCTAGATACTGTCTCAGAGTCGCTAACTCTGTGTTCAACAAATTATACAATGATTCATACAATGATTCTGCAGTGATTTTGATTGCATGATCATGATCTTCATGCAAAGACAGTTTGTCTGCACTCTCTGTTGAGAATACATTTTCATACTTTTTCAATTCAATGAGTAAAGTCTGCGCTTCAAGCATGTTTGTGATATGACTCATCATGTTATTCATTGCTTTCACTTAATGTTCAATGATCAACTCTTCAACGATGTTGATTATGACAAAAGCATACACAGTAGACTCATCTTATAGAGCTTTTGCAAATGCTTATGCAAAGAACAACTCAAAGATGTGCTCATTCACGTTGAAACATCACATTCTTGCAATCATGTTTATTTGAATACACTTGAATTGCATACTTGACATATTCAAGACTAGAGAAGATTCTTTCTTGTTAATAGCATAGAAGATATTTATATCTTTTTTCTCTATGCTTCAGCTGTCTCTCAGTCGATAACACATCTTATAGATGTCATAATAATAAACATTCTGATCATTCATTCAGATAAATCTTGAAAGATCAACGTTCAGCAATGACATACTCTGCTCGATGATGAAACGTTGACTAATCATGTTCATCTTGACATCAATATTCATGTGAATCTTCATTTTTGTCTTCTGATCTCTTAGAATTACATGCTCTTTGTATATAAAAATCTTTACAAAGAGAACTTCTTGTTTTTTTCTTGATGATTTGAAGCATTCATCAAGAACTTGTCTTTTCTTGAAATCTTGAAATGACTCATATGTGACATTGAATCAATGAATACTCAATTTGCATCAGATTCTTTTAACTTGTTCTTGATCTTCTCATCTTTATAATCAATAAAGTAATGATTCTTTCAATTGCATGTATAGCACGTTATATTGAACAAATTCTTGCTATAATATGATGAAATGTGCAAGCTTGTCTTCAACGAAGAATTGAGTCTAGTTGATCAATGAAATTTCTTTTGCTTTGAATGAGTCTTTTTATTGATTTTATCTTGATTATGCAAGTCTTCGTCTTGAGATTATTTCAATGACAAGATGTATTCTTTTCGCAGATTTGTTTTCAATCGAGCAACAAGATTGATTAACGCATTTCATGTGATAGAAATCAACTGCACATTAGTAATGATCACATGCAGCTCAGATCTCAACTTGATGAATAAATGAGCTTGCTTATGCTCATTACTATACAACGAAAGTTGATGTTTCAGAGTACTCAGATGAGCTTCAAATGTTCATATCATCTGATCTGAATGTTGCAATGCATTTGCATACTGCTGAATCATGTTTATGCTTTAATTCATCAAATTCTCGATTAGATTAAAAAGAAAGTTGATAAAATTGAATCACGTCTGCTGAACTGCAGACATAGTCTCTTCATGATTGAATCAAAGCTTCTTTGATTCATTCTTGAGATAGATCATGCAATACAAAATCTTTTTCTCATCACTTTTAAAATGTCAAGAAGTATTTCAAAATGAGATTTTGATATCGCGAATTCACTCTCTATGCTTTCTTATGATTTTGTCATGATACTTCTTCAAGAGCATTGAAGATCTTTGCTTTTGTAAGATGACTTTGTGATGAGTTCATTTCATTATCATCAACACTATTGAGATGATGCTTAGATCATTCAAGTTCTTCATGAGAGCTCAAGTGAAAGCTTAAATGAAAGCTGAATGACTTTTCTTCATCATTTCAACGACTTGCAAAGTCTCAATCTCTGATTGAATAGCTGCTAGCTTCTGTTTCTTTCACAGTTCATTGCATTAAAGCATTGTGCGAGTCAGCTGTTCATTAATATCAAGAGAGAGTTCATCTTCTGCTTCTTCACTTTCTGATTCTGTTATGCAACGTTCGTTTTCTGATATAGTGTCTTGCAAAATTGAGATATCATCGTTGCAACTTTGTTGCAATTGCATTGCTGTTGTCATGCTTGAATATCAAATCATCACTTTTAAGAAGAGTTTGAAATAATTAGAACTGTGATGATTAAATCTACTAAATGAATAGACAAGATCTATAAGAATGATATGACAATGTGATATTCTAAGCAGACACAGAATGAATATATTTTTGATAAAGCTAATTATTAAGAAGTTCTTGATAACTCAAGAGAATCGATCGACTATAGAGAGTTTGTCAAGCATTGTCAAGTCGAGCATGACATAACTCATGACATATTAAGTTGAAGATATGACGTAGTCTAAACGATGTCTTGACAGAGTCATAAAATTTCAGAGCTAATTCAGATCTGATCTTCGACTCAGTCTTTGATTTAACTTCTATGTGTCAATTCATCATGACAACTACATCTTCTGCTTTTACATTGAACTTCTTTTTGTCATCATCGAAGAGATTCACTGTCATCGTAACATCGTTTATACTATGCAAGAGAATCTCTTCATGTATGACTCTTTCTTTAGATCTCAGTTTTGTTCGAAGAGCACTCTTTGAAAAATCTTCTCAGCAGCTGAAGATTCTTTAATTACATATCTGAAGCAACAGTCATGAATCATGCAGAAAGAAATGATGTGATTTCTATGAGAAGAGTGAAATATACATGTTCATCAGTTCACGATATTGAGAATTCTAAAGAAGAGACACTGAAGCAATAAGAAGAGACAGCGTGTGAGCATCAGACAGAACGATGAGCTGCAATTAAACTGAATTGTTGATCTGTTGCAGCTGACGACTGAGCAGCTTGTCTTCATCGATGAGACTCTGTTCAATGAGACTACGAGATGACGTCATCAAGTCTATGCATCAATTGATGAGTCAGCTCGCTATCAAATCTCTAAAAAGAGAGAGCATTTCTGAAGCATTCTTTCAATGTATACAATCAATGACTATCTATTCTGTATCAATATTCGTGAAGACTGATTCAACGACAAGACTTTCTTCGCTGCTTTGAAACTATCAATGATCTGTCTCTTGAAATTGCAAGAGCAATTGCTTTGACAGCAGCGTCTGCAGTGTTTGCTTTGACAGCAGTCTCTACAATGATTCTAGCAGCGACGTCTGCTTTGACTTTGCGAGCAGCGTCTGCTTTGACTTTGCCAGAAGATTTCTTCGTTGATGAGATGTTTGAGAGAATGAGTGAATTCTCTAGAGATAGTTTCTGACTTCGACGTGACAACGGCATGATGGCTTCGAAGGTCGGGGGGACTAAAAGAATGTCAGCACTGTGAAAGGGTTGAACAGCTTCAAATTTACCGATTTGATTTTTCTATTGATTTTCCAATAGAGCGTTGAAGGTTTGAGAATGTCAAGAATGTCTGAATTCAATAGTAAATTGAGGGAGGAGGGCGCGACAATTGCGATGCCAAGGAATTCATAGCTTTCTGCATACGCTAATACCTTATCAACGTGACAATATATCTCGCCCCACTACTAAGATAGAGAGTAGCAGCGTTACCTGTTTCCAACGTCATGCACCATCTGAGTAGAATCTTAAGAAGCTACGCGTGGCGGTGGCTAATTCAATTATGACCCAAACAAAGAAAAAGTTCTGAAGAACGATTAAGGAGTCTGTAGGTTGTACTCTAGGCTATGAAAAGATCAGACCTGCTGTCTCGGGGTGTATTGAGTATGAAGTCCTAGTTCAACTCGCGACTGCTAAATCACAACGAATTCAGCCTGTACTGAAGATGCTATATGTTCATAGATGATGACATACCATTGCTTTGTAAATTTGCCCCTCAACTCTCGATTCGTTCTCCAAGGTAGCTTTCATTCCCTTGGTCGTTAACTGCTCTTATTATATAAACATGTACGCTCTCTCTGCTTTCTATCGAGCCTGCTTGAAATATTCTCATTCCCCGTACATGCCCGCAATCGCTTTCAGGGCACATCTGGTACCCTCTACCCAAAATTGACATTTACCAACGCAACATTCGTCGTCGCAAACTTCTATGGCTATTTTACCCCTGTCAGCTACCTGAGCTTCGCCTAGAACTTCGCTGACCTTTCCCAATCGAAGCCAAACCTGAAGCTGATGAATTCCAGGTGGCTCCCCACTACGACGTTCGCAAATCACTCCCACTACAACTCTTTGCCCTCCTCGTATGATTGGTACGAATACATCGTGTCCGCCAACTGCTCAAACACCGATTTTGGTTTACAGGCAATGACTTACCTCCGACCCTGGGACTCCCGAGTTCAAAGAAGGTTATGTGCCAAATGTGCTCGATCTGGGAATTGGAGAACTAGGAGAGCTGGGTTTGGGGTATTTTGACAAGAAGGGCGGAGGTTGTGCCATCGGCACAAGGCGGACATTGAATGAGGAAAGTAAAAATCTACAGACCGTCAAATACAGCCATTCGGACGTTGTCCGAAGTGCAAAAGGACAGGCAGCGTACTCACCCCTTTGAATTAGATAACCTGTGTCCGAGGATGAAATATAGAAAAGGGCAGGGCCAGGTTCCTTCAGGAATGCAAGGATAGGTAAAGCTATGACTCCAAACACTCCGTAATTGGCTTAATCAGCGGATTGATGTATTTGATGCCGGTCGGTCTGCCTCGAATAGCTAAACCTACGCGGTGAGATATGGAAGTACAATTTGACTATGTGCGGCAAGTAGCAGATTGCAGCCGAGAGATGGTGATACACAGTGCGACTTGGCCAAAGTAAACAGAGCTTTTCCTCCTCTTTGAATGAACTATGACCCATACTCTTGCCTTTGTGGTACTTGCCCCTAGCCAATCATACAAAATCCTCTCCACGCATCGCTCAGTTCTGGTTGTGCAGGGAAGCCTGACGTTTACCACATTTCAGAAAGGGGTGAAAATATGACATGGGATCGAAAATTTCAACTAACTCTATTACTGCCAACCTCCACATGATCTTTTATATAGATCTGGTTTTTGCTCATCTGCCCCACTTCACGATTTTCCTCTTGAGGGTCGAGCGCTGACACCATCGTTGTTATCCCAGCCGAACGGTTGTTCCTGCGAATGAAAGTCTTTACTCCTGAAAGTGTCGCGGACGGGATGGCCGACAGTTGGTCCTCGTCCCCAGACATCGCCTCCCAAGAGTTTTTCGATCTCGAGCTCTTGATTCTTTGTAAAAGTCGCAGGCGTATAGAGTACGATGGCCCTCGTTTTTTCTTCTCGACATCTCGAAAGCTACTGGCAATAAATAGAGAACGAAACGCCGCTACAAAGACCATGATGCAGGCGGTGCATCCTTCCATGTATTGCCAGTATAACTGCCATGTCAGGTCGTATACCTGGGTATGAGAGGCGCTGCCGATGCTGAAGCCGGAAACCCGTATTATAGCGATAGTCGCCATTACGAGGGAGAGACATAACACAAGCGAAAGACCTACTTTTCGTGAAAATTTGATTTGGGTCTTTCGGAGGATTATGAAAGGGATGCTGGCAACTGGGGCTGCTCTAAGCGCGAGTAAAGGTTCAGATAACATTGAAATTTACTCATAATGTCGGTTATGACATCCAAACAAGTAACAAAGATAAGGTAGTCAAAGCTACTGAAAGCGTATATGGAGTTTTGGGGGTGCAGTTTTCTGTTGGACGGGTCAACTCTTGATATTTTAGTTGGTTTAGGGCCTGAAAAATACTCATGCTGTTGTTGGTCCGGCTGAAAGTATGGGCAGAGAATGAAAGGCACGGCAACAAGAAACATCCAAGTGACGGTTGTTATTGCCACAACAATCCAGTAGTAAGTGGTAATTAGTTTCGAGACGCGTCGAATAAGAAGCCTAAAGAGAGCTAGAAAAGAAATTTTTACAGCAAAGTTTGTGGTCCACATTACACAAAGGAATGCGTCAAGAATTGCATATGCCTGAGAAATACCCTTATATTGATCAAGTGGGACAACAACAGTCGGGTCCATCTTGATAGCCTCCACTACGAAAATGGTCTGACAAAACCCGTAGACTAGGCCGGTACCAGCACCGAGATACAACGAACCAATGATTAAGAAACAATCATCGAGAAAGAGTCGACGGCAAGTATGGATTCGGGCGATTATGCGGCCAATGACGCAGAGGACCGCAAGACCAAAAATCACTTCAATTGAAGTCTAGCGAGGAATGCTGATCCTCTGCGAGGTTGAAAGACCGAGACTGACCTCCGGGTAGTGCAGCTGTCGGCGCATTTCTTCGTGTGGGGAACCAGCCCCGAGGGCGCGTTCCTTCGCGGCAAGTGGGTACGAGTATACGCGAATTGGGATGTAGAGCAGTTGAAGAGGCGGGCTCATGAAGTTCAAACCACGCCCATACTGACTGCCAATATCTTGGGTTGGCCGTTTGAGGCCAAGTAGTCCGCTTGGAATGCCCAACAACCGTGAGCTTGACGATGATGGCGGCTGCGACAGGGACGTTGGTACATCTTCAGGAAAGAGAGGCGTAAAACGCTTGAGCTGAAGAAGAGGCATCAAGCTACAACTGAGCACATGTCTTTCACTTTCGAGTAGCTAGAATCAAAACGACTGACCAAGTAATCACTCTCTCCGCATCCTTCCCCCCCATCGCCTCCTCAAGCTCCTGATATCTCTTCTCAATCACCTCATCCTTCTTTCCCCCTTTTTCCTCCTCAAATCGAGGCAAAATGACCGCGACGAAGCGCTTCACCTCGCCACCGTTCGGCCCAAAAACCTGGATCTCTCTCTTCCCACACCCTCCTCCCTTACCGCAGCAGTAGTAAAGTTGACAGAAATTGAAATATTAAACTATCTGTTGATTTTATTCTTTTTAATTGCTTAAAAATAAATGAGATTGATAATGTATAGCTAACATTGCAGGCATATGAATTTGAAAATGCGAAATTCAGCGGTATTCTTTAAGAATTAGCGCAAAAGTCACGTGTGGGAGCATCTATCACCAGCTACGAGCCTGAGATATGATGCTACCTGACTGCTTTAACTCCCAATCCAAAAGCCTAAGCAACCACCACCCAACAATGAAACCCCTACCCCCCCAAATCCGGCTCCTAGCCAAACATAGCAGGCAGATCCATCCCTTCTCACCCACCCAATCCCGCACCCTCGCCACCTCTCCCTCCCCGCGCGCCAAAAACCGCATCTACACCTCG